>Ga0208965_1000735_pt1 | contig 15104 bp, 17 predicted proteins | sample AOAMet1_07_M0_10_2_FD_188230 | JGI IMG/M metagenome (GOLD analysis project Ga0208965, IMG submission 188230) | Ammonia-oxidizing marine microbial communities from Monterey Bay, California, USA - CAN11_07_M0_10 (SPAdes) | ecosystem: Environmental > Aquatic > Marine > Intertidal zone | place...
CCTCGTCAGGTCAAGAGGACGCGCTGCTTTGCTTTTGCCTGCTCTGACTGGCATTTCCGCCATTGCCACGGTTGCGGTTCTGGTTACGCGAACGCGGTTTACGATTTGATCGGTTGCCGCCGCGCGATGGGTCGAACTTTGTGCGCTCGTCGCCGCCGGACTTCTCTGTGAACTCAGGCATCGCGCCGTCGACTGGAAGCTTTGATCCAATCAGCTTCTCGATGTCGCGTAGAAGCTTGCGCTCCTCACCATCGCAAAGCGTGATCGCCGTGCCGCTCTCGCCAGCGCGGGCCGTGCGGCCAATCCGGTGCACATAGGATTCGGGCACATTCGGCAGCTCATAGTTCACCACATGGCTCACCTGGTCGATATCGATGCCGCGGGCCGCAATATCGGTGGCAACAAGCACAAGAAGCTTACGGCTCTTGAACGCATCGAGCGCCTTGGTGCGCTGGTTCTGGCTCTTGTTGCCGTGGATGGCCGCTGAGGCGAGCCCGGCCTGCTCGAGATGGCGTGCCACACGATCTGCGCCGCGCTTGGTACGCGTAAAGACAATGGCGCTCTCGACTTTCTTACCCCGGAGGATATCGACGAGGATGTCGCGCTTCTGGGTGTGCGGCACAAAGCGGACCGTCTGGTCGATCCGGTCAACGGGCTTCGACACCTGCGATACGGCGACATTCACCGGGTCCTTCAGGAACTGGTCCGCTAGTGCGCGGATGTCTTTCGGCATGGTTGCAGACAGGAGTGCGGTCTGGCGCTCCTTCGGCAGTTGTTGCAGGATCTTCTTGATCTGAGGAAGGAAGCCCATGTCCATCATGTGGTCAGCTTCATCCAGAACCACGGTCTGCAGGTCGTCGAAGCGCACTGCGTTCTGAGATTTCAGGTCGAGCAGCCGGCCCGGCGTGGCAACGAGGATATCGACGCCCCGCTCAAGCGCGCGGATCTGCTTTGAGATCTTGAGGCCGCCAACAACCACCGTCGATGAAAGGTGACCGTGCTTGCCATAGATACGCACGCTGTCTGCAATCTGGGCTGCAAGTTCACGGGTCGGCGCCAGGATGAGCGCACGGCAGGTTTTCGGCGCCGGGCGAGTACCCATGCCAAGCAGGCGGTGCAGGGTTGGAAGGGTGAAAGCCGCGGTCTTGCCGGTGCCGGTCTGCGCCGTGCCAAGCACGTCGCGACCCTCAATCATGGCCGGAACGACCTGCGCCTGGATTGGCGTTGGCTGGTCATAGCCTTCTGCTGCAAGTGCACGAAGGAGAGGCTCGGCGAGGCCGAGGTCAGTAAAATTGGTCAAACAAATATCTTTCAGTTGTGGCCTGGCGCGGTCATTCTCCGCGGAGGCGCAATAGGCTTGCCCGCAGCAGACCAGTCTGCCGCGTTCGGGTTATGCGCTGATCAGGACTTGCTTTCGTCAAGGCAACGATCGGTAGGGAAAGTCGCTCGATCCGGGCTGTCTGGCTCTCGGATCACAAGATCGATGCCTGAGGCGTCTGGGGGTCGAGATAAGGCTTCTAACGCAAAGCGCAAGCCGAATTCGCCGCAGCGCCGCAAAGACAGGGTCAGTCAGATGGCTCAGGATCGAGATAGTCAGCCGTCTTTGACTTGTCCGCTTTCTCCGAAACCCAAGCCCAGGCCGTAAGGGTTATGAAGAAGATAAGCAGGCAGGTGCCTAGTATAATGGCGAGCCAACCGGGGATCGCGCCAATATGGGCCCGCTCCAGCGCCTGCGCGATAGACGAAGCCTCAATCGGATGAATCCATATCTTTGCCAGGTAGGCTGCATACTGGATGATGAATATCCAGAGATAGTTGCGCCGCAGTCTCTGACCCATCGCCCGAAAGGAAGATATACGGTGGCGCGGGTGGATGTAATCATCTGAAAGCGCACTGCCCCGGTCCTGAGGGATCACCGCGCCCTGCCCGCGAAGGATCGGCACCATGACTGCCAGCTCCAGCAGGCGCGCTCGAAACTTCCAGACCATGAAGTAGCGATAACGGCGCGCCTCCAGGAACAGGAACATCACGGTAAGCATGCCAACCAGCACGATCGGCAGAGGTGATGCAGTCGCGCTCGCAAAACTGACCGAGAGGGCAATACCGGTGGAGACAACCGCCCAGTTAGTCGTCATGTCGAGACGCTGGCGCCAGATCGTCGAACGGTAGACTTCGGCGCGATAAAGGTGGGCAAGCGCACCGATTTCCTTGGATCCGGCTACGGGCTCGCTAGATTTCTGAGTGGCTTCATCGTCTGACATGGTTGGACCATAGGCCGGTTCGCCCATGCCGTCACCATTCAGAAAACCCATTTCCGCCCCATCAGAACGCGACCGGGTGCCGGCAGGCTGCCTTGCAATTGTCACAACTTTCTTATTGACCACAACTGTAATCACAATTATCGATTACATCCGTAGTCAAAAGAGGCCTGCCATGCAGATCGCGCCCGCCGAACTCGAAATCATGAATGTCCTGTGGGACCAGCCTGGAATTGGCGCCGCAGAGATCGCGGAAGTTCTGGCTTCCGACAGGAACTGGAACATACGCACGATCAAGACGATGCTCGGACGCCTCGTCGAGAAGGGGGCGCTTGAGACCGAAGCCGAGGGCCGACGCTACCTTTACCGGCCTCTGGTGAAACGCGGTGACTATCGCCGCAAGGAAGCTCGCCAATTTGTCGACCGCATGTTCGGGGGCCGCGCTGCCCCGCTCGTGGCTCATCTCGCCGACGGCAAAGGCCTCAGCGCCGATGATATTGCCGAACTTGAAGCGCTTCTTGGGGAATTGAAGAAATGACCGTTTTCAATGATCTTCATCCGCTGCTGCTGAACAGCATTCAGACCAGCCTCGCCGTAGGTATCCTGTTCGGGCTCGTCCTCATCGTCAGGCGTCCCTTCGCCCGCCAGTTCGGAGCGAAGGCGGCCTACGCACTCTGGCTTGTACCGCTCGCACGCCTCGCAATGCCGCCGCTGCCAGCCAATATTTCCCTTTTCGGTTTTCTGGCCCCGACAGAGCCCCAGCAGACTGTCGCGAGCCCACAGGTCGCTGAGCGCATCCACGCAATCGTCAACGATACCGGCACCATCTCTCACGCCCCAGCGTTCGAGGCGTCTGAAGTACCGGCTGCACCGCTCCCGGCTCCGCTAGAGGCAGCTGAGCCCGGTGTGCTTGACGCGCTCATGCAGCTTGTCCCTCATCTCATCCTTCCGGTCTGGATTGCTGGCAGCGTCCTTGTGCTCGCCACCGCATGGCGCAAGCAGGCTGTCTTCCATGGCCTCATCCGGGACGATTCCGAACCGGCGTCGGACCATGTAGCAGAGTTGACGGCCAGGATCGCGAAAGAACTCGGCGTGAAGCGCGCCCATGATGTGCGCGTCAGCCTCCTGAATGGCAGCCCGCTGGTCACCGGCCTTGTCAAACCTGTCATCCTCCTGCCCGCGTGGTTCGAGGATGACTACTCCCCGCGCGAACAGCGCGACGCGCTGACCCACGAGCTGACGCACGTGAAGCGCAATGACCTCCTTGCCCTGCAGGCCGCCCAGCTCGTGCTGGCCCTGCAGTGGTTCAACCCACTGGCTCACCTCGCCATGCGCGCATTCCGCGTGGACCAGGAGGCAGCCTGTGACGCCGATGTGCTTCGGGCGGGAACATCGTCGGCGTTCTCCTATGGCCAGACCCTTGTGAAGGCGGCGCGCCTCGCAGGACCGGCCGATGGTGCCTTTCGCGGCGCCAACCTCACCCTGACGCATCCCATAAAAGAAAGACTTATACTGATGCAGAACACCGCCCCGACGCTTCGCCGCCGCCTGCTTGGCTCCACACTCGCTCTGACCCTTGGCTCTGCCGCCATCGTGGCAACCGCCTCCTGCGCAGCCAACGCTTCCCCGCAAGAGACCGCCAACAATGAACTGGCAGGTGGCACCGAAACCACTGAGCGCCGCACCAAGGTCTATCGCTTCAACTCGAATGGCAGTGATGAAGACCACCAGTTCGTGCTGCTGAGCGACCCATTCCAGAAGCTTGGCCCGCGCCTGAAGGAGCTTGAAGAGCTGGACCTCTCAGACCTCGAAGCGGAAATGAACATTCTCGCTCTCGAGCTGGACGACCTCGGTGAGCTTCATGAGCTCGAAGGCCTTGCCGCCATGGGCGAGCTGTCCGAACTCAGCGGTCTTGCGGAACTTGGCAGCTTGTCCTTCGACTTTGACCTCACCGTTTCGGATCTGGACGAGTTTGGCGTCGAGACCGTCGAAACGGAGAACGGCGTGAAAATCATCATTCCAGGTCGCGAACTCATGCTGTCACGGGACGGCGAAGGCGCGCTCTCGCTCAATGTCGAAGAGCTTGAGACTTTCATCGAAGACCATGCCGAGAGAATAGAACACATGGCTGAACGTCATGCAGAGCGTGTAGAGCGCCGCGCGGAACGCCAGGCCGAACGCATCGCCCTCGTTATCGAGGAACGCGTCGAAGCTCGCGCCCAGCGTATGGAAGAGATCGGTGAGCAGATGGAGCTTCGTATCGAACGCGCCTTTGAGAACGGTCTCGAAGAAGACCTCGAAGCCGCCGGTGCAATCGTTGAGGAAATGGCCGAGGAGTGCGAAGAGCGTGAAGCCGATCTCAACACGCCGACCATCATCAGCTTTACCGATGACGACGGCGAGACCTATCGCGCACTCTGCGTCAACGGATCGAGCGAGCGTCTGAGCGACGAAGACATCGCCGCATTCATCGCAAATAGCGATGAGCTGACCGAGGCTGAACGGGCACGCTTCGGTGAGAGCCGCTCTTACAGCTACAGCTATTCCTGGTCCGAGGACTGATCTTTCTTCTCACACGGCGAGATGTTCTCGACAGGATAGAGGCCCCTGCTCCGACCCGGCAGGGGCCATCTTTATCTCAATAGCAGTCTTGCGGTCTCATCCGGCAGGTCGCCCCGTCTCGCCCGCTCCAGCGCGGCGAATACCATCAGATGTGTGAAGGCGTCCCCGATCTCCCCATCAAGGCACATGCTTACGAGATCGGGGAAGAATACCCGTTTCAATGTCAGCGCTTCGGACGGCTCAGGTTGCGCCTCCCCCTCAGTGAGGCCCCAGGCGAGGTAGCCAATCGCAGTCTCGTCGCTCACCGAGTTTGAGACGTCCCAGCGACCAAGCACCTGCCAGTTCCCGGCGCGGAGCCCTGTTTCTTCGGCAAGTTCGCGCCTTGCAGCATCCAGCGGGTCTTCAGCCCTGGGTCCACCGCCCTCCGGCAGCTCCCAGCTATAGGCGTCGAAGGGAAATCTGTGCTGGCCGACCAGCCATGTGTGCCCGCTTTCATCGATAGGCAGTACACCGATAGCAAGGTTCGCGTATCGCACCACGCCATAGATGCCCGGACTTCCGTCTGGATGGGCAACCGTGCTGGTCTCCACCCGGATCCAGGGGTTTTCATAGGACAGTTCGGTCGTGTGAACCGTCCAGGGGCCAATCTTGCTCGGGCGCTCATCATCAGACATGGCGAAGCGATTAGGGCTTCACCCGGCAAATGCAAAGTGAATGTGCCCCAATTCAGGCGCTGGTGCGAGGACGCCAATCGGCTTATCCGACCACGCCATGAGCCCGCTAAGCGCTGCCATCATCCTGATTGCGACACTCGTGACAGCCTTCATTTCCGGCATATTCGGTATGGCGGGTGGGCTGATCCTGATGGGGGTGCTTACGGCGCTCCTGCCGGTCGCAACCGCGATGATCGTTCATGGCGCGATCCAGATGGTATCCAATGGCTGGCGGGCCTGGCTCCTTCGCAAACAGATTAACTGGGCGATCTTCGCCCGCTATGCGACTGGGTCAGTTGGCGCTGTTCTGCTGCTGGTGCTGCTCGCCTGGCGTCCGGACAAGACCATTGTTTACCTCCTGCTTGGCCTCACCCCGCTGATGGTGTGGGTACCGCGAAAGATCATCGATCTCGACATTCAGAAGCGTGGTCAGGCGGAAGTCGCCGGCTTCATCGTTCAGGCCCTCAACACGCTGGCAGGCGTCGCAGGTCCACTCCTGGACCTCTTTTTCGTACGCACCGACATGACCCGGCAGGGCATTGTCGCAACCAAATCGGCGACGCAGGTTCTGGCGCATCTGGTCAAGATCGCTTTCTGGAGCCTGCCCGTCCTCGCCGCAGCTGGGGACGTCCATTTCCCGCCGCTCTGGCTCTTCGCTCTTGCCATCCCGCTATCCATGACAGGCACCTGGCTTGGCGGCCTTGTGCTGGCGAGGATGAGTGACGTCGATTTCAAGAGATGGATGCGCTGGCTCGTGACGGTGATCGGCGTCGTCTATCTCGCACGGGCGGCGGAATTTCTCTGATTGCTTAAAAAAAACGCCGGCACCCGCAGGTACCGGCGTTTCTCGTTCAGAGTCTCAAAAGACTAGAACTTGTAGCCCGCTGAAACCATCGCAGCATGGGTGTCGGTGTTGCCGAAGCCATACCAGGTGTATTCACCGCGCAGATTCCAGTCCTCGGTCAGCGCATAGTCCAGGCCACCGCCGAGAGCTGCACCGTCTTCGGAGTCCTCGATCGTCGTGATCGTGGTACCACCCGGCGTCTGAATATCGGCATCAAGGTCGACGAATGCGTAACCGGCACGGCCAAAGGCGTCGAGACGCTCCGTGACCGGCACTTCTGCCTTGCCGTAGATACCGACCAGGTAGTTCAGGCCGATATCGCCAGAACCCGCGATCAGGTCGTTGAAGTCGCCATCATTATTGTCGTCGAGATCAAACTCGTCTTCGTCGACATTATAGTCGAACTCGCCATCGTCGATGCCGGTCGTGATGTCGGATTCAAGGCTGAACCAGTCATTGAACTGGTAGCCTGCGCGGGCCGTGATGGCGTTCGTGTCGACGCCGCTATCGGCACCGTCAGGCTGGATGTCGAGATAGCTGTAGCCACCTTGCAGATAAAAGCCCTGTTCGTCGGAATAGGATTGCGCCGAAGCCGAACCAGCAGCGACGATCATTGCACCTGCTGCGGCGGTGCCAATAAGCATGGTCTTCAACATGGGAGGTATCCTTTTTACGTTCTGTAACTCTACCGCTCCGGATCATGTCCGGAACGGGAAGGGAAACGACGCGAAAGGCACCCTGTTCCTGCACAGCATGCACCCGAAAGCATGTGTGGTAATGAAGCATCACTTTCTGTAATTTAATTTAATAATTCCAGAGTGTTAACTCACCTCATCCGCCTCATTTGTGACATATTCGAGGAGCTCTCCCGGCGTGCAGGACAGCGCGTCGCAAAGGCGGATAAGCGTGTCAAACCTGACGCCCTTTACCTTGCCGGACTTGAGCAATGAAAGGTTCGCTTCGGTCATGCCGATCTCGGCGGCTACGTCCTTTGCGCGGCGCTTTCTCAGCGCAAGCATGACATCCAATCGGACAATGATTTCACCTGGAAGGTCGCTGTCTTCAGACGAACTGGTCATTGTCATCCTTGAGCACGATCGCATCCTCAAAGACACCGGCAAGCCCGTGCAGGGCGAACCCCATCAGGCCAACGCCAAGCGCAAGATCCGTAAAGCTGAATATGTTGCGGCTCGTTTCGTCACCGGCCCAGCCAAGCACTGCGGGGATGATTACGGCGCTGGTGACGGCTGCCCAGATCAGGCTGTCTGCACCCTGGCGCAGCGTCTTGAGATTCCGCGCCGTGAAGACGTCCCCCTTGCCACAACGCCCAAAAAAGGAGGCGAAGTCAGCCAGCGCAAAAGCTATGAAGATTGTGGGCCCTGCCTTCAGTAGCCCGATCGTAATCCCGCTTAGAAGCGGAAGGATGTCCGCACCGCTTTCGAAATACTGACCGCCGACTTCTTCGCCAACGAAGTAGGACACGTTTAGCGCCAAGATGGCGACTGCCATCCACGCTAGAACTGAAAGCGTGTCATAGGACCCGGCTTTCCCGCTGCCGTTCGACTGGTTTTCATAGGACATATAAGACCCCCATCCATAAGATATGGGTTCTTATACCAAATAATTATTGTTCTGCAATAATTATTTGTCGTTATTTGATGCTAGATCAACGCAATTTACCTCGCCAATCTGGAGATCGTACTGCCTTGGCCCTACCCAACCTTCGGGCATCCGCTCGCCAGTGCCGACGATTTCAATGGTCACCGTGCACTCTCCGGCCCGCACGATGTAGGTGTCGGACCCGTCTGTCTCGATGGCATCGATTGGGCGTCCATCCAGTGCTTCAGAAACGTCACCGCTCTGGATGATGCTGACCAGTTCGCGCTGGCGCTGGTATTGCGGCGGCAAGGCCGCACTCGCGACAAGCGGCAGGGCAATGAGCCCCGTCAGGATCAGTGCTGGTTTCATGGTGTGTCCCCCTTCAGAAGCGATGCTGCCCCGAAAGCTGCCACCCGATCAAGGCGAGATCATGCCCGGCGCGCGCGAAAGAAGTCGCGTAGCAATTGCCCCGCTTCTTCGGCGTGCTCAAGGTCCTGGTAGACTTCAGGCCGCCAGTGACATGTCGGTTGGTCGAAAAAGCGCGGCCCGTGCACGACGCCCCCGCCTTTTGGATCTTCTGCGGCGTAGATCAGCTTCCCGATCCGCGCGAAGGAGATTGCCCCCGCACACATGGCGCACGGCTCCAGCGTCACAAAGAGCCAGAGACCCGTGAGCCTGTAATTGCTCCGGTTCATGCCTGCCTGACGGATTGCGACAATCTCTGCATGCGCCGTCGGATCATGGATCCCGATGGGGCCGTTACGCCCTTCGGCGACCACTTCATCGGTGCGCGGGTCCACGACCACGGCGCCGACCGGGACCTCGCCATCGGCAGCCGCCTCGCGCGCAAGCTCAAGTGCTCGCGTCATATGTCTAGAGTCTGGCGCCATGCTTTCGCTCATACAGCCGCCCGCGCTTTTCGGCACCCCTGCATGATGCTAAGCGCCTCGGCCATGCGGATCATATCTGGAAAATTCAAAGGTCAGGCTATCACTGCGCCCGCAGGCCGCGATACAAGGCCAACGTCCGACAGGGCACGCGAAAGCCTGTTTAACGTGCTCGCGCATGCATCGTGGGCGCCGGACCTCGAAGGCGCACGTGTCATCGACCTGTTTGCGGGCTCTGGCGCGCTCGGCTTCGAAGCGATCTCTCGTGGCGCCGCCTTCTGCCTTTTTGTGGAAACCGAAAGCGCGGCCCGCGGCGCGATCCGCAATAATATCGAGAGCTTCCAGCTCTTCGGAAACACGCGCATCCATCGCCGCAGCGCCACCGATCTCGGTGCCAAACCTGCAGGCGTCGGTGAGCCATTCACCCTCGCCTTCATGGACCCACCCTATAATAAGGGGCTCGTCGAGCCATGTCTTGCGACGCTCAGGACCGGCGACTGGCTCGCGCCAGACGCGCTGGTCGTCGTGGAGACAGAGGCGCGCGAGACGTTTGAGCATCCGGGCTTCACCGAAGTCGATACACGCGAAGCCGGCAAGGCGAAAATCACGATGCTACGCTTCGACGCCTAGTCCTTGAAGAAGGCGTCTTCGATGTCGACGGTGGACGCGTAACCCACCTTGTCACCACATTTCTTAAGCCAGTCAGCCGCCGCCTTGCGTCCCTTGTCCCGCAACCCGGTCAGGAACTGCCAGCTCGTATCGAACTTTGTATCGAGGCTCAGGAAGGACAGTACATCGTCGCCCTGAATGGCGTGCATCAGCGGGCCGCTCGACCTACGCCCTCCAAACAGGCTTCGTCTTGAAGGCTTCGCCTCCTGGACGTTATCCTTGCGAAGCTGGTTCAGAAGCGATGTGTTGAAGATGATCTCGTTCAGACGATCCTGAATCTCTGCCGCACTTCGCGGCGTCGTGGTTCGCTTGATCGGGTTCAGCGTCACCAGCAGGATGTCGCGTGTATCCTTCCTGTCCAGCAGCGGCTTCAGATTGGGATTGCCGACATATCCGCCATCCCAATAGGGCACGCCTTCAATTTCAACTGCCTGAAAGACTTGCGGCAGGCAGGCCGATGCCAGAACTGAATCGCAGGTCAGCTCTGTGCCGGTGAAGTCTTTCAACTGCCCCGTTTGCACATTGGTGGCAGCGACATGAAGGTCTACGCCGCTGGACCTGACCGCATCGAAATCGATTGTCTTGAGGATATCGCGAAGCGGATTTATGTTCGCCGGGTTGAGGTCGTACGGGCTGAAGAAGGTTGTCATGACCTTGGCGACATTCGTCGTCCAGAACCCGAAGGGACTGCCGATCAATTCCTGCGCCATCGGATTGGACGGCGCCGCCCGATAAAGCGCTCCTTTTCTGGAAATGTCGCTCCAGAAGTTCTCTAACGCGACACGTGCGCCCTTCCGTCCATTGTTTCGCAGACCTGAGAGGTAAGCCACCGCGTTCATGGCACCGGCCGAGGTCGCGGAGATTGCACTGATCTCCAGCTTGTCCTCTTCGGCCAACCGGTCCAGTACACCCCAGGTGAAGGCACCATGCGATCCGCCGCCCTGCAGGGCGAGACTAATTCGCTTTTTGCCCGACGAGCGCGCCATGCTGTGTCCCCCAGGCGTTCCGAATTAAATTGCACTTCAGGTTTGCTCAATGCCATTCGTAGAAAATTCACCAAAACTTGCCGATGGCGTCCGCCCCCAGCCGGCAGCCGGCGTGGTGTGCCTGCGCGGGGATCAGGTCCTCCTGATCCGCAGGGGCACCCCGCCAATGACAGGGGAATGGTCGCTGCCGGGCGGACGTATCGAGCCCGGTGAAACGGCCAAAGACGCAGCTTTGCGCGAACTGAAGGAAGAAACCGGTGTCGATGCGTACGTCGCAGGCCTTCTCGACGTTGTGGACGCCATCATCAAAAATCGCGAAGGCTCTCTGATTACACGCCACTACGTGCTCTGCGACTATCTCGCCATATGGACATCGGGCGAACCCGTTGCAGGCGACGATGCAGCAGATGCCCGCTTCTTCAACCTGTCTGACGTTCCAGGCCTGAAACTCTGGGACGAGACGCGCCGGATCATTGATGCCGGTGTGGCCCTTGCCGTCTCACTTCCTGAAAACAGCAAATGATGGCATACTCCCAGAATTGAAGCGCTCCACGAAGAGGGCGCGGAAGGGAGATATGAGGTGAAACACACCTCGATCATCGCAGCTATCCTGATAGCTCTATTACTGGCTCCGCTCACCGCACGCGCCGCCATCAGCGACGATATTCCGTTCGAGATTACCGAGTCCGGTCACATGGTAGTCACACTGCGCCTTGACGGGCGTGAGGATGTCAAAGCGATTGTCGATACCGGCGCGACCTTCCCGATCATCGACAGCCAGTCTGCAGCACTCATCGGCGTAACGCCGCCAGCCAGCCCTGACATGGTCGACATTATCGGCCTTGGAAATGTGCGCACCTTCCCTGTCATTGATATAGGCGGCCTGACTGTCGGCCCGGTTCGATTAGATGCGCCGCGGGCCGCCTATAATGACAAAGTGCGTTTACCCTCGACCGGGAACGTCATCCCGGCAAGCAGCCTGCCGCACAGGACACTCGACTTCGATTTTGAGAGGAGCCGCCTGCGGGTTTCTGATCGTCGGCCTGCTCACATCAGCCGGTCGATAACGACCCGGCTTGAGATCACGCGCATCGGCGGCCTGCCCTTCGTAGAGGTTAGCGTGAACGGGAAACCCGGCCTTGCTCTCATTGATACAGGCGCCAGCATATCGGTGATCAATTCAGCTTTCGCTGAAGGCGCCAGCCGCTCCCCGCATGCAATCCGCGATGTCGAACTGATTGGCGCGACGGGTAACGTCACCCCGCTAAAAGTGCTGTTCAGTCGTCGCTTCGAGATCGGTGACTTCCAGGTCGACCGCTTCAACGTTATCGTATCTGACCCTGAGTTCCTCGAGCGCTTCGGACTGGCAGAAACGCCCGTCATGATCCTCGGCCTCGACGTCCTGAAAGCCTTCCGGCTTCAGATCGACCGTGAGGAAGAGCTCGTGCGCCTTGTCATTCCGGACCGCGGCCGCCGGCCCGGCGCGGGTGTCTCCCTGCGGGCGCGATAGCGTATCGCCGGCCAGGTCTGACAACTTTCCCCCTCGTCATTATTGCATCCGGCAGGCCCTTGAAGCTTTATGCCGGTCAGACATTCAGGGAGAAAACAATGACCTACGCACCTTTTGATCTGACCGGTAAGGTTGCACTTGTCACGGGCGGCAATCGCGGTATCGGCTACGGTATGGCCGAGGCGCTGGCAGCCTCTAATGCGCACGTCGCGATCTGGGGCCGCAAGGATGCGGCGAACAAGGAAGCGGTCGAGGCCTTGTCAAAACTTGGCGCTGGCGACGTGAAAGCCTGGAGCGTCGATGTCTCAGACGAGTCAGCCGTCATTGACGCGATGAAGGCGACCGTCGACGCGTTTGGCCGCGTCGATACGTGTATTGCAAATGCCGGTGTCGGCTTCGGCGCGTCCAGTTTCGCCGAGATGGACACTGAAACCTGGAACAAGAACATGGCCGTCAACCTCGATGGCGCGTTCTGGACCCTGCGCGAAGCGACCAAGCACATCACCGAGCGCGCGAAAGCCGGTGACCCCGGTGGATCGCTGGTCGGTGTCGCATCACTGGCCGCCATCGAAGGTGCCGCCCGGAACCAGGCCTACGCCGCCACGAAGGGTGGTCTCATTTCCATGCTCAAGGCCATTGCTGTCGAGACGGCGCGCTATGGCATCCGTGCCAATGCAATCCTGCCGGGCTGGATCGCGACCGATATGACGGAAAGCGCGCAAAACACCGAAGCCTTCCAGACCAAAGTCATCTCTCGCGTTCCGGCCCGCCGCTGGGGCGAGCCGAAAGATTTTGGCGGTGTTGCTGTGTATCTGGCCTCGGATGCATCGACCTACCATTCAGGTGATACATTCCTGATCGATGGCGGTTACGCGATCTTCTAGGTCCTATTGCGGGGTGGTCTCGTCCATCGTTTCAGGCGAGCCATCCTGCTCCGGCGTTATTTCACCGGTATCGACATCGTCTTCCGACATCATTCCGCCTTCGACTTCCATATTGGCGGGCCCAGTATCGACACGGGTGTCCACTACAGCATTATCATTGGCGACTTCCGAGCCATCGCCTTCTATCAGGTCCGGGGTGTCCGTGGCCGTCTCATCGCCGTAAACATACTCAGGTGAAGAGTTCTGGTCGCCGACCTGGTCGTTGACGTCCTCTTCGGTGTCGCCGCATGCACCCATGAGGAGCGCGGACGCTGCGAGAATTACGATCTTGAAGTTCATTCTAAACTCCTGTGGCGGTGCGCCACGGCTGCTCGGGTTAATCTGTGTAAATAATCGGTGAAGCAGCGATTGGTTCCGCCCGGCTGCATTAACACTCTCGTCCTGCCGTCGCGGGACGACTTCACAAATCGGGCGGACGGCGCATTGATGTGCCCAAAGACACTTTGGGAGAAAGCCTCATGAGCCTGCACACACCGCTTTGCGATTTTCTAGGCGTTAAGTACCCGATCATGCTCGCTGGCATGGGCGGCGTTTCATACGCAGAGCTGGCCGCTGCCATGTCGAATGCCGGTGGCTATGGCGTCCTCGGTATGGCTGGCACGACGCCAGATTTCATCGCTGAACAGATGAAGAAGGTCCGCCAGCTGACAGATCAGCCCTTCGGTGTCGACCTGCTGGCCGCCTCGCCGGAAAGCCTCGAGGAATCCGTCGATGTCATCATCAATGGCGGCGCCGACAGCTTCGTTGCTGGTCTCGGCGTGCCAATGCCAATCATGGAAAAGCTCAAAAAGGCAGGCCTGAAAGTCATGGTGGTCGGCGGCGCTGTGAAGCACGCGATCAAGGCAGAGCAGGCAGGCTGTGACGCGGTCATCCTGCAAGGCGGCGAAGGCGGCGGACATACCGGTCTTGTCGGCACCATGCCACTCGTCGCTCAGGCCGTCGAAGCGGTCGACATCCCAGTGATCGCCGCAGGCGGCATCTATGACGGGCGCGGCCTTACTGCCTCTCTCGCACTTGGCGCCGTTGGTGTCTGGATGGGCACCCGCTTCATCGCCTCAGAAGAAGCCCACGCCGCCAACCTATACAAGCAGACCGTCGTCGGCGCAGGCGATACCGACACAACCCGGACCCGCTGCTATTCCGGCAAGCCGATGCGGTGCCGGACGAATGAATACATCAAGGATTGGGAAAGCCGCCCGGAAGACATTCAGCCCTTCCCGCATCAGGCCATTCACTCCAACAAGACAGGCGTAATTGGCGGTATCGGCGGCATCACAGACGAAGCCAAGCTCAATGCGGACACGTCCTGCTTCGCCATGGGCCAGTCTGCAGGCGGTGTGAAAGACGTCCTGCCGGTAAAGGATATCGTCGAGCGCATTATCGCCGAAGCTGACGCTAGCATCGCGAAGGTTTCAGGATACCGCGCGCCCCAGACGGCTGCCGAATAGCCCATCCCAATTGACAGTATCGCCGCTGCAGCATGACCCGTCATGCCTGCAGCGGCGATAGGTCCCCCTCAATCGACTTGCCAAGTTTTGCCTGAGGGTGTTGGAACGCAACGAACCCTTTTGAACAAGCAATTGAGGAGGAAACTCATGGGCGTACTCGACGGAAAAGTGATCTTGGTGACCGGTGGCGGCAATGGCATCGGCAAGGAATGCGCGCTGCTCGCCGCCAAGGAAGGCGCAAAAGTCGTCGTCAACGATCTAGGCGGCACGCTGTCCGGCGATGACGCTGGCGATGCCGGCCCGGCTGAGAAAGTTGCTCAGGAAATCCGTGCGGCAGGCGGCGAAGCTGTGTCGAACTCCGACAGCGTGACCGACTACAAGGCCGTCGAAGGCATGATCGAACAGGCCAAGGACGAGTTTGGCGGCCTGCACGGCATCATGAACCCGGCCGGCATCCTGCGTGATGGCATGTTCCACAAGATGTCCGAGGATGACTGGAAAGCCGTCATCGATGTGCACCTCAATGGCTCGTTCAACGTGACCCGCGCATCGGTGAACCATTTTCGCGACCAGGAAGACGGCTCCTATGTCCTCTTCACCTCGACGACCGGTCTGATCGGCAATATCGGCCAGGCGAACTATGCCGCCGCCAAGATGGGCATTGTCGGCCTGTCGCGCATCGTC
>Ga0208965_1000737_pt1 | contig 15089 bp, 14 predicted proteins | sample AOAMet1_07_M0_10_2_FD_188230 | JGI IMG/M metagenome (GOLD analysis project Ga0208965, IMG submission 188230) | Ammonia-oxidizing marine microbial communities from Monterey Bay, California, USA - CAN11_07_M0_10 (SPAdes) | ecosystem: Environmental > Aquatic > Marine > Intertidal zone | place...
GCGTCAGACTTTCGTCCATTGCGCAATATTCCTCACTGCTGCCTCCCGTAGGAGTCTGGTCCGTGTCTCAGTACCAGTGTGGGGGATCATCCTCTCAGACCCCCTACCCATCGTAGCCTAGGTGAGCCGTTACCTCACCTACTAGCTAATGGGACGCATGCCCATCTTCCACCGGAATCCTTTAACCATTGAGCCATGTGACTCTTGGTTCTATGGGGGATTAATCCAAATTTCTCTGGGCTATACCCCAGTGGAAGGTAGGTTGCATACGTGTTACGCACCCGTTCGCCGGTCGTCAGCGGAAAGCAAGCTTTCCCTGTTACCCCTCGACTTGCATGTGTTAAGCCTGCCGCTAGCGTTCATCCTGAGCCAGGATCAAACTCTCCATTGTAAAAGTTTGAAAATTTGACTCTCAAAGAAAATTAACGTTGGTTGGGCTATCACATCATTTCAAAGAACTTCTATCTGAATTGAACCCTTCGGTTCAAAACGTCTCCCGTGAACGGGGCGACAAAGATACTTCATTTTTTAATTCCGGCAAGCTCTTTCTCTCTTTTTTTTCTCCTTCTCCTCGTTGCTTGCAGCGGCGCCTTGCGTTCAAAGCGAGGGCAAATGTAGAGCCGATTTTGACACCCACAAGCCCCCCTTCATTTTTTTTTCGGGAAGTTCGAAAATCATTCTGTAACCCCTTGATTTAAAGGGGTTAGCAAGAACTCTAAATCCTGCACCAACTGGTTCACCTCATCCAGGTTGGTCCCATCATAGAATCCACGCAACCGCCCCAAAGTGTCTACAAGCACCATGTTCTCTGTGTGAACGAAATCCTGGAACCCCCCATCCCCTTCGTCCAATGCCGCGAAATAGCTCTTGCGGGCCAGTTTATAGACCTCTGTTTTGTCCCCTGTGAGCAACCACCACCGGTCAGAATCGACACCTTTTGCTTCACCGTATGCTTTCAGTACCGAAACTGAGTCGGCAACCGGCGTCACAGAATGGCTCATGAGACGCACACGGTCATCGAGGAGCATGCGGTCCTGCACCCGCTTCATATTGGTGGTGAGCAAGGGACAGATGGTCGCACAACGCGTAAAGAAGAAGTCCACCACCAGCACTTGTCCAGAGACATCTTCATTGCGCACGGTATCTCCATTCTGGTTGATCAACTCAAAAGGAAGGATCCTGTGGTCTTCATGGCCCAATACAGCCTCATCCACCAACGCGGGGTTCAGGTCCGAAGGCTGGTATACCGGAAGCTGCTTTTCGGGAGTCAATAAGACCGCTCCTATAGATATGGCCACAACAGCGATACCGATGTAGGCGAAGAAGGCCCAACGGGCCCGGTGTGTTCGTGTGGCAGTCATGGAGAAGGAACCGTTGTGCGCCCTTGACGTTCAAATATGCGCTCACCTCCGATCCATGTTTGCAACACGCGCGTTTCAAGCAAGCCCGAAGCAGGTGCGGTCAAAGGGTTTCTGTCGAGCACCGTGAAGTCTGCCCTGTATCCAGGGGCAATCTGACCCAGGTCATGCTCTCTAAAACAAGCCAAGGCCGCCCAAGAGGTCATCCCCTTGAGCGCACTCATGCGGTCGAGCGCTTCATCGGACTGAAAACCTCCCTCCGGATACCCCTCTACATCCTTGCGCACCACAGCGGCATAAAACGTTCGCAGAGGCGCAATGCCCTCCACCGGGAAGTCCGTTCCCAACGGCAACCACCCCAATTGAGATTGCAGAGACTTATAGATGTACGCCCTTCGCACCCGATTGCGGCCGAGCCGCTGGCCCGCCCAATACATATCGCTGGTGGCATGGGTAGGCTGTATAGATGGGATGATGGTGTATGTGCCAAAGGCCGATAGGTCATCCTTGTGCACCACTTGGGCGTGCTCAATGCGCCACCGCAAATCATTGACCCCTCCAAGCAGACCGCCATAGACACCCAATACCCGTCGCACAGCTGCATCGCCAATGCAATGTGTGGCCACCTGGAAGCCGGCCGCTTGGGTCCGCTGGACCTTCTCTATATAGTCAGCCTCATCTTGAAGGAAGAGGCCGCTGGTCTCTGCGCGGTCCGAATAAGGTTCGAGCAATGAAGCGCCCCGCGAACCCAAGGAACCATCCATGTAGAATTTGACCGCGCGGACATCGAGCATTCCCGCGGTGTCGATTACCGGGCCAGCGGGCAAAAAATGATTCAACGCCTCAGGACGGTCTGCCACCATCACCGAGAAGCGCAAGGGAAGTTCACCCGAAGCCTGAAGTGCCGCGATGTCCTCTACGTCTTGAGGCTCCAAACCTGCATCGGTGATGTGGGTTAAACCCACCGCAGCGAGCCGACGCGCAGCCTCTTTAAAATATCCCGCCCTCACCAAGCTGTCAGGTTCGGGCACCCACGATTGCAAACTGTCGGCTGCGGCATCGATCAGCACACCCGTCAGCCGGCCATCTTCTGCCACCAAAGCCTCCCCTCCTGCGATGTCAATGCCGCTTTCCAAGCCAGCGCGTTCGAGAGCCACAGCGTTGCACCACACCGCATGACCATCGACACGCTCTAAAATGACAGGCCGATCGGGAAACAAGACGTCCAAACGGTTGGCCCGATCGGGAAAGTCCGTCACCTCCCAGTCGTTTTGATCCCATCCCCTGCCGACCACCCAGCCATCGGGGAACATCGCTGCATGGGCCACAACAATGTCGAGGACCTCATCGACCGAGGCCGTCCCCACGAGATCAGCAGCCCCAAGTCCATCAGCAAAACCCACAAAATGAGCGTGTGCATCCATCAAACCGGGTACCACCACAGCCCCCATCAGGTCCACCTGCAAATCTGCATGGTACTTATTGAGAATGGCGCGCTCGGGACCAACTTCCCAAACGCGGCCATTGCGAACGGCCACAGCCTGGGCTTCGCTAGAAGCGGCATCCAAAGTCAAGACAACACCATTGTGCAGCACGACGTCTGCATGGTTTCCACGAAAACCACAACCGCTCAAAGCGACGCAGGCCACGCAGGCCAACGCCAGAAACAATCTCATCATGTGGCGAATGTCGCCAATGAAGCGGATTCAGTCCTCTTCCTTGGGAACTTGGACGCGGGGGCGGCGAAAGCGCACCGTCTCCCCTTCGTCTGAACCAGCAGCAGCCTGAACAGCTTCCGATCCCGCACTGGGCGCATCCGCTTCTGCCTGCTCACCGCCCGACAAATGATCGGCCCGCTTGCCTTTGAACAGATCGTACACCGCCCATGTGCAGGTCAACGGACCGTTCATGACCGTGTGCTTCACCGTAGGTTTCAGTCCGATGCGGTGGTGGGCTTCCAAATCCTTTGGGAAAAGCAAAGCCGCCCGCCATCCTGACCAGCGGTGTTTGAGGGCACCGCCTATGCCGCCGTAGAGGTGTTCGAGGTCGTCCGCTTGGACGCGCTGGCCATATGGAGGGTTCAAGACCACCAAGCCGGGCTCGGTGTCCCGCGGAGGACGCATTTCCAAGAAATCGGCCACCTCAACCCTCACCAGGTGTTCCAACCCCGCCGTTCTGACACTTTCACGGGCATCTTCCACGGGGTGTTTGTTCCAATCCGACGCCAAAATGGGCGCGCGCTCGATGCGCTCTTGCCGGGCCGCCTCGCCCACTTCGCGCCACAGGTCACCATCAAAACTGGCCATCCCAAACAAGAGCCAATCCCTGCGGCCCGCATGAATCGGCACCCCTGCAGTCCACAACCCCGCCTCTATGGCAAAGGTGCCCGAACCGCACATAGGGTCGATCAATGTCTCGCCCGGACGCCAGCCCGCTAAACCCAGAAGACCGGCGGTCAGCACCTCATTGAGCGGGGCGCGGGCACGCGGCGCGCGGTATCCCCGCTTGAACAGGGCCTCCTTGCCGATCAAATCCAGCGATATGGTCACCTGTTCACCGGCAATGTGCAGGTGAATGAGCTGCTCAGGACTCATCCTGTTGATGTCCAAGTGGTGCACCGCTCCTCCGCGTCCAAACGATTTGAAGTGATCGCTCATGGCATCCTTGAGCCGGAACATGGCAAATTGATCGTGCGGAAACTCATCGCTGTTGACCGTCACATCGAGGGCCATAGAACGCCGAGGATCGACCCAAAGTCCCCAGTCCAACTTGACTGCCGCAGCGTACAATGCATCGGGGCCCTTGGCCTTGAACTCAAATACAGGACGCAGCACCCGCACAGCAAAACGCGTGCAATGCAAATAGCGGTACAGCACGGCCTTGGTCGCTCCGAAAGTTGCACTTCTGCGGCCGGGCTCCACGTCGACTGCGCCGTGCTCCTCCAACTCAGCCACCACTTGAGGCTCTAACCCCATCAAGGTGCGCACCACATATCGGGTCACCCTATCCTGGGGCTGAATCTGTTCTTCTTGTTCTGTGCTCATCCCCCCTTGTGCTTCACTGTGTAACCTTTATGGCGCAACCATTCGGCTGCGCGGTCTCGGTGGTCTCCTTGCAACAAGATCATACCACCCTTCCATCCACCACCAACGCCGCAATGCGACTTGAGCCCTCGGGCCGTCTCAACAGCCAAATCAGCGTGTTGGTCCGAATCAAAACCCTCCACCAACGTCACCTCTTTTCCCTTGCGCGCCTTCTTGTCTCGAGAAACATAAAGCACGTCAGGACCCGGAACGTCCACAGAGGCTCCTTCATCCGAGGGCAGGTTGGCCCTTTCGCCTCCCATTGCCCGGTGCAAATCTGCCAACGCATCCAACCCTTTCAGTTTCTTCATGGCCCAGTCTTCTTGACTGTGAAACGAAGATAGACGGCGCCGTGCGAGATTTCGTATCTTTGTATAATTATAGATGAGTAACATGTCTTCATTATTACTACAGCGGTTGATTTTGACCTTGGCATTGGCGTGCTCGGCATTCGGGGTTCAAGCCCAATGCAATGATTATGACCTCATGCTGCTCTGCGACAGTGCCGCACAGGTCGACATCGCCACTTCTTCTGCTGGACTGGATTGCGCATTTAACCCCGATCCTGCCGGGTGTTTTACTGACGAAGCCACCATTTTGCTTCCCACGATGTCGGCCGGATGCATTGACTGTTTCGCGCAACAAGCCAATTGCGTGCTGGACAATTGCGCCACGATTTGCGCATTTGGTAGCACGGCCTCTTGTGACGCCTGCATCTACGACAACTGTCAGCTCGCCTTCGAAGATTGCGCAGGCATTGTCGACAATGACAACGACACCCACAACAACATCTGCGACTGCGACGACAACAACCCGCTTCAGCACCCTGGTGCTGCCGGCACCAATGAAGGCATTGACAACAACTGCAATGGACTCATGGAGGTCAGTGAAATGGCAGAAGTAGGCTGTCCAACCGACTTCACAGGAGATGGCCTCGTGGGCGCCGCGGACTTGGTGTTCTTCCTTGGATACTTTGGGTGTTCCGACAATTGCGGTCCGGCTGACCTAGACGGAGATGGCATCGGCGGTGTTTCCGACTTGGTGATCCTGCTGGGCACCATCGGCCTGTCCTGCTGAATACGACAGGCCCCACCGTGGACCTCCTGAATTTTGCCGCTCAGCATGGTTCTCCTGAGCCACCGCTGCTCAAAGCGCTCCGGCGTGCCACCTGGCAACGCACCCGACATGGCCGGCTGATGACCGATGTGCACACCGGGCAAATCCTCTCCATGCTCTCACGCATGGTGGGCCCCAAAACCGCACTAGAATTGGGCACTTTTAGCGGCTATGGCACACTCTGCCTCCTCGATGGTGTCGCACCGGGCGGCGCGCTGCATACCGTAGAGCGCAACGATGAGTTGTTCGGGTTGCAAAATGAATTTTGGAAGCAGCACGAAAGGCACAGCGCCATCGTGCGCCACCATGGTCTAGCGGCAGATGTCTTGGCGCAATGGCCTGAGGACCGCCCCATCGACCTGGCTTACGTCGACGCCGACAAACAAGGCGTTACCGATCAGCTTGAAGGCCTCCTGCCCCACATGGCCAGCGGGGGATGGATGCTGTTTGACAACACATGGTGGGGCGGCACGCTAGAGGAAGCACAAGGCCCAAAGCCCCGCGCACTGCGCGCATTAAATGCAAGGCTCGCCGAGGATGCCACACTGCACAGTGTGGTACTGCCTGTGGGAGACGGTGTGACCGTGGTCAGAAAAGCTTAGGAGAAACCCAGGAAAGCTCAGAGTACAGCCGCCACCTTGTCGGCGGCTTCCTGAAGCAAAATCGCACTGTGCACCTCGAGGCCACTTTCGTCGATGAGCTTCTTGGCCTCGACTGCATTGGTGCCCTGAAGGCGAACAATGATGGGCACTTCAATGGAGCCCATGTTCTTGTAAGCGTCCACGACGCCTTGAGCCACACGGTCACAACGTACAATTCCTCCGAAGATGTTGACCAAGATGGCCTTTACCGCAGGGTCTTTGAGGATGATGCGAAAGGCCTTTTCGACGCGCTCCGCATCGGCGGTTCCGCCCACGTCCAAGAAGTTGGCCGGATCTCCACCGCTGAGCTTGATGATGTCCATGGTGGCCATGGCCAGTCCTGCTCCATTGACCATGCACCCCACGTTGCCATCGAGCTGTACATAGTTCAAGCCCGCTTCTCCAGCTTCCACTTCCGTAGCGTCCTCCTCGGAGGTATCGCGCATGGCTGCATAGTCTGGGTGTCGGTAGAGGCTGTTGCCGTCCAAGGTCACTTTGGCGTCCACCGCAATCACGCGGTCATCGGAGGTCTTCAAGACGGGGTTGATCTCGAACATCGAAGCATCGCTGCCCTCATAGGCGGCGTACAATGACTTGACGAACTTGACCATTTCCTTGAACGCCTTGCCCGACAAACCGAAGTTGAAAGCAATGCGGCGCGCCTGGAAATCCCGAAGCCCGATGGCGGGCTCGATGGTCTCCTTGAAGATCTGATCGGGGGTCTCTTCGGCCACCGCTTCGATGTCCATGCCGCCCTGGGGGCTGTACATGATGATGTTGCGCCCTTGAGAACGGTCGAGCAATACGCTCATGTAAAATTCTCGGGGCTCACTGTCACCAGGCTCGTACACATCTTGTGCCACGAGAACACGGTTCACTTGCTTACCCTTGGCGTTGGTCTGGGCTGTCACCAGGTGTCCGCCCAATATGCCCGCAGCCGTGTCCTTCACCTTGTCCAATCCCTTGGCCAACACCACTCCGTGGCTTCCCGTTTCGGTCACGCTTCCCTTGCCGCGGCCGCCGGCATGAATCTGGGCCTTGACCACAAACCAGCCGGTGCCCGTCTCTTCTTTGAGCTTGACAGCAGCCTCATGGGCTTCTTCTGGAGTCGATGCAACAAGGCCTTCTTGGATGGCGACGCCAAATTGCTTGAGAATGGACTTGCCTTGGAATTCGTGGAGGTTCATGGCGGGGTCAGTTCGTGTTTGGCCGTTTACGGCGCCGCAAAGTTAGCCTTCGGACGTAGCTTTCGCACATGCTCAAGGCAACCGGAATTCACAAAAGCCACGATGACCTCCAAGTCTTGCGTGGTGTGGACGTCTCTTTGAGCGCCGGAGAGGTGGTTTCCATCGTGGGACCTTCCGGGGCAGGAAAGACCACTTTGCTCAATGTTCTCTCGACTTTGGACCGCCCCGACAGCGGATCTGTGGTGGTGGACGGCATAGAATTGGCCACACTTAAAGACAAGTCTCTGGCCCGTTTTAGAAATGCCCACATTGGGTTTGTTTTCCAATTCCACCAGCTCCTGCCAGAGTTCAATGCCCTAGAAAATGCCATGCTGCCTGCTTTGGTTGGGGGCCATTCCGAGGCAGAAGCGGAAGCGGCCGCCATGGCCAAGCTAGAAGAATTGGGTTTGGCTGCCCGGGCGAAACACCTGCCCAGCCAACTCAGTGGTGGTGAACAACAGAGGGTGGCCGTTGCCCGTGCTTTGGTCAACAACCCTCCCCTGCTTTTTGCCGACGAGCCTTCAGGAAATTTGGACACTGCCAACGCTGAAGCCCTGCACGATTTGTTTTTCGATTTGCGCAACCGCTATGGCCTGACCATCGCACTCGTGACCCACAACGAGGGCCTCGCTCAGCGTGCAGACCGTCAAATCCGCCTTCGCGACGGACAGATTGAAGCCTGACATCCGGGGCCTTGCCCCCTGCTTCCAACCGTTTCTATTTCCCCTGTAGCCGGTAAATGCGCTGGACGAGTCCAGTGCCAAAGGCCTGCTCAGACCGCTGCTCAAAACAAGCGGGGACCTTCCCGTCCACAAACAACTCCACCCCACTGCTCAAGTTGACCGGCACGACAGACAAGACCAATTGGTCAATCTGCCCCGCACCAATCAGCCGCAATGCCACCTCGGCACCTCCATCGCAATAAATGCCCTGGCCCTCTTGACCGCGCAGCCCCTCAACGAGCCCAACGGGATCACCACCATGAAATTGGACCGGCGTTTCTGAGCTCCTGTCTGCATCCCGCGTCACCACGTACACCCGCTTGTCCTCGTGGTAAGGGTAGCCCATCGACAGGACTTTCTCATAAGTACGTCTCCCCACGACCACCGTATCCACAGACTCCAAAAAGGCAGCGTAACCATAGTCCTCTCCTTGTATCTGCATGGGATTGAGAAAATCCAAACTGCCCCCCGGGCCCGCAATAAAGCCATCTTGGGACATGGCGATGTACAAAGTGACACGACGCGACATGCTGCAAAAGTGCAATAAGGTTGACCGAATTTTCCCATTATTTGCTATGCATGCAGAATGTATGCGTGCATAACGTATATTGTAAGCGTGAGTCCTGAAGACACCATTGATTTCCACGTTCGCTTCGCTTGGGCGGGCATTGCCCGACAATATGGCCAGCTGGCCGCAGCGCGGGGAACCACAATGGCCATGGGACAGACCTTGCTCAACATCGAAAAGAACGGAACGCCTTCCACCCAACTCGGACCGCGCATGGGCATGGAGAAGACGTCGTTGAGCCGGTTGCTCAACAACCTCGAAGGCCACGGGATGATCGAACGCAAGGCCGATGAAACCGACCGACGCATTGTCCGCATTCATTTGACAGCCGCTGGCAAAAAGGAGCGCGACCGCGCCCGAACTGCCGTGCGCACCTTCAACGCGTGGATTGCAGAGCAGCTCGGTGCAGAACGCACCGACCGCCTTCTCGGCGACCTCCAGAAACTCAACGACCTCATTGTCCAGTATCCAACCCGGGACGCGCTTCCCGAACTCGAGCAGGACGACAACCCCGATTCCAACGCCGCCTAATCATGGCTTCACCAACCCTCCCCCACTCCTTTGACCGCGTGGCCGTTCTCGGCTCCGGCGTGATGGGCAGCGCCATTGCCTGCCACCTCGCCCAAACCGGTCACGACGTGCTCCTGCTCGACCTCCCCGCCAAGGAAGGACCGCGCAACGCTGTCGCCGATGGCCACCTCAAGGCCTGCATCAAATCCAAGCCCAGCCCGCTGTACCGCAAGGCTTTTGCCAAGCGCATCAAGACTGGCAACTTCGAAGACGACATGCCTCAAATCGCTGGGTGCGATTGGATCATCGAGGTCATTGTGGAGCGGCTCGACATCAAGCAAATCGTGTTTGCCCAAGTGGAGGAGCACCGGAAGCCCGGCACGCCCATTACTTCGAATACCAGTGGCATCCCCATTGGCGACCTGGCCGAAGGCCGGAGCGAAGACTTCCAGGCCTGCTTTTGCGGAACGCACTTTTTTAACCCACCGCGCTATTTGGCGCTGTTGGAGATCATTCCGCATGGAGGCAGCGATCCTGCATTGATCGACTTCTTTATGGCCTACGGCCGCGACCGTTTGGGCAAGACCACCGTGCTCTGCAAGGACACCCCGGCCTTTATCGCCAACCGCGTGGGCGTGTTTGCCATCCAGGCGTTGTTCCACACCGTTCAGGACATGGGCCTGAGCATTGAGGCGGTGGACAAGCTAACCGGACCGGCCATGGGCCGCCCGAAGAGCGCCACCTTCCGCACCTGCGATGTGGTGGGACTCGACACGCTGGTCCACGTGGCCAATGGCGTCAAGGACAACTGCCCGGACGACGAGCGCAAGGCGGTCTTTGAGACCCCCAAATTTGTGCAGCACCTGGTGGACAACGGCCACCTCGGCAGCAAATCCGGCCAGGGCTTTTACAAGAAAACCAAGGTCGACGGCAAGAAGGCCATCCTGGGCCTCGACCTCGAGACACTGGAGTACCGGCCCAAGCCGAAGGTGAAGTACGCCACCTTGGATGCGGCCAAGAAGTCCGACGACCTGGCCGAGCGGACGCGCATCCTTTATGATGGACAAGACGAAGCCGGCACCTTCTACCGCCGCGTTTTCAGCGATGTGTTTGCCTATGTGACGCACCGCATCCCCGAGATCGCCGACGAGCCCTACCGCATTGACGACGCCCTGCGCGCCGGCTTCGGTTGGGAAATGGGCGCCTTCGAAACCATGGACGCCGTGGGCGTATCCAAGGCGGTGGAACAGTGCGAGGCGCACGGTCAAAAGGTGGCCCAATGGGTGCACGACTTTTTGGCTGCTGGAAATGAGACCTTCTATACGGTGTCCGATGGCGTGCGTTCCTGTTACAATCCTGGCACGAAAGCCTATGAGGTGGTGCCTGGACAAGAAGGCCGCATCAAGCTCGCCTACCTCGGCGAGGAGAAAGTGGTCTGGAAGAACGCCGGCGTGACGCTTCACGACCTGGGCGATGGCATCTTGAACGTGGGTTTCCACACCAAGATGAACACCATTGGCGCAGAAATCCTGCAAGGATTGAACCACGCCTTTGACATTGCGGAGGATGCCACTACGCCATGGCGTGGGGTGGTGATCTCCAACGAAGGCGGCAACTTCTCCGCCGGTGCCAACGTGGGCATGGTCTTTATGTTGGCCGTAGAGCAAGAGTATGACGAGCTGGACTACGCCGTGCGGATGTTCCAAAACACGGTCATGCGGGCGCGCTACTCCAGCATTCCCGTGGTGGTGGCCACCCACCAGATGACACTCGGCGGCGCCTGCGAATTGTCCATGCACGCCGACAAAGTGATCGCCCACGCCGAGACCTACATGGGCCTGGTGGAATTTGGCGTTGGCCTGATTCCGGGTGGCGCTGGAACCAAAGAGTTCGCTGTGCGGGCTTCGGATGAATACACCGAGGGCGGCATTCGCCTCGAAGTGCTGCGCGAACGTTTCCTGACCGTGGGCCAGGCCAAAGTGGCCACCAGCGCACACGAGGCTTTTGACCTCGGCTACCTGCGCCCCGGCATCGACGAGGTGGAGCTCGACCGCTCCCGCCTGACCGCTCGGGCCAAAGTCGCGGCATTGGCGATGGCCGATAGCGGATACGTCCCGCCGCGCGAACGCACAGACATTAAAGTGCTGGGCCAAGAAGGCCTCGGCATTGTGCACGTCGGTGCACACAGCATGAAATCGGCCGGATACATCTCCGACCACGACCAACTCATCTCCGTGAAGCTCGGCACCGTCCTCTGTGGCGGCGACCTGAGCGCCCCCACCGAAGTGAGCGAGCGCTACCTGCTGGACATGGAGCGACGCGCCTTCTGTGAACTCTGCCGTGAGCGCAAATCGCTGGAGCGCATGCAGAGCCTGATTCAATCTGGCAAGATCCTTCGCAACTGACCCCTGACCCTTTTGATTATGCAAGACGCTTACATCATCGCCGGATCCCGCAGTGCGGTCGGCAAAGCCATCAAGGGAACGCTCCGCGACGTCCGTCCCGACGACCTCGCCGCCCATGTAGTGCGCCACCTCATGGCCTCCCTCCCAGAATTTGACCCCAATCTGATCCACGACGTGATCGTGGGCAACGCTTCTCCCGAGGCCGAGCAAGGCCTGAACGTGGGCCGCCTGATCTCGCTGATGGGACTGGACACCGAAAAGGTGCCGGGCATGACCGTGAACCGGTATTGCTCGAGCGGACTGGAAACCATCGCCATTGCGACGGCCAAAATCCGCACCGGCATGCAAGAGCTCGTGATCGCCGGTGGCACCGAGAGCATGTCGTGCATGCCGATGGGTGGCTGGCGCATTGTGCCCAACGCCCGCGTGGCCCAAGAAAACCCCGACTGGTACTGGGGCATGGGACTGACCGCCGAAGCGGTGGCCAAGGAGTTCAACGTGAGCCGCGAGGACCAAGACGCCTTTGCCGTTCGTTCGCACGAGCGTGCCGCCGCCGCCATCGACAACGGACGCCTGCAGGCCGGCATTGCGCCGATCGAGTTTACGCGGGTGGACCTGGACGGCGACGGAAAACGACGCGAGACCCACGTCAAGTTTGACACCGACGAGGGCGTTCGACGCGGCACCAGCATGGAAGGCCTGGCCAAGCTTCGCCCGGTCTTTGCGGCCGGCGGCAGCGTGACCGCGGGCAACAGCTCGCAGACCTCCGACGGCGCGGCCTTTGTGATGGTGGCCTCCGAGCGCATGGTCAAGGAATTGGGCGTGGAGCCCATCGCCCGACTGAAGTCTTACCACGTGGCGGCCCTCGCCCCACGCATCATGGGCATGGGTCCGGTGCACGCCGTGCCCCCCGCCCTGGAGAAAGCCGGACTCAAAAAAGACGACATCGACCTGTGGGAGCTCAATGAAGCTTTTGCCAGTCAAGGCGTGGCCGTGTGCAATGAACTCGGACTCGACCAAGAAAAGGTCAACGTGAACGGCGGCGCCATCGCCCTGGGACACCCGCTCGGGTGCACCGGAGCCAAGCTCACCGTTCAAATGCTCAACGAACTCAAGGCCCGCGGTGGAAAGCACGGCGTGGTCACCATGTGTGTCGGCACAGGCCAAGGGGCCGCCGGCGTTATCGAAATGCTCTAATCCCATCCTCATGTCACAGAATCCCGAACAGGCCGGAAAGGCCATCACTGGAGGCGAATTCCTGATCCGGAAAACCGCTGCAAGCGACATCTTCATTCCCGAAGAGTGGAACGAGGAGCAGCAGATGATCAAGAAGATGACGCACGACTTCATCGCCCAGCGCGTGCACCCCAACATCGAAGCCATCGACCAGCAGGAGCCCGGCTTGATTGAGAAGCTGATGGAAGAAGCCGGCGAACTCGGCCTCCTCGGCAGCTCCGTCTCCGAAGAATTCGGCGGCATGGGCATGGACTTCAAGACCACGATGCTCATTACCGAAGCCATTGGCGACGGGCACGCCTTTAGCGTGAGCTTCTCGGCCCACACCGGAATCGGCACCTTGCCCATCCTTTACTACGGCAACGAAGCGCAGAAAAAGAAGTACGTCCCAGGAATGGCCACGGGCCAGCTCAAGGGCTGCTACTGCTTGACCGAGCCCAGCAGCGGATCGGACGCCAACAGCGGCAAGACCACGGCCAAGCTGACCGAAGACGGCAAACATTACGTCATCAACGGCCAGAAGATGTGGATCACCAACGGCGGGTTTGCCGACGTGATGATTGTCTTTGCCAAGATCGACGACGACAAGAACCTGACCGCCTTCATCATCGATGGCGACAGCGAAGGGATCACCAAGAACCCCGAGGAAAAGAAGATGGGCATCAAGGGTTCATCAACCCGCCAGATCTTCTTCAATGACGTGAAGGTTCCGGTCGAAAACCTACTCTATGAGCGCGAAAAGGGATTCAAGATCGCGGTCAACATCCTCAACATCGGCCGCATCAAGCTTGGCGGTGCCGTGATCGGCGCATCCAAGGGGGCACTGACCGGCGGAGTGAAGTACGCCAACGAGCGCAACCAGTTTGGACGGCCCATTTCCAAGTATGGCGCCATCCGCCACAAGTTGGCCCAAAGCGCCATCGAGATCTATGCCTGCGAGGCGGCCACCTACCGCGCCACCCAAAACATTGACGACGCCATCAAGGCGCTCAAAGAAGGCGGCATGGAACACGGCGAGGCCACGCTCAAAGGCATCGCGGACTTTGCCCCCGAGTGCGCCATGATGAAGGTGCTGGGCTCAGAGGTGCTCGACCTGGTCATCGACGAGGCCGTGCAAATCTTTGGTGGCATGGGCTACTCCGCCGAAACGCGCGTGGAGCGCGGATACCGCGACGCCCGAATCAACCGGATCTTCGAAGGCACCAACGAGATCAACCGCATGCTCACCGTGGACATGATCTTGAAGAAGGCCATGAAGGGGCAGATGGACCTGATGACCCCCGCCATGGCGGTGGCCGAGGAGATCACCGGCGTGCCCGATTTCGGCATGCCCCCCACCGACGTCTTTGAGGCCCACCTCGAATACGTCGAGAAGTTCAAGAAGGCCGTGTTGCTGGTGGCCGGTGCCGCCGTGCAAAAGCTGATGCAGACGCTGGCCAAAGAACAAGAGGTGCTGATGCACATCGCCGACATGATGATCTGGACCTACGCCGCCGAATCCATCGTCCTGCGCGTACAAAAGCTCTCCGGCATCCGCGGCAGCGAAGAGGCCGTCGCCCACGAGCTCGCCATGATGAAGGTCTACTGCTACGAGGTCGCAGAGCGAATGCATTCCTCCGGCAAGGAAGCGTTGTTGGCGTTTGCTGAGGGCGACGAGCTCAAGATGATGCTCATGGGCCTCAAGCGGTTCACCAAGACGGAGCCCTTCAACACCACGGCCGCCCGACAAGAAGTCGCGGTGAAGCTGATTGAAGAGGGGAAGTACTGCTGGTGATCAGCAGACGCTGAGCTCTTCCTCACTGAAGACGAAAATCCGGATTAGGCCGAGTTTTTCATAAATTCGGCGCAACTCTGGACTTCAGCAAAAAGGATAAAATCAAATCGAGAAGGGGACGCCTCACAGTCGATTTGATTATCAATTCTTTCTGGTAAGACAGAAGTTCAGCATGCGATTTTCCCTCTTCTACACCACTTGCCAGCGCATTCAATGAAATGGTTTCCGTCCACGAGACGACAACTCCATCAGGAGATTGTGTTCACCTTCACCGCGATTGGCTTCTTGTTTTGCTTTGGGCAAGTCCAAGAAGCTTCAGCTCAATCTCATCCGAATCAAATTCGGATTCGGACCAACTCTTTCACCTGTAGCCTACACCGATCCGGGGACGGCACTCTAATTGCCAAAGCCGATGCCAACGGCACCATCATTTGGTCACCTGACATCATT
>Ga0208965_1000767_pt1 | contig 14732 bp, 12 predicted proteins | sample AOAMet1_07_M0_10_2_FD_188230 | JGI IMG/M metagenome (GOLD analysis project Ga0208965, IMG submission 188230) | Ammonia-oxidizing marine microbial communities from Monterey Bay, California, USA - CAN11_07_M0_10 (SPAdes) | ecosystem: Environmental > Aquatic > Marine > Intertidal zone | place...
ATGAAGGTGGAAGTTGCGCGTCAGGCCCAGACGGCAGAGACGATCACGCAATATGTGGTGAAGCTCTCGCGTAATGATGACAAGGCAAAGCGCACGGCCCTGCGCCGCATTATCGAGGCGCGCGATGTGAAAAACGGCATCGTGTTCTGTAACCGCAAGCGCAATGTCGACATCGTAACCAAGTCTCTGAACAAGCACGGCTTCGATGCGGCCGCTATTCATGGCGACCTGCCACAAGCTTACCGGACCCAGACGCTGGACCGTTTCCGCGATGGTGATCTCAAGCTGCTTGTCGCTTCGGACGTTGCCGCACGCGGTCTCGACGTGCCGGCCGTCAGCCACGTCTTCAATTACGCGCCCCCTCCGAAAGATGAGGATTATGTGCACCGCATCGGTCGCACCGGCCGCGCCGGCCGCGAGGGCGAAAGCGTGACGATCGTGACGCCAGAGGATGAGCAGTCCTGGGAAGGCGTGCTGAAACTTATCGATCAGGAGGTCAAAGTTCTCGAACTGCCTGGTCTGGACGAAGAAATCGAAAATCTGCCTGAAGATGCGGGCGGTCGCAGCCGCGCTCGCGGACGGGGCAGAAGCCGTGATGGAAGCAGTGGACGCGGTGGCCGCAGCAGCGGTGGGCGCGGGCGTTCGCGCGGCGGCGACAAGGCCCAAGCCGAAGAGGCAAAGCCTGAAAAGCAGGACGCCAATAGCGATGCTGCGCCGGTCAAGAAAAACGCACCCAAAGAAGAGCGCAAGGATGAGCGCCCAGCCAGGGAAGCAAAGCCGCGCAATTCCCGGTCATCGTCGCGTGGCGGTCGTTCAAACAAGTCGGACAAGCTGCAACCTGCGTCCGACGGCGTGCGCGGCTTCGGTGACGATATTCCGGATTTCCTGAAGCGCTAGACCGGCCTAAGCGAGGCGGTTTTTCTGCCAGTGATCGAGCGGATCGTCCTGCGGTGAGGCCGGCAGCCCCAGCGCAGAGCGCTTTCCCTCTTCAGCGCGGGCGAAGCTGATCGTAAATCGGGTGCCAAGCGGCCCTGTTTCGCGCTCGACCGTCGCGTCGAGGCTATGGGTCAGGCTGGTAACGATCATGGAGCCGATACCCTTGCGGCTGTCGGTCTCCGTCTCCTCTATGCCGATACCGTCATCTTCGACGCTGACGATCACGCGGTCGTCCTCGCAGCACTCCATGACAAGATTGATCCGCCCAGCAGCCCTGCCCTGGAAGGCGTACTTGCAGGCATTGATCATGAGTTCGGTAACCGCGAGACAGAGCGAGACCGCCTGACTTACGGCGAGGATGACAACGCCTTTCTTGCGCGTTTTGAGGACGATGTTCTGCTGGGCCGAAAAGGTTTCGACAATCTGCTTGCAGAGATCTGGCAGAAGAAAGGAGCAATCCACCCAGTCATGGGTGCCGAGCTCATACAAGCTGCGATGGGTTGCGGTGATGACGTCAATACGCCGGCGCGCGGCATCCAGAGCATCGCGTGCGTCAGGATCCTCCAGGGTGCGCATATGCATGGTGACCAGTGAGGAGACGACCTGGAGGCTGTTTCTCACGCGGTGATTGACCTCGTAAAGCAGCGTTTCCTTCACCTCCAGCGCTTCCTTGAGCTTGTGCTCGGCATGATAACGCGCCGTCTCGTCTCGCATTGTCAGAACGGACGCAACCTGATTGCCATCCTTGCCAAAGATCGGCTGGGCTGTACCAACGGCAATGACAATCGAGCCGTCAGGCCTGCGAACTTTCCATGGCGCATCTACGACCACGCGCGCCTCCTTAACCGCGAGGCTAAGAGGAAGCTTTTCAGGCGGATAGGGGTCCTCATCGAGCGTAAGCAGCGCGTAGCTGTCACTATAGTCGTCCGGAGAGACATCAAGTTCGCTGCGACCGTGAATTATTTCGGCTGCGCGGTTGACCAGAACGATCTTGCCGTCCTTGTCGGCGAGGATGATGCCCTCCCCGAGCTGATCAAGAACGGCGAGCCGGATTTTCTCTCGATTGTGCTCCAAGCGCCGGGATCCTTTTGCAAGTTCCGTGAAATAGAACAGCTTCCGGCACAAATGGAATAGCGAAACTACCTGAGCGCGCAAAAACAGGCCGGAATCCCTCATCCGGCCTATCTGAGCTTAATGTCAGGCCGTGGCGGCCAGGCTATTTCTTGAGACGTCCGGCGACCAGCTTGCGGTACTTTTCGCCATATGGCGGCCGTGCGATCGCCATCAGGTCGGGCCCGACCTGCGTGTAGACCGACTTGCGGTGGCTGAACTCACGGAAACCATCGACGCCATGATAGCTGCCCATGCCGGAGGGACCGACGCCGCCAAATGGAAGGTCTTCCTGAGCGACGTGGAAGATGACGTCATTTACCGTGACGCCACCTGATGTCGTGTTGTTCAGCACATGCTCACGTTCATCTGCGTCCTGACCGAAATAGTAGAGACCGAGTGGGCGCGGATGGGCATTGATGTAATCGACCGCTTCCTGGGTTGAGCCATAGGTCTTGATCGGCAGGATCGGCCCGAAGATTTCATCCTGCATGACCTTCATGTCGTCGGTTGGATCGACGATGATGGTCGGCGCAATCTTGTGATATGGCTGCTGGGTGAGGTCTTCCTGCTTGGGGTTGAGGTTGACGACTTCAGCGCCTTTGGAGCGCGCATCCTCAATATAGCCATTCAAGCGCTCAAAATGGCGCTGGTTTACGACCGACGTGTAGTCGTCATTGTCCTTGATGCCCGACGGGAACATGCTTTCGACCGAAGCGCTGGCCGCTTTGATGAAGTCTTGCGTCTTGTTCTTCGGCACAAAGGCATAGTCTGGCGCAAGGCAGATCTGCCCCGCGTTCAGCGTCTTGCCTGCTATGATCCGCTTGGCAGCCTTTTCGAGGTCAGCAGATTCGCCAAGAATGACGGGCGACTTGCCGCCCAACTCCAGCGTCAGCGGCACGAGATTGTCCGCAGCAGCCCGCATGACGTGGTAGGCGATGGAGGTCGCGCCGGTGAAGAGGAGATGGTCGAAAGCGAGCTTCGAGAAAGCGGCGCCAACATCCGGCCCACCAGTCACGACTGCAACTTCTTCTTCGGAGTAGTACTCAGCGAAGAGCTGTTTCATCAGTTCGGACGTGCGCTCGGTAAATTCCGACGGTTTGATCATTGTGCGGTTGCCAGCGGCGAAGACGCCAGCGAGCGGCGTGAATGTCAGGTTCACCGGGAAATTCCACGGGCTGATCACGCCGATCACGCCTTTTGGCTGATACTGGATGCGGGCTTTGGCGCCGAACAGGCCGAGGGGGAAGTCGGTCGAGCGCTTCTCGGGCTTCATCCAGGTTTTGACGTGCTTTTTCGCGTGCTTCAGCGCGCCTATGGAGCCCGCAATATCAGTGAAGTTCGACTGGTCGACCGAACGGTGGCCGAAGTCTTCGCGCATCGCCTCATTCAGCTTGTCGCCATGGGTCGCGAGAAGGTCGATCGACCGGTCGAGCCAGTCGATACGCTTTTCGAGCGAAGGGATACCATCGCGCAGGTGCGCGGCTTTCTGTTTTGCGAGGATCGTACCGAGTTCGCCTGCGCCGCCTTCAAGAGCCATGATTTCCTCCTAACCCAAATGATTTGACTTCAGTGTACCGGAAGTGGCGACCAATCCAAAGATTGCCCCGGCGTCACGGTTTTTGCGTTTCTCGCAGCACGCTACAGTCGCCAGCAAATCTCTAAAGGAGGAAGAACTGCGATGAGCTTTGAGAAGATCACTTACGAGGTCCAGGACGATATCGCGGTTATCGCGTTCAACGACCCGAAAACCATGAATGCTGCCGGTGTCGACACGATCGACGAGTTGAGCCTTGCGCTTGAGAAGGCAGGCGATGAGGCACGCTGCACGATCATTACCGGCAATGGCCGCGGCTTTTGCTCAGGGGCGAACCTGTCGGGCAATATGGGCGGCGGAAAGTCCGAGCGAAAGCCCGATGCAGGCCGTGAACTGGACCGCGCTTATAACCCGTTCATCAAGGCAATCCGCACACATCCCCATCCGGTCATCACGGCTGTGAACGGCGCGGCAGCGGGCGTTGGATGCTCCATCGCGCTGGCTGGTGACTTCATTGTGGCGGCCGAGAGCGCCTATTTTCTCCAGGCCTTCCGCCGCATCGGCCTCGTGCCGGATGGTGGCTCTACCTATCTGCTGACCCGCGCCATCGGCCGGGCTCGCGCTATGGAGATGACGCTTTTTGGTGAGAAGATCCCTGCCGCGCAGGCCATGGAATGGGGCCTCGTAAATCGCGTGGTTTCCGACGACAGCCTGCTGGACGAAGCGAAAAAATACGCAAAGCAGCTTGCCGATGGCCCGACCACGGCGCTGGCCTTGATCCGCGATCTGGTCTGGCAGGCCGAAGACAATGACTTCGACAACCAGCTTCAGGCCGAACGCTTTGCCCAGCGCACAGCTGGCCGCTCACCGGACTTTGCGGAAGGCGTAAAGGCTTTCCTCGAGAAGCGCCCGGCAGACTTCAAGAAAGTCTAATCGCGCTTATTCCGTACCCGGAAGACCGAGCCGGTAGACACCCTTGAAGTCATGGGGGTCTACCGGCTTTCCTTTTCTGTAGATCGCAATCTGCCCTGCATCGGCGAGCTTTACCGCACGCACACGGATCTCGCCCATGAGTTGCTGCCAGTTCTCATCACGCTTGGCGCGCGCGACTTCTGATGGACAGACGGTTTTGTCTGCGCCGCGTTCATTCACCAGCTCAACGATCAGCTCATCGAGTGAGGCCTTTTGGCGCCGCTTGCGGTCGTCCTCGCTCACCACTCGATGGCTGCGTAGGCAAGCTGCTGGAATTGCGGGCGAAGCGGATAACAGCCCGACGGGATCATCTGCGTCGCCTGAATCGCGATCATTTCTTCTTCATAATCGATCCAGAAGAAGGTGTTGGCGAGACCGCCCCAGCTGAACGTACCGACAGAACCAGGCTGCATGGAATCAGCGACATTGACGATCGTGCTGCCGCCAAGGCCGAAACCGTTCCCTTCCATCCGGGCTTCGGAGAAGGTCTTGTCGCCCATCTGCTTGATCGTGCGATTGTCCGGAAGGTGGTTCATGCGCATGAACTCGACCGTCTTCGGACTGAGCAGCCGGGTGCCATGCAGAGAGCCGCCGTGAAGTAGCATGAGACAGAACTGGTGATAGTCCCGCAGCGTGGAGACGAGCCCCCCGCCCGCATTAAGCAGAGGCGGCTGGTGCCGATAGGCGCGCGACGCCTCACCCTTACCATCGCTCTCGCTGATCTTGCCGGTCTGCGGATCACGTGAATAGCAAGCCATGAGACGATGGATCTTCTCCTTCGGCACGAAGAAGTCGGTATCGACCATGCCGAGAGGCCCAAATATCCGCTCACGGAAGAACTCATCAAGTTTCATTCCGGAGGCAACTTCGACCACGCGGCCGAGCACGTCAGTGGAGTGGCTGTAGTTCCAGCGCGTGCCGGGCGAGAAGAGAAGCGGCAGCTTTGCCAAACGCTTGCACATTTCCTCGAGGCTCTCATCAGGGCGTGCGATCTTCTCACGCCGGTAGAGCGCATCGACTTCATGCTGCATCAGGAACCCGTAGGTCAGCCCTGATGTGTGCGTGAAGAGATCGCGGATTTCCATGGGACGCAGCGGCTTGCGTGTCTCATAATCATCGACCGTCCCCTTCACCCACATTTCCGTATCAGCAAATTCCGGAATGTAGTTGTGAACCGGATGATCGAGACGGATCTTGCTTTCTTCGAACAGCATCATCGCCGCGACCGACGTGATCGGCTTCGTCATCGAATAGATGCGGAAGATGGTGTCGGGGCCAATTGGATCACCGCCACCGAGCTCATCGCGGCCCCGATACGCTTCGTGAACGATCTGACCATTGCGCGAGACCAGCGTCGCCACACAAGGCAACTTGCCGGTATCCAGATAATTGTCTGCGAAAAACTCGGGGATCCGGTTCAGCCGCTCTTCGCTCAGGCCAACATCTGATGCCTGGATACCATCTTCATTCACTGACATTGTGTCCGCTTCCTTCTGGCGTTTGTGACCGACCCTAGAGTTGGTCGGCCTGCGCTGCCCGTTTCAGCTCTCGCGCGATGATGATTTGCTGAATCTGGCTGGTGCCTTCGTACAGACGGAAAATGCGGGCGTCACGGTAAAACCGCTCAATTCCATAATCGGTGATATAGCCAGCCCCGCCAAACACCTGAACGGCCCGGTCCGCCACTTTGCCGTTTGCTTCGGTCGCGAACAGCTTGGCTGACGAAGCGAGTATGGTGACGTTCTCACCTGCATCACGCCGGCGTGCCGCATCCATGATCATGCAGCGCGCAGCATAGGTTTCAGCCTGGCTATCCGCGAGCAACGCCTGGATAAGCTGATGATCAATGATCGGCTTACCGCCCTGAATGCGTTCGCTGGCATAGGTCACCATCTCCTTGATCAGGCGTTCGGACATGCCGGTGGCCACGGCTGAGATGTGAAGCCGGCCCTTGTCCAGCACACTCATCGCGACCTTGAAGCCTTCGCCCTCTTCGCCAATCAGGTTCTCGACCGGCACGCGCGCATTCTCAAAGATGACGTCGCAGACATGGGCGCCCTGCTGGCCCATCTTCTTCTCTGGCTGTCCAACGCTGACGCCGGGGGTATTACGTTCAACCACGAACGCCGACACGCCTTTGGGGCCTTTCACGTCTGGCGCGGTGCGCGCCATCACCGTGAACAGATCAGCCTTGTTGGCATTGGTGATATAGCGTTTCGTGCCATTCAGGACGTAGTGATCGCCGTCGCGGATCGCTTTCGTTGTCAGGCTACCAGCGTCGGAACCTGCGCCCGGCTCTGTTAGCGCGAAACTGGAAATGAGGTCGCCCGCCGCGATGCCCGGTAGCCATTTGTCTTTCTGGGCTGGCGTACCAAACAGGACGAGCGCCTGCGACCCGATACCGATATTGGTGCCAGCAACAGAGCGGAAGGCCGGAGAGGTGCGGCCCAGTTCCAGCGCGACGAGACATTCGGTCTCCATGTCGAGGCCAAGTCCGCCAAATTCTTCAGGTACGGCGAGACCGAAAAGGCCAAGCTGCTTCATCTCGTCGACGATTTCTTGCGGCACCTCGTCGGTCTCACCGACCTGGTTTTCCAGAGGAATGCATTTTTCGGTCACGAAACGGCGCACCTGGTCAATCAGCGCCTGACGGATTTCGGCATCAAAAGCCATGTCTCTTCTCCCATTCGGTTTCGGGTCAACATAGGCTTTGGGGGGAGTTCTGTCGAAGGGCAAGGCCCGCGTCGCTTGGCAGCAGGCATCAAGCGCGTTTAGGAGGGGCACAGAAGAAGTTTGCGGAGGAAAAGATGGCGGCTGAAGTAGTGACGGATGGAGAGTTCAAAGGGTGGTCAACCTGGCGCGAAGAGCCATTCGAGTTTGAAACGGCCGGCCCTTTCTTCTTTCGCGTTGACGATCAAGGCCCAGTGGCCGCCTTCCGGGCTGAACGCAAACATATGAATATGGGCGGGGTCGTCCATGGCGGCTGCCTTATGGCTTTTGCCGACTTTTCCCTGTTCGCGATCGCACACGAACATCTGGAAGGCGAATACGGGGTGACCGTCGCCTTTACGTCCGAGTTTCTGTCAGGGCCTGCCGAGGGCGCCTATATCGAAGCGCGCGGCGAAGTCCTGCGGTCCGGCCGCAACCTGACCTTCGTGCGCGGCCTGATAACGGGCGACGGCAAGGCATGCCTGAACTTCTCAGGTACGATCATGCGCCGCCCGATAAGACCGGATCAGTAGCTTTTGGGCAGGCCGAGCACGCGCTCGGCGATGAAATTGAGGATCATCTCACGGCTGACAGGTGCGATCCGGGCGAGCATGGCTTCGCGCATGTAGCGCTCAACGTGATACTCCTTGGCGTAACCCATGCCGCCATGGCTAAGGACCGCCGTCTCACAGGCCTTGAAGCCGGCTTCGGTGCCAAGCAGCTTGGCGGCGTTTGCTTCAGCGCCGCAGTCAACGCCCTGATCGTAGAGGCCAGCCGCTTTATAGGCCAGAAGCTCTGCGGCTTTCAGCTCCGCCCAGCGCTGGGCAAGCGGGTGCTGGATGCCCTGATTCTGGCCGATTGGGCGGCCGAATACGACGCGCTCCTTGGCATAGGTTGTTGCCCGCTCAAGCGCAGCAAAGCCAAGCCCGATCGATTCGACCGCAAACAGTACACGTTCCGGGTTCAGACCTTGCAGGAGGTACTTGAACCCGGCGCCCTCTTCGCCGATCAGATGCTCTTTCGGCACTTCGAGGCCGTCGATGTAAAGCATGTTACATTCGACAGCCTTGCGGCCCATTTTTGGAATAGGCTTAGCGTCGATCTTGCCGCGGTCGAGGTCCGTGTAGAAGAGCGACAAGCCTAGATAGGGCTTGGAGCATTCTTCTTTGGGGGTGGTACGCGCAATGATGAGGATCTTGTCAGCGCGCTGCGCGCCGGTCGTCCAGATCTTACGGCCATTGATCGTGTAGCCGGAATTCGTCCGTTCGGCCTTGGTTTCGAGGCTCGAGGTGTCGAGGCCTGAGTTCGGCTCAGTCACAGCGAAACACATCTTCTCCTGGCCGGAGATGATCTTCGGCAGGTTTTCCTGCTTCTGCTCCGCATTGCCGAACTTTTCGAGCGGCTTGGGGCCGAAGATATTGAGGTGAATGGCAGAAGCGCCGGAATATCCAGCGCCGGAGCGTGTGACCGCCTGCATGACGAGCGCAGCTTCGGTGAGGCCCAGACCTGCCCCACCATATTCTTCCGGGAATGCGACGCCGAGCCAGCCACCTTCTGCCATGGCGTTGCAGAACTCTTCGGGCCAGTCGCCAGTCTCATCCGTTTTGGCCCAGTAATCCTCACCGAACTGGCTGCAGGTCTTCTCGACCGCGTCCTTGATGGCAAGCTGGTCTTCGGTCATTTCGCCTATTGAATGCATATCTCTCTTCCTCCTCGAACCGGCCTGTCTAAACACGCTGCGGTCGTTTGAACCAGTGTCACGCCGTCGCGCCGTATCCGGGCGCCGGCGCGAATACGCTGTAAGCGCTCTCGTAGTTAAGTCCTTCAACCTGATCGGCAATCAGCTTCGCGGTCGCAGGCGCCAGCAGGACGCCGTTCCTGTAATGGGCCGTCGCGATGAATTCCCGGGCAGCCTTTGGCCCGACCAGCGGACGCTCAGCCGGACCAAGCGGGCGAAAACCCGCCCAGTGTTCCAGCCGGTTTGCCGTCGCGAGCTGCGGTAAAACACGCGCTGCTTCCTCATGAAGCAGATCGGCAACAGACGGGTCTATGCCCTTTCCCTTGAAATCAGGCTCCGTCGTCGCGCCAATAATCGTACGATCCGCTTTTGGCACGATGTATCGCGCGCCGAAACGCAGAACGTTGGCCGGCTGCCCCGGAACCGGACTCAAGGAAATCGCCTGACCTTTCACTTCGGTCTTCGACCCGGTCTCTGAAGTTCCGCGCGCCCATATGATGGTGTCGAAGGTCTTGCCGGTCAGCGCTTCCATTTCATCTTGTGATGAAACGGCGGACGCTTTCACCCTGCCCTCTGCCGAAAAGTGACGACGAAGGGCGCCGATGACGCGGCGATTGTCGACGTGCGTATCATCCGGCAATCGAAGACCGCTCAGAACTGAGGACGAAAGACCGTGCTGATTCTGAAGCGTCCTGCCCGACACGCGCTGAGACGCATGGCTGAGGTCGCGAAGCAGATCCGCCAGAGCGTCCAGACGTGCCTGCTCATGCATATCCCGGGCGAGTGCGAGCGTCGGCGCGTTGGACAGCGCCACAGGACTGCCGGTTTGCAGCTCGATCAGCTTCGCAAAGCCGGACCAGAGTTCTGCGCTCTCGAAACAGAAAGCTGCGAACGCGCTATCTACCGCTCCCGGTTGAAGCATCAGTTCATAAGCTGGTGCGATCATGCCTGCCGCGGCCCAGCCGGTCGACATTTCTGCTGGCCGGGGGTCGAACAGAGTGACGTCATGGCCGCGCGCAGACAGTTCCAGCGCGCAGCTCAGACCGATCAGGCCTGCGCCAGCGATGGCAATCGTCTGTGACGGGGCGCGCTTTGCGGTCATATCTGCTTTCTAGGCAAAGCCGCCTGCCTCGCTCAAGCAGAGCACCGCACAAGAAGCGCGACAGATTGACTTGATCGAGGGATGGCTGACGGCAGCTAGTTGCGATTGGTTCTCATTTGTGTTTTAGCCATCGCCATGAAAACGACGATGAAAACAATTGCGAGCGTCAGCTTCACGGCTCTGCTCGCCGCGTGTTCCGATGGCGGCACGGCACCGGCCGCATCGGATGATGGAACGCTGTCTGATGCCGCAGTAGAAAGCGGCGAGACAACTGGGAGCATCCAAGCTGGCAGTAAAGGCACGCTGAACATCTATTCGGCCCGTCACTATGACTCCGACAAGCTGATGTATGAGGCGTTTGAGGACCAGACCGGTATTCGTGTGCGCTTTCGCGAGGCTGGCGCCAACCAGCTTCTGGAAACGATGCGCGCGGAGGGAGAGAACAGCCCGGCCGACCTGATCATCGCTTCTGATGCAGGCGCCCTCTGGCGCTTCAAGGATGCGAGCCTCACCCAGCCCCTGCCAGAAGGCGAGTTTGAACAGCTTATCCCTGAACGCCTGCTCGAGCCCGGTCGCCAGTGGGTCGGCCTCGCCCGCCGTATTCGCGGCGTCGCCTATGACCCCGAGCGCATCAGTCCGGATCAGGTCGATGAGTGGCAAGACCTTGCTGATCCATCGCTCGAAGGCGAAATCTGCGTGCGCTCTTCTACCAATATCTACAATCTGTCGCTGATGGCAGAGATGATCGAAAAATGGGGCGCAGAAGAGGCACAGTCCTGGGCTGACGCCGTCGTCACCAACATGGCACGCACGCCGCAAGGCGGCGATACTGATCAGGTCGAAGCGGTCGCCGCTGGCCTCTGCTCGGTCGCGATCACCAACCATTACTACTGGGTACGCATGACGCAAAGCGGGTCGAACGCGACCCGCGAAGCGGCAGCTGCGACGCAGATTGCCTTTCCGAGCTTCGGTGAGGGCGAAGGCATTCATGTGAACATCACAGGTGTCGCCATGGCCGCTAATGCACAGAACAAAAACGAGGCGATGCAATTCGTCGACTATCTGTTGTCCTCCGATGGCCAGCACCGCCTTGTCGACGAAACAAAGGAAATTCCTGTCATTGAAGATGTGACGTGGCCGAAAGGCCTGGACGCCATTCCTGAGTTCGAGGACAGCGATACCCCGCTGGATACGTTTGGTGAGCGCCAGTCCGAAGCCCAGCGCATCTATGACGAGGCTGGCTGGAATTAGCGCCCCATCATGCAGGCCATCAAGGCATCTTCATTCCATCTGCCGCGATTGAACCCGGTTGCGCTGATCACGCTGGCTGCCGCCAGCCTGATCGGTGCGCCGGTCGCGATCGCGATTCTCACCGGCGTCATTGGCGGCGGCGGGGATGCCTGGCTGCATATCGTTTCGACGCAGCTGCTCGGCTATACGATGACCACGCTGGCCGTCATCGGTTTAACCGCTACGCTGATCCTGCTGTTTGCCGTGCCGACAGCATGGTTTGTCAGCCTGAATGAGTTTCCCGGTCGCGGCTTTTTTGAGTGGGCGCTTATCCTGCCGCTGGCCGCGCCTGGCTATGTGCTTGCCTATGCCTGGGCTGACGCGGCCGATGTTGCGGGGCCGATCCAGTCTCTGTTGCGCGACGTGACCGGTCTTTCAGCACGCGATTACTGGTTCCCCAGTGTCTATTCGATTCCGGGCCTGTCTTTCGTCATGGCGAGCGCCCTGTTTCCATATGCCTATCTGACCGCCCGGGCTGCCTTCTCTAATCTATCCCTGTGCACGATGGAGGCTGCGCGCAGCCTTGGCGCCTCACCGCGCAGGCTATTCCTTCAGGTTGCCCTGCCCGCAGCTCGCCCAGCGATATTTGCAGGGCTTGCTCTGGCACTGATGGAAACAGCCGCCGACTATGGCGCGGCAAGCTATCTTGGCGTGCAGACCCTTAGCGTTGGTATCTTCCGCGCCTGGCACAGCTTCAGTGAGCCAGCCGTTGCTGCGCGCCTGGCCGTCCTGCTGATCCTAATCGCCTTCGGTCTACAGTTCATTGAACGCGTTGCCCGCGGACGCGGCGGCATCCAGCAAACGGCGACGCGCTGGCGCACGCCTCGGCGTCAGAAACTCGGCCCTGTCGCGGGCTGGGGCGTCGCGATCGGCTGTACGCTGGTCTTGATGCTGAGCTTCGTTATTCCGGTAAGCCGCCTGATCTGGGTCAGCGCGGAAACAGGTCTCGGCCAGGGACAGATCGTCAGACCATTCCTGAACTCTCTTACGCTCGCCCTCGCCGGGTCCGCATTTGCATTTGTCCTGGCGCTGACCATCACGATTGGCGCACGTCAAAATCGCTTTAGCCAGTTCATCGGGCGATTTGCTGCGGGCGCTGGCTATGCAGCGCCCGGCATTGTGCTGGCGCTTGGCGCATTGTTCATCCTGTCGTGGACGGGCTTTTCAGTTGCCGGACCGGCAGCGCTGATCTTCCTCGTCTGGATCTACGCAAGCCGCTTTACAGCCGCCGGCGCAGAACCGCTGAACGCGGCTTTCTCGCGGGCGCCGGCAAGTCTTGGGAATGCAGCGCGCAGCCTTGGTGCAAGCCGCTTCCAGCGCCTTGTCCGGGTTGATCTGCCTGTCGCCATGTCCGGAGCCTCGGCCGCGGCGATCATACTTTTCGTCGAGACGCTCAAAGAATTGCCTGCAACGCTGATGCTACGCCCATTCAACTGGGACACGTTGGCGGTTCAGGCTTTCGCCTACGCTTCTGATGAGCGCCTTGCAGCGGCGACACTCCCCTCGCTTCTCATAACAGCAGCGGGACTTGGCCCTGTTGTTCTCCTGTCATTGCAGCTAACACGTGCCGGTCAATCAAGGGCGGCTGGATGAGCAAGCTTCAACCAATTCATGCGCGCGGCGTTACCCGCCGCTACGATGGCCGTGCCGTTGTGCAAGACGCGTCGCTTACGCTGCAACCCGGCAAGATCACTGCACTGCTTGGGCAATCTGGAGCCGGCAAATCGACGCTACTGCGCCTTTTTGCAGGGCTGGAGCCTGTTGATGCAGGCGAGATCCTGCATGGAGACGTTCCGGTCTCCACGGTCTCCAGGCACATTCCGGCAGAAGACCGGCACATCGGACTTATCTTCCAGGATTTTGCGCTGTTTCCGCACCTGAACGCGATCGACAATGTCAGTTTCGGGCTCGTACGACAGAGCAAAGACAAACGACGCGAAACAGCGCGCCACTGGCTGGACCGCCTTGGTCTTTCACACCGCGCCAAAGCCTATCCGCATGAACTGTCCGGCGGGGAACAGCAACGCGTGTCCATCGCGCGGGCGCTTGCCGCACAGCCCGTCGCGATCCTCATGGATGAACCCTTCTCCGGCCTTGACGTGACCCTGAAATCGGAGGTCCGCCGCACGGCGCTCGCCGCAGTGGCCGAAGCTGGCATTCCTGCCCTTCTGGTCACCCATGACGCATCAGAAGCCATGCGGGCAGCAGACCGCATAGCCGTAATGTCTGACGGCGTTATCCTGCAGGAAGATACTCCGGAGAAACTCTACCTCGAGCCCGTCAGTATGGCCGTCGCGCGCGCGCTTGGCCCGTTGCGGTCAGTGCGCCGCAATGCCCTGCCCGAGAAGTGGCAGGCAAAGGTCCCACTGGCGGAAACCTATTGCCTTCGCCCCGAAGCGGTACGTCTCGATCCTGCGGGCGACGCAATGCTGGAGGTCGTCGCGGCGCAGCGGACGTCTTCTCTCATAGAGATTGAACTCAAGCTCACTGAGACAGAGACAATTCACGCTCTTGCACTTGGCCCGTTTACGCCAGGCCCTGGAGACAAGCTTGCCGTGTCACTCGCCCCGGAATTTGTCTTCGCCGCCCGGTAGTTCTGCAACTGTCTGACATTTCAGTAAGCTGAAGCTGCTGGCCTCGCCAAAGCCGCAATCATCCCATAGGCTTCACCCCTGAATAAGAGGCGAGGGTCCATGCCGACACGTTTTCTGAGAGGCGCACTTGTTGCAGCGCTCACGGCTGCTGCTGCGATGACAGCCTCAGCACAAAGCCTGATACGCGATGCGGAGATCGAGACGACGCTACGCAACTGGACCGACCCGATCCTTGAAGTGGCCGGTCTCGACCCTGACGATGTCGGCCTCTACATCATCAACGATCCTGACCTGAACGCTTTCGTGGCAAATGGCCAGCGCATTCACCTCCATACCGGGCTTCTTATCGCAGCCGATACGCCCGGGCAGATCAAGGGCGTGATCGCCCACGAGACTTGTCATATTGCCTGCGGGCACAGCATTTCGCGCTCTAGAGCGGCAAATGTCGCGAGCCGACCGGCACTCATTTCCATTGGTCTGGGTGTGCTTGCAATGGCTGCGGGCGCGGGTGACGCCGGCGCAGCGCTGATTGCAAGCTCCCAACAGTTTGCGGCGCTCAATTTTTTCGTCCACACCCGCGCCGAAGAAGCGACGGCAGATGCGGCTGCCGTGTCCTATCTCGCACAGCTTGGACAGTCGCCCTCTGGCATCGTTGACTTCTTCGACAAGTACCGCGTTCAGGAAGTGCTGTCGGAATCACGCCGCTATCCCTACTTCCGGTCTCACCCACTCGCTTCTGACCGG
>Ga0208965_1000777_pt1 | contig 14662 bp, 15 predicted proteins | sample AOAMet1_07_M0_10_2_FD_188230 | JGI IMG/M metagenome (GOLD analysis project Ga0208965, IMG submission 188230) | Ammonia-oxidizing marine microbial communities from Monterey Bay, California, USA - CAN11_07_M0_10 (SPAdes) | ecosystem: Environmental > Aquatic > Marine > Intertidal zone | place...
TCATATCCTTACCATCGAGGATCCAATTGAGTTTGTTCATCACAGTGAAAAAAGTTTAATTAACCAGCGAGAGGTCCGTCGTGACACTCAAAGTTTCAGTCAAGCTTTGCGTTCAGCTTTGCGCGAAGATCCAGATGTGGTCGTAGTAGGTGAGATGAAAGATCTGGAAACTATTCGTTTAGCACTGACTGCTTCTGAAACCGGCCACTTAGTTTTTGCAACTCTCCACACGACTTCAGCGGCTTTAACAATCAATAGAATTATTGATGTTTTCCCGGCGGAAGAAAAAGACATGGTTCGTTCGATGTTGTCTGATTCCTTACAGGCGTTAGTTACTCAGACCCTCATGAAAAAAGTTGGGGGTGGTCGTATTGCTGCTCATGAAATAATGATGGGCACTCCGGCGGTTCGAAATCTTGTAAGAGAAGACAAAAATGCCCAGATTTATTCTGTTATCCAGACAAGCAGCTCGTTACAGATGCAAACCTTAGATCAATGTCTTAACGCTCTGGTTGAGGAAGGGCTAGTAACTCTTGAGGCTGCTAGAGAAAAGGCCGTGTCCCCCCAAAATATAGGTAAAGGTGAGTCAGCTAGTTCTCTTCCTTCATTTAAGTAGCATTGAAATTCCGGTCGGGATAAGTTCAATCAGTCGAGTACTTACAAATGGGTACAAAACAGAGTGAGATTAAAATTTCGTTGTGATTTTTAATCTATGAATGATAGTCTCTAATCCTTAATTTATTATGAGATTTGAGGGATAGTATGAATGGTTTAATGATGAATTCGCAGCTCACTATCACATCCATTATGGAGCATGCAGACAGTATCCATGGTGCCAGTGAGATTGTCTCAGTGACTAGTGATAACCCTAATCACCGATATACCTATAGCGAGTCATTTCGTAGGATCCGACAATTAGCTAACGCATTGAAGAGCGTTGGCTTTGATAAAGGCGATCGGATAGCTACATTGGCATGGAATGACTACCGACACTTTGAGTTGTATTACGCGATCTCTTGTTCTGGCCAAATCTGTCATACGATTAATCCTCGATTATTTCCTGAGCAAATCGACTTTATAATTAATCATGCTGAAGATAAGTGGGTTTTCACTGACCCTATGTTTCTGCCTTTACTACAAGGATTGAAAGATAAGCTGCCGACGGTTAAAGGTTATGTTGTGCTTACTGATGCAGTTAACATGCCAGAGACAACCTTGGATAATGTGCATTGCTACGAGACTTTTATTGCTGGTCATGAAGAGACCTTTGATTGGCCTGAGTTAGATGAAAATACAGCTAGTTCGATGTGCTATACCTCTGGCACAACGGGTAATCCTAAAGGTGTAGTGTACAGTCACCGCAGCACCGTTCTTCATTCTATTACCGGTTCATTGCCCGATAACATGAATTTGTCTGGTAATGATGTCATTTTACCGATTGTACCTATGTTCCATGTCAACGCTTGGGGCACCTCTTATAGTGGCCCTATGGTGGGATGTAAGTTAGTTTTTCCAGGCCCTAAAATGGCCGATGGGGAGACATTAACACGCTTAATTAACGAAGAAAAAGTTAATTACTCTCTCGGTGTGCCGACCGTATGGCTAGCCTTGGTAAATTATCTTAATGGCGAAGGTAAGACAGTAGAAACGCTGAAGAATGTGGTTGTCGGAGGCTCGGCTTGCCCATTATCCCTCATGAAATCTATGGATGAGTATGGGATTGAAATGCACGTAGGTTGGGGTATGACTGAAATGAGCCCTCTGGGGTCATACAATAGGCCTATGGCTTGGATGATTGATTGTTCTGAAGAGGAAAGAGACGCCTATAGAGTGCGCGCAGGACGCTTAGTATACGGTGTTCAAATGAAGATTGTTGATGAAGATAAAAATGCGTTACCTTGGGATGGCATCGCCTCAGGGCTTTTGTTGGTCAAGGGGCCTTGGGTATGCAACGGATATTATCGACTTGAAGATCAACCTGCATTGGATGATGAAGGCTGGTTTGATACGGGTGATATGGCTTCTATCGATGAATATGGCTATGTAGTGATCACTGATCGCGTCAAAGATGTAATTAAATCTGGTGGAGAATGGATCAGTTCCATAGATGTTGAAAATGCTGCAATGTCTCACCCTGATGTTCAAGAGGCTGCTGTTATTGGCGTGGCTGATCCTAAGTGGACAGAGAGACCTTTACTTATTGTGATCGCTGTGGATGGCGTTACTCCCAGTAAAGACGATATCTTAGCATCCTTAGAAGGAAAGATTGCAAAATGGTGGATTCCAGGTGATTGTGTTTTTGTCGATGAAATTCCTCATACTGCTACAGGTAAAATCAGTAAGAAAGATTTGCGTGAGCAGTTCAAAGACTACAGTTATTCTTAAAATCACATCGCAGTCAACCAAATGGTGCGAACAGCGTTCATAGAAGTAGATCGGAAAACAGGAGGAGTGATATGAACAATGCGATTGTTTTAATTTTGACGCTGTTACTGTCGGTAATGGCAGTTGCTGACCATCACAAAGATGTCGGGGGAGATCGGCATAGAGGAGACCTTTTCGCAGCAGCCGATGCCGATAAGGATGGCAAAGTGTCCTTCGATGAGCACGAGGCTATGATTGCCGAAATGGCCGTCAAAGGGCGTGAACGCTTCAATGAAATGGATGCTGATTCGGATGGGTATGTGACTAAAGAAGAAGCTAAGGCCATGCGCAAGACAATAAGAGAGAGAATGAAAAAAGTTGGTAAAGCTTTTAGGAAAACGATGAAGGAATTGAAAGACTAGTTGAGTCATACGCTCAATCGATGCGAATAACGTTCAAAAAGCCGCTTGCTCAAGCGGCTTTTTTGGTTCGGTCTTAACCGTTAGCATCAATCGCGGTATATAATGGTCAAAAAATAATTTTAAAAACAATTCAAAATTAGGTGTTCTATGGCTGATTATTTGATTGCCCCTTCTATTTTAGCGGCCGACTTTGCTCGATTGGGTGAAGAGGTCGATGCGGTGCTAGAAGCTGGCGCAGATGTGGTTCATTTTGATGTTATGGATAATCACTATGTGCCCAATTTAACAATTGGCCCAATGGTGTGTAAGGCTCTTAGGGATCACGGTGTTACAGCCCCAATTGATGTCCATCTGATGGTGAGTCCAGTGGATGATCTTATCCGCATGTTTGCTGACGCCGGCGCTGATTATATTACCTTTCATCCAGAGGGTTCCAACCACATAGATAGATCTCTTCAGCTAGTTCGTGACTTAGGATGTAAAGCGGGATTGGTGATTAATCCGGGTACCGGGCTAGATGTAGCAAAATGGGTGATGGATAAAATCGACATGCTCTTGCTCATGTCAGTGAATCCAGGGTTTGGCGGTCAGAAATTTATTCCCTCAACGATTGATAAGCTAAAGCAAGCCAGAACTATGATTGATAGCAGTGGCTATGAGATAAGGCTTGAAATTGATGGTGGTGTTGGTGTCGCCAATATCGCTGAGATAGCAGCTGCTGGAGCGGATACCTTTGTCGCTGGTTCAGCTATTTTCAGTCAACCAGACTACGCTGAAGTTATTGGGCAGCTTCGAGCGGAATTGGCTAAGGTAGGTTAGTAGCCTAAATTTGGTTATGGCTCTTTAGGTGGGCTGAACCTAAGAGGTTTATTGATATCGTTATATTGATTACAATGTTGGCCTCAATAAGGAGAGCGGTTGTGCAAGGCACTTTGTTTGTTCATTTTGATTTTGAGTTCTACCGTTGGCGAGGCTAGTGAGCCTTGAGCACGTTGTGTGCCTTCGTAAACCAAATTACAAAAGAACCAGGAAGCCGTCATGAACCCCGATACATTTGCCACATTGGCAACCCAAAAATTTAATCGCATCCCTATCACCCGTGAAGTACTCGCTGATCTGGAAACACCTCTAAGTGTTTATCTGAAGCTAGCCTTTGGGCCAAATTCCTATTTATTTGAGTCTGTCCAAGGTGGCGAGAAGTGGGGGCGTTATTCTCTTATTGGTTTGCAAACATCCACCGTCCTTAAGTTATATGGGAGCCGGTTGGAGATTATTCGTGACGGCAAACCGATGGTGGCTAGAAAGACAGATGATCCATTGGCTGAGGTGGAGCGGTTTAGGGCTCTTTTCAGTATGCCTGACTTACCTGACTTACCAAGATTTACTGGAGGACTGGTGGGGTATTTTGGCTATGATACCGTGCGCTATGTTGAGCCAAGGTTGTCTAAAACATCGCCACCTGACCAACTTGGCACGCCGGATATATTGCTTATGGCATCTGATGAGGTAGCTATTTTCGATAATCTTTCTGGGACCATTATGTTGGTAGTTCATGTGGACGCTAAAAACCCTAATGCACTAGCAGAAGCTGAGGCGAGGCTTGATGAGCTAGAGCAAAAACTACATCAACCAAAACCTGATTTGCCGCCCATGAACATGAACAGCGAAGGCCTATCAGAAGAGGCCTTTGTTTCAAGCTTTGGCAAAGAAAATTATAAGAAAGCAGTAGATACAGTAAAGCAATATACTTTATCTGGAGACATCATGCAGGTGGTCCCCTCACAACGCTTTTCTGCGCCCTTTGATGAAGCGCCGATAAACCTATACAGAGCATTACGGAGATTAAACCCCTCTCCCTATATGTACTTTCTTGATTTGGGGGACTTTCATATCGTTGGATCTTCTCCTGAGGTATTAGCTCGCCTTGAAGACGAGCAAGTAACCGTTCGACCTATTGCAGGTACCCGTCGCCGTGGTGAGACTGCCGCAGATGATCTGATGTTAGAGCAAGAGATGCTGTCTGATCCAAAAGAAATTGCAGAGCATCTAATGTTGATTGATTTGGGACGCAATGATGTTGGAAGAATTAGTCAATCAGGCTCCGTAGAAGTAACCGAGAGAATGGTGGTTGAACGTTACTCTCATGTCATGCATATCACTTCAAATGTGATCGGTCAGGTCAATGAAGGAATGAATGCAATTGATGTGTTGAAAGCAACTCTGCCTGCTGGAACTTTAAGTGGTGCACCGAAAATTAGAGCTATGGAAATTATTGACGAATTAGAGCCGGTCAAACGAAATATCTACGGGGGTGCAGTTGGATACATTGGTTGGAATGGCAATATGGACATGGCTATAGCGATCCGTACTGCCGTAATCAAAGACAAAATATTGCATGTTCAGGCTGGGGGCGGTGTTGTTGCCGATTCAGAGCCCGAGCTAGAGTGGGAAGAGACAATGAACAAAGCTCGAGCGGTTATGCGCGCAGCAGCAATGGTCAGTGGAGAGTCAAGATGATTCTAATGATTGATAATTATGATTCTTTTACCTACAACGTGGTGCAGTATCTAGCTGAATTGGGTGCAGATGTTAAAGTTTATCGAAATGATGAAATAAGCATAAGTGAAATGGAGGCTCTGTCTCCTGAGAGAATTGTAATCTCTCCAGGGCCTTGCACGCCAAATGAAGCGGGTATTTCGGTTCAGGCAATAAAGAATTTTGCTGGCAAGTTACCGATACTGGGTATTTGTTTGGGGCATCAAAGTATCGCGCAGGCATTTGGTGGGAAGATTGTCCGTGCTAAAGAAGTGATGCATGGTAAAACTTCAATAATATGCCACCGTGATGCGGGGGTATTTAAAGGTCTTGGAGCTCGCTTTGAGGCAACACGTTATCATTCATTAGTCATTGATCAGAAGAGTTTACCTAATTGTCTAGAAGTGACCGCCTGGACCGAAAATGAAGATGGAACCTTAGATGAAATTATGGGTGTTAAGCACAAAGAGCTAAATATAGAAGGCGTTCAATTTCATCCAGAGTCAATTCTGACTGAATATGGCCATGATTTGTTGCGTAATTTTTTGGAGGCTTAGCGAGTGCATTTTCATCAAGCTTTAGAATCAATTGTTAGCGGTCAAAATTTGGACGCTGGTTCCATGCGAGATGTGATGCGCGAAATCATGTCTGGTAACACCACGGACGCTCAAATAGGTGCATTTTTGGTCGCTTTACGCATTAAGGGCGAGTCCATTGATGAAATAACTGGTGCCGTAGAAGTGATGCGAGAATTAGCTACAGGCGTTGAGGTTTCTGGGGATTCCCTTGTTGATATTGTGGGCACTGGGGGTGATGAATCTAGCTTGTTTAATGTGTCGACGGCTTCAGCATTTGTCGTTGCCGCCGCCGGCGGGCGGGTCGCAAAACATGGAAACAGGTCGGTCAGCAGCAAGAGTGGCGCCGCAGATGTGCTTGAGGCTGCGGGCGTTAATCTTAGTTTGAAGGCAGAGCAAGTTGCTACATGTGTCGATCAGATAGGATTGGGCTTTATGTTTGCACCTTCTCATCACAGCGCCATGAAATACGCTATTGGACCCAGGAAAGAGCTAGGATTAAGAACTATCTTTAATATTCTTGGTCCTATGACTAATCCTGCTGGAGTCAAGCGGCAGCTCATAGGCGTCTACGATAAGTCTCTCTGTCGCCCGATTGCAGAGGTTCTTGGGAGACTAGGTGCTAAGCATATAATGGTGGTTCATTCAGCAGACGGACTGGATGAAATCAGTATTGCAGCTGAAACCTATGTTGCCGAGTATAAAGACGGGTCCCTTGATGAATATGTGCTGTTACCGGAAAGCTATTTTGCTGAAAGGCAGAGTTTAGATGGATTATCTGTGGAAAATGCATCCGACTCATTGGAGTTAATTTTATCTGCGTTTAACGGAGATGCTAAAAAAGCTCAAGATTTAATTGTATTGAATTCTGGAGCCGCTCTTTATGTGTCCGGGTTTGCCAGCACAATACAAAAGGGTATTGATTTAGCGCGAGAAGCTATAGATACAGGTATGGCTAGCGAAAAGATGTCGGAGCTGATAGCTCTGACAAATGATCTTTAGATTTTACAAAGAAGAGACTGCAATGAATTTAGAAACCCCAACAATTCTGAAGAAGATTCTAGCGCGAAAGCAGCAGGAAATTACAGAGAATTCCGCGTTAATCTCGCAGTCCGAATTAATAGAAAAAATAACTCTAGGGTCTCCGCCGAGAGGTTTCGCTAATGCAATATCTGCAAAAATAGAGTCAGGCGAAGCGGCTGTAGTTGCTGAAATTAAGAGGGCATCTCCCAGCAAAGGTGTTATTTGTGAAAATTTTGATCCGGAATCTATTGCTAAGAGCTATCAGTTGGGTGGCGCTTGCTGTTTATCTATCCTTACCGATGTAGACTTCTTTCAGGGATCAAATGAGTACTTGAAAGTGGCGAGAAGAGCTTGTCAGTTACCTGTTATTCGAAAGGATTTCATTATTGACGAATACCAAGTGTATGAATCTCGTGCTATGGAGGCAGACTGCATATTGCTCATTGTGTCAGCCTTAAGCGCCGAAAGCTTAAGCAAGCTCCATGAGCTTTCTTTGTCACTTGGTATGGATGTATTGATTGAAGTCCATAATGAGCAGGAGTTAGAGGTGGCCCTATGTCTAAATAACTCTATCATAGGTATCAATAACCGTAATTTGCATACCTTTGATGTTTCCTTGGAAAATACCCTGTGCCTGTTAGATAAAATCCCAAGAGCAACAATCATCGTGACCGAAAGTGGCATCCACTCCCAATCAGATGTGCGCTTAATGCGAAGCAAGAACGTCAATGGCTTTCTAGTGGGTGAAGCTTTTATGAAAACACCTAACCCAGGTCTAAAGCTCCAGGAAATGTTCCGATAGTGTCTTCTCTTTAATTTATCGCGTGCCGTAGACAACCATTGTTTTTCCAGAAACAGAGATCAGGCCTTGTGCTTCTAGTTCTTTAAGCACTCGACCAACCATTTCTCTGGAATAAACTACAATACGACCAATTTCTTGACGGGTGACTTTAATTTGCATGCCATCTGGATGCGTCATAGCGTCAGGTTGCACGCATAGATCATGGAGAGTCCTAGCTACACGGCCGGTGACACCTAAAAATGCGAGGCTGCTAGCCTTTTTTGTGGTTTCCTTGAGGCGGCTTGTGATTTGTTTTGTGAGGGCACGCATAAATTTAGGGTTAGTATTACTAAGTTCTCTAAATTTGGAGTAACTGATCTCACTGATCTTACAATCAGTTTTTGCTTTAATCCATGCACTGCGAACTCCGTCTTCAAAAAGGCCCATTTCGCCGAAAAAATCTCCCGTATGTAACTAGGTGATAACCATCTCTTTATTGTCTTTTTGCTCTTCAACCAGCACAGACACTTTTCCTTTTACAATATAATAGAGAACATCCGCCTTGTCTCCAGCATATATAATAGTGCTTTTGCTAGGGTATCGGCGCCGATGGCACTTGGATAGAAAAATATCCAAGTTATCGATTGGAGGCTTAGGTAAAAAAGTCATTATAATTTCTCCTGAAAAGTTACTTTAGGGTTTCCTTACCCTGATAAGATCGACTACATCTCACATATTATGCTAAATCGTATAGTATTTATGCGTTTATGCGCTTATGCAAGTTTGTAGTAAAAAAATAAAAAAAAGGGACCCTATGAAGGGTCCCTTGAAAAATCCTTTAGCAAGGATTAAGAGGGGTTTGGTTAAAACTAAGAATCTGGTTGTCTTTCCTTGATTATTTAAATATCAAAGAAATTAAATTTAGTGTTCCTTAGAAGCTTCACTGTGAGGTGCTTCCAACTTACCGAAATCATCTTTCGCAATTGCAGCACCCGTGATGCCGGCAAAACCAAGCAGTAAATAAACGAGTGTCATTATCAAGTCCTTTATGGTTTCAGAGCACTATTACCCTGATCCGCACACTATAGGATATTCCAAGGTTATAATTCAAATGCATTTAATGCATTTTATATATGCAAATTTGATATGAGCTTTACTGCTGCGTTGTTTTTTTAAGTGCTAAAAAAAAGGGACCTTAGACAGGTCCCTTTGAAAAAATCCTATGCAGGATTAAGAGGGGTTTGGATCGCGAAACGAATTCTTTAATGCAGTTAATTACGGTTTCATAATGTTATTGGTTCTTAATAAAACGCGTAACTCTTTGATCAGTTGACAATATATATATTTCCCGGCCATAATCCTAATGCATTTTTTGCATTGATAATATGCGTTTTGGTAATACCGATAAAGGAGCCCAAGATGAACTTACGGAAGTTATCTCGACTTGATTTGAATTTACTGGTTTCTTTACAGGCTCTACTCGAAGAAAAAAGTGTAACTCGAGCTGCCGCTAGACTATTTATCAGTCAACCCGCCATGAGCCGAGTGCTACAGAGGTTAAGAGATCAATTGGATGACCCTCTATTTACTAGAACTGGCAATGAGTTGATTCCAACTCCAAAGGCTCGAGAGTTACAACTTCGGCTTCCACCTTTATTAGATAATATTCTCGACATTGTTAGTGAGGGAGAGTTTGACCCAGCAACCTATGTTGGCGAGATCACGATTGCAGTACCAGAGTTTGTTGCAATTTCATTGATCTCTGAACTGACGCGAGTGCTGACTGATGAGGCGCGCGGTATAGTCCTCTCTGTGTCGAGTGGCATTGAGTCAGTCGAGGGAGACTTAGCTGAAGGTGCTTTAGATTTTGCTATCGATATAGAGAGGGGCATTACTGATGAAATAAATGCGACACCTTTAGCTATGTACACACCCTCGATTTGGATGAGAGAGGGTCATCCTTTGGCAACAAAAGATAAGATGACTCTAGATGAAATTCTCACATACTCTTTTGTTCAATATTATTTGTTAATTTCGAAGAGGGTCAGTGCTAGAAATGATGCCCGTTTTGATAGAGCACTTCGTGGACTGGGTTTAAAGCGGGAAAAGGCTCTAGTGACTAATCAGTTAATGACAGCTATGGAAACCGTTTGTGATACCGATTGCTTAATGGTGGCGACACAAAAAGATCTGGTAACCGAGCGAGAAATGCACAGAATTGTGAGCAAGGCGTTTCCGGAAGAGTTGCCCCATGATGAAAGCATTAACCTGGTGCTGTTGCAGCATCAAAGAACTGCAGAGTCACCTATACATTTTTGGTTGAGAGAAAAGATAATTGAGTTGGTGCAAGAAAAAGACAAGGTCACAAGCTAGCAATTGGTTATATTCTGTAACTACCCTTGGTCATTATTGTTGAAACAAGTGTCATAAATCTCTTTACAGGTGTTGGAAAATCATAGCCCCCTGCGTCCAGCGCTGCCTGGGCATGCCTTTCTTCGTCGGCTAACATTTCTTCAACGACTGCACGGCTCTTAAGATCCTCCTTTGGTAGTTGTTCCAGGTGGCTTTGTAGGTGATCACATACCTGATCTTCAGTCGCAGCAACAAACCCTAAGCTAAGTTTGTCGCTTACTATTCCAGCACTGGCACCCATGCCAAAGGAAAGCGCGTAAAAAACTGGATTTAACAGACTCGTGCGGCCCCCTAAGTCATTAATTCTATTCTCGCACCAAGCCAGGTGGTCAACTTCTTCACTTGCGGCTTTTTTCATCTGTTCGCGCACATCGGGCAATTTAGCTGTTAGCGCCTGTCCCTGGTAGAGAGCTTGAGCACAAATTTCTCCGGTATGGTTCACTCTCATCAAGCCAATGGCTCGCTCACGCTCACTTTGGGTTAACTCAGCGTCGTCAACCGAATTTGCAGGAGAGGGTCGCTCGGGCAATGGAGCATCAGAGGAGACAGTGCGTATTGCGTCATCAATTTGAGTGATGATCTGATCTAAGACTGAAAGTTTGCGATTATACATTTGATAGGACTCCTCGTTACTACCCGTCTATTGTATCGGTTTTCTCATAATATGTTCTAACAAAAAGTATTGGCATGTACATTATGGCAAAAACGACAATTGCTAGCACCTCGGTGGCAAAGATGTAATTGGGCCAAGGGCCAAAGAAATCTAATAAGGTTGGTGTTATAGGCTTTCTCATTAGATAAAAATAGTTGGCATCTAAGAACAGATTTATGGGAATCAAGCAGAGTATGTAGATATTCAGCCACATAAATGTGACTAAAATTCCCTTGGCTCGTGGGAAGAGTTTGAAAGCAATTAAGTGGTGGATTACTACAATCACCAGACCACAGTGAACAATCCAATACTTAAAGAATCCATAACTTGGAAACCCACCTTCCGGGTCTGGGGTAATAATTGCTTGCAGGGTGCCTGATAAAACAAAGAAGTAAACGATCTCAAAGCGCCTCTGATTGGGAGTCCAAAAAAGGATGGGAGCGACAAGTGAGAAAAGATTGCAGATTGAAAGTGGTAAACTTTGATCTATATTGAACCTATCAAGCGCTAGAGTTATCGCAGTCCACGCGACGACCGTAAAACATAAAAATAACGAGGACATTCGGGTCACGATTAAGTTTTCCCGATCGCTTAACCGAAGCGCTGTTAGGGTAGATAGTCCCAACAAAACGATGAAGACAAATACTGCTACGGCATGTGAGTGACCGAAGGAGGCGAAGGGGATGTCGTTACTCAAAAACCCACTGTCACTCAGCATAAACGCTCCCAGTGATGCGGAATCCTATTTACCCTGTTCGCGAGCAATTGCTCGCCAACCAATATCATCACGCAAATAAATATTATCCCAGTGAATTGCACCAGCCAGTTCATACGCGTGGGACTGTGCCTCAGATACCGTATCACCCATTGCCGTTGCGCAGAGCACTCGGCCTCCGCTAGTGACAACTTTGCCATCAGATATGCTCGTGCCCGCATGAAACACTTTTTTATCTGCGCTCCCTGATATTTCTGATAAACCGGATATTTCATCCCCACCGCGATAACTACCAGGGTAACCACCTGCAGCCAGAACTACGCCAATAGCTGGTCTTGGATCCCATTGTGTGGATTCCTGATCAAGTGCGCCCTCTAAAGCTGCCTTACAATGGGACACTAAATCTGACTTTAAACGCAATAATATAGGTTGTGTCTCAGGGTCGCCAAAGCGACAGTTGTATTCGATAACCTTGGGAGTGCCACCTGGCATAATCATCAGCCCAGCGTATAAAAAGCCAGTATAGTCATTGCCTTCAGCGGCCATACCCCTAACCGTTGGGTATATTACTTCATCCATAATTCGTTGATAGATTATCTCGTCGACTACTGGGGCGGGCGAATAAGCGCCCATCCCGCCGGTATTGGGTCCGGTATCGCCATTGCCCGCACGTTTATGATCTTGACTCGTTGCCATCGGTAATACATTTTTACCATCAACCATCACAATAAAGCTGGCTTCTTCACCATCTAAAAACTCCTCAATGACCACTCGACTTCCGGCTTCACCAAAGGCATTGCCAGCAAGCATGTCACGTACAGCTTCTTCAGCCTCGGCCATAGTCATGGCGACAATTACACCTTTTCCAGCTGCCAAACCATCAGCCTTGACCACAATGGGAGCACCCACCTGTTGCAAGTAGTTAAGAGCAGCATCAATCTCAGTGAAGTTTCCATAGCTAGCAGTTGGAATTTTCTGACGCTCTAAGAAGTCTTTTGTAAAAGCCTTAGAACCTTCTAGTTGAGCTGCGCCACGGGAGGGGCCAAAGATAGGTAAGTCCCGAGACTGAAAATAATCAACAATACCATCGACCAAGGGTTGTTCAGGACCAACTATTGTTAAACCAACATCGTTATTTTCGGCAAAATCTGCCAAGCCAGAAAAGTCTCCCACTGACAGGCCAACGTTTTCCAATTTTGCCTCCATTGAAGTGCCTGCATTGCCTGGTGCGACAAAAACTGTACCCACATTATCCGATTGTGAAGCCTTCCAAGCCAGTGCGTGCTCACGACCACCGGATCCAATAACCAGAACGTTCATTGTGTTATATCCAAGCAAAATAGAAGTTCAAAATTATACCAGACTGCACGGGAATGAGAGTAGAAAAAGCCAATGGCAACTGTTCACAAAGTCGTGCTAGGGTGCAGGTAAAGATAACAATCTGAATTTAAGCATAGATCGTAACCACTCGTATAAAAAAGCTATAAAAAAGGAACACCCTATCTCTAATTTAGTCTCCTCCACAGGGCCAACCATTATGTGGTTTCGCCAAGATCTTAGACTCGCGGACAACCCAGCATTAGTCGATGCTTGTGGCCGCGGTGAAATTATTCCTATTTATATCCTTGATGATGAGAACGCTGATAGCTGGAAGATAGGTGGAGCGAGCCGATGGTGGTTGCATCATGCTCTGGAAGATCTAAACAGATCTCTTAATCAGGGATTACAGCTCTATAAAGGAGAGGCGAGTGCTATATTGTCTGACCTAGCACACCAAACTGGTGCTGAAGCCATAGTTTGGAACCGCTGTTACGAACCTTGGCGTATCGCACGGGATGCTAAAATTAAATCTGCTCTAAAAGATCAGGGGCTTGATGTCCAGAGTTTCAATGGCTCTCTTCTTTGGGAGCCCTGGCAAGTGCTGAAAAAAGATAGTACTCCTTATAAAGTATTCACACCTTATTATCGTCGCGGTTGCCTTTCTGCCATTGCTCCACGGCAACCTATCTCTGTCCCTATAAACATAAATATCTCAAAGACTAGTAATCACTCGCTCCGGTTAGAGGATTTGAATTTGCTCCCAAAAATTAATTGGGATGAGGAGATGAATGCGCGATGGGATATTAGTGAAGCCGCCGCTCACACGCGACTCGATGAATTTGTTATGGATGATTTACAAGACTACCGTGAAGGGCGTAACTTTCCTAACAAACCCAATGTATCACGGCTCTCACCCTACCTGCATTTCGGCCAAATATCGCCGAATATCGCTTGGCACCGAGCATCCGAAGCCGGTGCCTTTGTTACTAATGAGAAAAGCCTAGATACTTTTTTGAGCGAGTTAGGCTGGCGTGAGTTTTCAAACTACTTGCTCTATCATTTCCCTAAATTACCGACAGATAACTTGCAGGCACGTTTTGATCTTTTTCCTTGGGCGGAAAATACTGATGCTGACTTAAAGGCTTGGCAGCGGGGTAATACAGGTTACCCACTGGTAGATGCTGGTATGCGTGAACTCTACAATACAGGTTATATGCATAACCGTGTGAGAATGGTGGTTGGCTCGTTCTTAGTCAAAAATTTACTGGTACACTGGCACCATGGGGAACGATGGTTTTGGGATTGTTTGGTGGATGCGGATCTTGCCAGTAACAGTGCAAGCTGGCAGTGGATTGCGGGCTGTGGTGCTGATGCCGCACCCTTCTTTAGAATTTTTAATCCCATCACCCAAAGTGAAAAGTTTGATAAGCAGGGTGCCTATATTCGTCGCTATGTACCAGAACTAGCCAATTTGCCAGACAAATATATTCATGCTCCTTGGCTGGCACCATCGGAAATTCTTACGGCAGCAGGAGTAGATATTGGTATTGATTATCCGGCACCCATAATTGACATTAAAGAGTCGAGAGAACGGGCACTTGCGGCTTTTGCGGTAACAAAAGTCCAACCCTCAGAGATGTAATGAGGATAGAATTTTAACGGAGTATCGGTATGTATTTTGGGAGTGATAACCAAACCGGCGCATCTCCCAAAGTACTAGGGATGTTAGCTGAGGCTAACAATGAGTACAGCCATGGCTATGGTGATGACCGTTGGACTGATCAAGCCATAGAGGCATTAAAAGCCTTATTTGAATGTGATTTAGAGGCATATTTTGTAGCCACTGGCACAGCGGCAAATTCC
>Ga0208965_1000778_pt1 | contig 14658 bp, 11 predicted proteins | sample AOAMet1_07_M0_10_2_FD_188230 | JGI IMG/M metagenome (GOLD analysis project Ga0208965, IMG submission 188230) | Ammonia-oxidizing marine microbial communities from Monterey Bay, California, USA - CAN11_07_M0_10 (SPAdes) | ecosystem: Environmental > Aquatic > Marine > Intertidal zone | place...
ATGCTTCGGCGAATGTGGGAACGGGCATCACCATCAATACCACAGGCTATGCCATGACAGGAACTGATGCTTTAAACTACACGTTGACACAGCCAACCTTATCAGGAGACATTACAGCAAAGGAGCTCACCATCACCGGAATCACAGGCGACAATAAAGTCTACGATGGCACCACAGCGGCCACTGCTACTGGAACGGCTACTTTGGTAGGGGTTGCTTCTGGAGACGATGTAAGTCTAGGAGGAAGCCCAGTCTTTGCGTTTGCATCGGAGAATGTGGGAACGGGCATCACCATCACGGTGACCGGATATACCGCGGCCGGTGCTGACATAGGCAACTATACGCTAACGCAGCCGTCCTTGTCTGCGAGCATCGGTGTTAATGGCGAACCGCTCACGGTGTTTGATTTCATATCACTGGATACCAATGCAGTCAACACTTTTTCGATGACGACCCATTTCGATTGGGCGCTGGATTCGCTTTCGAACCACCCGCTGTCTCCGGCGGTGATTGACCGTAATGGTTTCTTGGGTGGACATGTAATTGAAAAAAAGGTGTTCTTGGAGTATAGCATCCATCAAGTAGTGGACTCCATCAATGCACTGAATGGACACGAATGATGACCAAACTCACACGCCTTACATTTTTTGCCTCCCTCGCGGTCGCGTGGCTTCAAACCCACGCCCAATCTGACCCGAGCAGTTACTGCGGTCCAGGGACCCTTTGGAGCGATACAATTTAGCAATGTGTGCCAAATCTGTCCATCTAACCGGCTGCCTAAGACGGTAATGGTCCGGAACCTGGTTGCGATTGCAGCGGCAACTGCGTCAGACGGCGACGGCAGCCGTGATTTCTGCAGCTGCGCCACGGATGACGTTTCCGCGTTGGGCTCGACCATGACAGTGGAGGTGCACACGATCGGACTTAGCCGAAACGGCTTTGGTCTCTAAATGGGCCTTTAAACGCCGCAGTTGGAGTTTGATGAGATCATAAGACTCGTTTGCGACGGTTCGAACACTCTGCGTCTCATAGTTCCAGCTGGAAGACTTGTTAAGCAATGGCCTGAAATGAATCGGTATTGGTTTCCACGGCTCTCGGTAATGCGAAGGCAAATGGTCGCGGAGGGATTGGTTTTGGATGTTCGAATGAAAAACGATGAAGCCATGAAAGGCGATCAATAAATGGAAAATCCGTGTGCTTACCAGCGTGCTTACATTTGGTTTTCACGCCTTGTCATAGGCTTGCACTTCTTTCCATCAAGATACGCTGAACCCATTGCTATCACTGGGTTTTAGTGGCATTCTTATGAACAAATCGGAAAGGTTTTGAAAGCCGAAATATCGTCTCGTCCAGACCGCCAACAAATAAGTGCTAAGGTGCAATGCTGTCGCGTTGGCTAAAGTCGAGCGATACGCTATTGATGCAGTAACGCAATCCGTGAGGTGGCGGGCCGTCAGAGAAAACGTGACCCAGATGACCCTGGCAATGGTGACAGAGCAATTCTATTCGCTTCATGCCATATTGCAAATCTTCTTTGGTGTCGATGGCGCTATTGTCTATGACGTCGAAAAAGCTTGGCCAGCCGCTGCCGCTTTCAAATTTTGTGGAGCTGTCGAAAAGGGGGTGTTTGCAGCCGGCACATACGTAGACGCCATCTTCATGGTGGTCCCAAAACTCCCCTGTGAAAGGTGCTTCTGTGCCACATTGTCGCAAAATTCGGTATTCTTCAGGTGTGAGCTTTTGATCCCAATTGATGGAGTCTTCATGCGCCTGCTTGACGGGTAGTTGACCACACGAAGCAGCCGATGCCGCGATGCAGAAGGCGAAAATGATTGTTTGAATGTACATGGCTCTTTGCATCTCATTTAATTTTCTGGGCCAAATGCCTAGCGGTGAGTGATTCGTTTATTTTGAGGAGTTCACGGGGCGTTCCTTGGAAGACCAATTGTCCCCCTCGATCTCCACCTTCAGGACCTAAATCAATGATGTAATTGGAATGAGCGATGACATCGAGGTGATGCTCAATGACCACCACTGTGTGGCCTTGGTCCAAGAGTGCATTGAGAGAAACAAGCAGCTTCTGCACATCGTGTGCATGCAATCCGGTGGTGGGTTCGTCAAACACAAATAGCGTATGCGCTTGCCTGTCACCGCGGGATAGAAAGGTAGCGAGCTTGATTCGTTGGGCTTCTCCGCCACTGAGCGTGTTGCTGCTTTGGCCTAAAGTGACGTAACCGAGGCCTACATCGAGGAGTGGAGTCAATTTTTGAATCAGTCGCTTTTGACCAGCAGGCATTCGTTTGCCTTCTTCTTCAGTCCCAAAGAAGAGGATGGCATCTGCCACTGTCATGTCCAAGATGTCGGCAATGTTTTTTTCATGCCATCGCACATCCAAAACCTCGTCCTGAAATCGTTTCCCTTTGCATACATCACAGCGCAACTTGAGATCTGCCATGAATTGCATGCCAATAGTTACTTGGCCTTCTCCCTCGCAATTGTCACAACGTCCTCCAGCCACATTAAAACTAAAATGAGACGGTTTGTATCCCCGAATCTTTGCGGTTTGTGTGTCAGCGAACAACTGACGAATCTCGTCATAGGCCTTCACATAGGTTACCGGGTTGCTTCTTGAGCTTTTTCCAATGGGATTTTGGTCGACAAATTCGATGGCCCCAATCTTTGCAACGCTGCCGCCAACACTCCCGAATGCTGATGGTGTGGCTCCTAATCCATCGAGTGCTTGACGCATCAAGGGCATCATGACTTCGTTGATGAGCGTGCTTTTGCCCGAGCCACTCACACCGGTGACAGAAGTGAGCGCGTGCAATGGGATTTGAGCGCTGACGCCTTTGAGGTTGTTTTTGAAAGCATCCTGAATTTGAATGTAGTCTGGCCCAATTTTACGAACCACAGGCAAGTGGATTTTGGCATGCCCATTTAGATAAGATGCGGTCAGAGAGGGGTGGTCAGCAGACAATTTAGGCCATTCGGATTGGCTGCCAGCAAAGACAAGTTGACCGCCTTCTGTGCCCGCCAAAGGTCCCAAATCAATCAAGTGATCAGCGGCTCGCAGGATGTCTTCATCATGCTCCACCACAACAACGGTGTTTCCAATGTCCCTCAATTGAAGCAATATGCCAATCAATCGTTCTGTGTCTTCCGGATGCAGACCAATGCTGGGTTCATCCAGCACGTAGGTGCTTCCGACCAGGCTGCTGCCGAGGCACGTACTCAATGCAATGCGTTGTGATTCTCCGCCGCTCAAAGTCTTGCTTGAACGGTCCAACGTGAGGTAGCCTAGCCCCACATCGCAGAGATAGGTCAGGCGCGTCACAACCTCATGAATAAGCCGTTCAGCAATTTCATGTTCAACAGCTGTCAACTCCAATGATTGAAAAAAGTCCAGAGCATCTTTCGCGGGCAGGCGCAGCACGTGGGTCAAATCTTTGCCGCCGATCAAGACATTTTGAGAAGCTTTTCCAAGGCGGGTGCCAGAGCAATCGGGGCAAGTTGTGCGACCACGGTAACGGCTCAACATGACCCGAAACTGGATTTTGTAGCTCTTTTCTTCGAGGTACTTGAAAAAGGCATCCAATCCTTTGAATCCTTTTCCGCCTTTCCACACCGTGGCAATTTGCGCTTCCGTGAGGTCCCGCCAAGGAGAGTGAATTGGAATGTCATTTTCACGAGCCGCGAGGCAAAGTCGTTCTTTCCATTTGCTCATGCGTTCTCCACGCCAACAGGCGATGGCTTCTTCATAGATTGAAAGCCTAGGATCTGGCACAATGCGACTCGGATCAATTCCAATGACGTGTCCGAAGCCTTCGCAACGACGACACGCACCAATGGGGCTATTGAATGTGAAGAGTTCAGGTGACGGTTCGGGAAAGGTCAGCCCGTCGCGCTCGAAGCGGTTGGAGAACTGCCAAGGCTCGCGTGAGTCTGTAAAGTGAATGGCACATCCGCCGTTTCCTTCAAAAAATGCGGTTTCTACCGAATCCAACAAACGCGAAGTATAATCCTCATCTCCCTGATTGACGGCAAGTCGATCAATGATGAGTTCCCAGGGTTCGGCTAAGTCACTCGTCTGATTTTCTTTTTCTTCGGATTGCACATCTGCGATCAAATGGGCATTGCCTTTGGCATCGAGGATGCGGCTGAACCCTTGTTGCTGTAAAATGTCCAGTTGCTGTTTTCGGGTTCGATCGGATTTTTGAGGAATGGGGGCAGAGACAATGAATCGCGTGCCAGCCGATTCTTGCTCCAGTTGTTCCAATACATCCTCTGGCCGATCTTTTTGAACCACCTCACCACTGATGGGTGAAATCGTTTTTCCCACGCGCGCATACATTAGGCGCAGATGATCGTGGATTTCAGTGCGCGTAGCGACGGTGGATCTAGGTCCTCCTGACGACGTCCGCTGTTCAATGGCAATGGCAGGAGAAATTCCATCGATGCTATCAACGTCGGGCTTGTCAAGCCTTCCGAGGAATTGTCGAGCGTAACTGCTCAGACTTTCCACATAGCGTCGTTGTCCTTCCGCATAGAGCGTGTCGAAGGCCAAGGAACTTTTTCCGGAGCCAGATAGACCGGTAATCACCGTAAGTTTCCGCTTCGGAATCGTGACGTCAACGCCTTTAAGATTGTGCTCACGGGCACCCTTGATTTGAATATCCATTCGCTTTTGTTAACACCATAAAAGGCCTTAGGGTTTCCTTGGACGGAAATTAATGCGTATATTCGGTAGAGACAATCAAAAAAGTACGCGATCGATACATTTTACGCTTCAAAGTAAGGCCCCGGCTCATCCGGGTTTTCATTTCACCCTTAACTGCGTAAAATCATGCGTGCGTCACTTTCTGACCAACAGTTGATATCCCTCTACCTCTCTGGAGATGAGGCTGCATTCGAATCTCTTTTGAACCGCCATCAACAACAAGTCTACTCCAAAATATTTTTCATCGTCCGGGATTCCGATCTCGCCAACGATTTGTTTCAGGATACTTTTATCAAGGTGGTGAACACCTTGAAAGGAGGCAAATACAATGAAGAGGGTAAATTCCTTCCTTGGGTCTTGCGAATCGCACACAATATTTCGATCGATCATTTCCGCCGAGGAAAGAAGATGCGTATGATGCGCGCTACAGACGAATTTGACGTGTTTGATACCTTACCAAGCGACGAGATGCACGCGGAGGATCAGATGATTCAAGATCAAATTCACCAAGACGTGCGCGACTTGTTGGAATGTTTGCCTGAGGAGCAGCGTGAAGTCGTACACATGCGCATTGAGCGCGAGTTGAGTTTTCAAGAAATTGCCGATGAGACAGGTGTCTCCATCAATACGGCCTTGGGTCGCATGCGGTATGCCTTGATTAATATGCGTCGCACGATGGAGGAGCGAGGTGTGCAACTTACACTGAATTGAAGCAGTGGGAGTGGTTCCAATCGAAATGAAAATGAATCTTGCACAATAGACCATGATTGACTGCGTTATTGGGGTGTTCAAACCCTAATGCAGAAGCCCATGGCACATTGTACACTCGAAGATTTGACATCCGATTGGTTTGATGAAAGCGCGCAAGCGGCGGACATCATGCCCAAAGCGCAATCCATTCGCAGCATCTTGTCGTACTCGGCAGGAATGAGAATGGTTCAATCCAAGAAGCTCGGTGCATTTTGCACGAACATCAATTGAAGCGAACATCGCATGTCAAATAAAAAGGCCACCTTCGGGTGGCTTTTTTGTTGCGGCTTGTTCCCATACTCGGAAGTGGGATTTGCCCGCAGCCAATTCCTGCAAAGCGTGTTGAACGATCGCGTCACTGGTTGCTGAGCCGGACTTCATTGGGACGATTTCCTCGAGTTGGTCAAACCGCTCAATGGTTTCTTCGGTGTAGCACCAACCGTGTACAACGCCATTTTCGACAAGAATCACAGCAGACTCATGGTGGTTGCGGCCTTTTTCGATGATGGCCATGCGTTCCGATTGACGAGCGGCTAGCAGGATCGCTGTGATTCCTTCATTGTGCTGGGCTACTGACTCATCGGTGGTGTCCCGGTCAGCAATGCGTCCGTCGGACCCCAGCCCCAATAGCTCAGGATCTAGGTTTTGTTCTCGTGCATGACGGTGAAGCCAAGCCCTGGCGTCTTCGTCCCGGTAGAACCAACGCATGGCTTGTTTGATGTGACGTTGCCGCTTCAAATGAAAGCGATTGAAGCCTCTTTGGTCTGTGTAAGGGATGATGGCCGTGCGCATGGCAACGGACTTTTGTGCACGATTGTGCAAGGGCCAATGCTTTCGAATCAATTCGTCCTCAAGCAATCTCGCCAGCAGTGCAGAGCCAGTTTCTTCCGCTTCGATGCGGTGAATGTCTCTCAGAAAAGCCTGACGCCGTGAAGAAGCCATGTCTCCATTGAAGTGGGTTCGCACCCTGTGACGCACATTGTGTGACATCCCAATATAGATGGGCGTGCCTTTGCGATCGAGAAAACGATAAACGCCGGGAGCAGTAGGCAACTGTTCAAAATCCGAAGCAGGGACATGCTGTGGAAGCCAAGATTCTCGTTCTCCCCGCTTCAGCATGTTGCTGACGACATCAAGGGCTCGTTCGGTCCGCATCATCTGATGAAACAAATCAACAGTGGCAGCGCAATCGCCCATGGCTCTATGCCGAGCATCGTTGGGAATTCCGAGGTCGTTGCACAATCGTCCCAAGCTATAACTGGCATGACCTGGAAGAAGCTTACGTGCCATGCGTACCGTGCAAAGTTTTGGACGCTTCCAAATCCTTCCCATGGTCTCAAAATGCCCCCGAATAAAGGCATAGTCAAATCCGACGTTGTGCGCTACGAAAACTGCATCCGCGAGCCAATCTTCCAATTCGTCCGCGATCGCATCAAACGTTGGCGCCGATTCGACCATGGTGTCATCAATGCCTGTGAGTTTGGTGATATGGGCTGGGATCGGTAGGCCAGGATCGACAAGCGTTTCCCAACGATCCACTTCTATGGTGCCGTCTGTAATGATCACCGCAATTTCGGTGATGCCGTGGCCGCGCGCGTGGGAGCCTGTGGTTTCAATATCGACAATAGCAAAGCGTTCCATGGTGTTGCAAATATCTCTGTTTCTGCAACTAATTTGCGAGGCAGGTCCGCAAAGGATTTACGTTCGATGAAGATTGCGGTAGATTTGGGGCATGAAGGGAATATCTATGCCTCCGATCGTCATGCTCGTCCCGCTCGTCCTGCTCGTCATAGCGTTGTGCATGACTTCGTGTGGTGATCAACAAACAGAATTGGATTCTGTGCCAATCCAAGCCGAAGTGGCAATAGCCCCTTTGGAAGTGGATTCCCTTGCTATCAATGCGAAGAAAGCGCTGCTGGCATATCCTGCATTGACTGATGCCAATTGCGAGCAATTTTTATTGGATTGGGCGAAGAATCGCCCGGATCAGCGCTATAAGCTCTCGACCTCCATGGGTGAAATAGGGCTCGAGACTTTCTCGGATGCGCCGTTGCACAGCGCTAATTTTCAGTACAAAGTCAAAAGAGGGTACTACATGCCGAGTGAATTTGTGCGCATTGTTCCTGAATTTGTGGTGCAAGGAGGGAATTCTGAAGATACACGGGCACAAGAGATGCGTTGGCTGATTGGCAAGCACACGTTGCCAGCGGAGTTCCGTTCAAACCGGTTGCATTTTCGCGGAGCGCTGGCCATGGGACGCACGTACAAGGGCAATCCGAATAAACGATCGGCTTCCTATGATTTTTACTTGGTGGTGGGTCGAAGGGTTACGCGTGCAGAACTCGCTCGTGTGGAGCGTGAAAAGGGCATCTCGTACACTGAAGCTCAAAAAGAGCGGTATGTCAGGGAAGGCGGAACGCCACATCTTGACTTTGAACACACCGTATTTGGCCAGCTGGTTTCAGGTTTTGAAGTGCTGGATTTGTTGGCTGAAGTGGATACAGATGCAAGCGATTGGCCATTGCGGCGTCAAGAATTTCGCTTGGAAGCTGTGGTTGACGTGAAGTCCACGAGGGATGATTTCGTAAATTAGAGCAATGGTTAAGGAAATATCAAGCAAAGCGACGAAGTCAAATGAGCGCATGAGGTTGTGTTGTGTTGCTGCTATGATCATGCTGGCAAACTTGGGCATTGCCCAGGATTGGGACGATTGGGACGAATACGACGAAGACAGCTATGTCGCAGGGAGAAAAGGAGTGGAGTTTGCAGTGAATTTTGGTGTTTATCAGGCCAATCATCAAGCGGCAAATGCATTTTACAATGGATATGCTGGTGAATTTTATGACCTCGGAGACAACACAGCCAATTTGATGACCATCGAAGGTCGGTTGGGAATTGACAATCCAAATAGCATTGTTTGGAGTCAAATCATGAACAGCATAGGACTGGAAGCAGGAGAATTCAAATACATCGAATATCCCGCATACACGGGCATGCGGTACACGCCGGGTACACTGATGGGATTGCAGACAATGCTGTTTTTCAATCCGGAATCTGCCTTCGCTTTGCATGTGGATTTCATCAATGGTTTGAAGTCGGAAGGTGGATGGAACATCGTCTCCTCTGATGTGGATACAGGCCAGGGATCTGAGAACCGGCGCACGTATGGTATTTTCAGCGAAGAGGATCGATTTCAGTTGTCTTTGGCGTACCGAACTGCTGCTTACGTAACTGAAGAGGTGAGCTGGGTTATTGAGTTTGGAGGCAACATGTTAGCCACCCAATTGAAGAGCAATTATGTTCGGGTTGAGAATCAAAATTATCAGTTGTTAACTGCCCCCATTGGAAATGGACAATTTGCCAATCCTACCTCCAGTTTGACCGCGACGGGGTTTGGTGGTTTTGCAGCATTGGGCGTGGAATTGTTTTTCGAAGAAGGCGGCAATTTGATGCTCACCGCACGGGTGAGTCGAGACCGGGTTGTGATGGGGTCGTATGAAGACGATTTGTGGCAAGGTGCGTTGTATTTGACCTGGGTCATTCCTCCTCAGTTGGGTGATTTTGTTCGGGCCAGCTTCTAGCGATTGATGCGTTTCTGAATTCTTGCTTCATGTTTCGCAGCGCATTTGAATAAGGCGTTCTGCTCTCGCAGACCAGCCATCAGCACTCGAATAGCTTTTGCTGCCTCGGCCTCGTCACGGGATGTTTTTGCGCGTGTTTGAATGATTTGCATCGCAGCGTAATGCACAGCGATGGGGAAAGTGGGTACATGCAAAAGATCCAAGGCGAGTTGCAAAATATCACTCCTACGATCTTCGCTTTCAAGGTCCAGCCAAATAGGACTTGCTAAGGTCTTCAAGATCTCGCGCATCACAGATGTGTCGTCTGTTGCATCCAAGGCATGAGACAGGGCTTGGCGGTGAGCAAACAACCCACGCGGATCGGACTGAAAGGCACGGTGCAACACCCAAGCTGCCTTTTGCACCTGAACCTTTTGATGGTGCTCTGGATGCTCGAGGATGCCAAGCAAGGCGCACATGTTTCCAGATTCGTCCAAGACGAATTTTACCAAATCGGTTACGGCATCGCTCCGCATACCGCGCTTGAGCTTGGAAAGCAATGAGTTTGTGGCAGTTTCAATGGCCGCTTGCTGCATTTGAGCTTTCTTCAAAGAATTGGTGGTGGGCTTGAGCGGCATTTTGTTCGGTCAGCATGTAAATTGCAACCAAACCAATTTACCATGAAATCGATTAAGGCATGGAGCGCGGCTTCCATTTTATTCGCATTGGCTGCGGGAGCAGCAAACGCACAAGCTCCTGAAATTAGCATTGATTTGACCTCAACTGATGTGCTCAGCCAAGGACAGACCGGTACCTGCTGGAGTTTCAGTACGACCAGTTTTTTGGAGTCAGAAGCGCATCGGGTGACAGGCAATTTGCATGACTTCAGTGAGATGGCAGCGGTTCGCGTTGTGTATCCCGAGAAGGTTCAGCGCTATGTTCGTTACCAGGGCAAACATCAGTTTGGCCCAGGCGGATTGTCGCACGACGTCACTCATGCAGCTGCGGTCTACGGGTTGGTTCCTCAATCTGTTTATGGTGGAGGGCAAGAACCGGGTTCTTACAATCATGGAGCGTTGGACGCTTCCTTGGAAGCTCTTGCGAAAACGATGGTCGGTCAATCTGGCAAAATAGCGCCTGAATCATTTGACGCAGTCGAGGCGGTATTGGATGCGCACCTTGGCTCTTTGCCCGATTCATTCGAATACGAAGGGAAATCATACACGCCGGGTTCATTTAGAGATGCCATGGGAATTGATCCCAGTGCATATGTCACCATGACTTCTTTTACGCACCATCCTTTTGGATCACCATTTATTTTGGAAGTGCCTGATAACCACGCTCACGGAGCATTTTGGAATGTCCCACTGGATGAAATGGAAAGCACGGTGCGCCATGCCCTTATGGAAGGATACACGGTGGCTTGGGATGCAGATGTGAGCAACCGCGGTTTTTCATTTAAAAACGGTTGGGCCATTATGCCAGAAGCCGCGGCCTCTGCAGAGGAATGGGAAACACTGGGACAGATGCCCGAAGAACCAGCTGTGGACCAGGCAATGCGTCAATCCGCTTTTGACTCACAAGAAAATACCGACGACCATCTCATGCACATTGTAGGCTTGGCTGAGGATGCGAAGGGCCGTTCTTATTTCATCATCAAGAATTCATGGGGAGATGGGAATGCATATGGCGGACGTCAATTTGTTTCCATGTCTTATTTCCGGCACCATACAATTGGAATCATGGTCCATCAAGATGGCTTGCCAAAGGCCGCAAAAAAGGCCATGGCCCGATGAGAATTGGATCTGCGATTCAATGATGCAGCCTTTCTTTTGATTATTCCTTCATTCCATTTGGTGGATTGAGGGGAGTTGGTATCTTTGCCCCCCGTTTCGACGGGAACCGGCTGTGTAGCTCAACTGGATAGAGCACCTCACTACGGATGAGGAGGTTTGGGGTTCGAATCCCTACACGGTCACTTTTTGAAAAGCCTGTATCACAACGATACGGGCTTTTTTTATGCGTAAAACGCAGCCTTTACTGTGGATGCAGAGGGGATAAGGGAGCGGCCTGCTATGTGCTCATTGCCATGTGCAATGTCACCTCTGCTTGAGGATCAACTCCATGCGAATGTTGGCGCGATCATAGACACAATTCTTCGGAACGGGAATTTCTACAAAGCCGTATTTCCGATACAAATGCAATGCACTTTCAAGCTTGGTGTGGGAATACAGTTCCAAGGCATTGAAATCACGCGCTTGGCAACGTTGAAGGACATAATCCATCAATTGATTGCCAATCCCAAGGCCACGCTTGTCTTTGCGAACAGCCATTTTATTCAATTCAATTGATCTTGTCGATTGAGGTGTTAGGGCAAATGTGGCGACTATCTCATCACCGATGGCTCCAAAATAAATCTCGCCACCAAGATTCAAAATCATTTCTTGTGGATTTTGTAAAACCTTCAAGTCGTAAGGCTCGACGAGAAAATAAGCCTCCAGCCATTCCGCATTCAATTCGAAAAATACCGACTTGAATTCAGCGCGATAGGGGAAAATCGAAACGGATGTCTTTGGAGTAAGCTTCATGTAAAACTCTCTTACAATTTTCAAGCACTTAGGAAGTCTTATTCAGCTGCATCGCATTTCAGGAGCAAATAAGCAGCGGCAACCATCAATCGAAATCAGCGAACCAATGAAAAGGCACCGTTGTAGATGGCCGTTGTTGGTCCTTGAAAAAGCTCGACTCCACTTGTGCTTGTTACGGTCAATGACTCACCACTGATGGGGATCTCCAATAGAAAATAGTACGTCCCTTCCGAGGCATCGAATCGCGGGTCCCAACCTGCACTGCTGCCAAAGTCTAGGTCGGAGAATAGTAGCGTTCCCCAACGATTGAAGATTTGCATCCGGACTCCCCCAAGTGACTTCAAGCCGGGAATGCGGAAGCGATCGTTACGCCCATCACCATTGGGTGAAAAAACATTCGGAATGACGATTTCGCAATCGTCCTCAGCGACTTCAATGAGTCCTGTCGCAGAAAAATTACATGGAGGTCCTGTGAAGTATTCGATTTGATAGATCCCAGGTCCAGAGTAGCCTGCAGCTGCTATGGTTGAAGGCAATGTCAATGAATCGGATGATTCCTGTGGCCAAAAGACCCATTGCATTTGGTAAAGGGGATCGGCATCCATTCCAAAAAGCAAGGAGCCGGACGAAGGACAATAAACCAGCGTGTCTTCCGTCCAGTCTTCCATAATGGGGTCAGGGATGTTCATGATCTCCAAATCCAATTCTACGAGACTGTCGCAGCCTGTGGCACTTGTGAGGATGTCACTGAAGACACCCGACTCCGAATAAACATTGCCATTCCAGACGAACTCCCCGCAGGAATTGGCGTTGGAGACTCCTGAATAAGCGGGATAGAAGATAATTTCTTGCAAGCTGCTATCCGCGCACAAGTCTCCGATAACGGTCAACTCAATGGGGTAAGTGCCCGATGTTTCAGTGCTCACCTCAAAGAGGTCATTTCCAATTGGTTCCACCGCTAAGTCTCCAAAATTCCATGTCAGGCTTCCACCGCCGATTGTATCACCGGCAAACTGGACAAACGCTTCTTCTCCAAAACAGATTTCATTGGGTGCGTTAAAGGCTGCATTGATATTGAGTGAAAATCCACTGTAATAGCCTGAAAAACCGGCATCTGCGCTACTGCCGAAGAGGCCAACTGCAACAGGCCCGGTGGACGCAACAGAAATGTCTCCGTTTAAATTTAAGATGCGGTAGGTCTCCCAATCTTCGAACCCATTTACGCTGACAGCTCCAGATTGCACGTTGCCATTGATCGTGAGAGTGGCTCCGGACTCTGTTATCGCAAAAATACCGCCGGTATAAGTGGCGTTTCCAATCGATTGAATATCCGGAATTTCATTCACTTCAAACGGCATTCCGCACGAGATGGGCGGAATGAAATTCATCCCTGGAGTTGACTGACTCGAACTGCCTCCGAGGAATTGATAGACATATGCTGGTTTTGAAGTGCGCAAAAACATGTTGCCGTGCGGCACCCCTGTGTAGTCACTATTGTCTGTCATCAACCACTGGCCTGGTTGCAATGTTGCTGCAGCGGTTGCATTGCCGTTGAGGAAGATTTCGGTATTGGGCTCGATCGCAACGACGAAGCCTCTTTCCTGATTGGGGTCGCCTATGCCTTCTACCAAAATGTGTTCTTTGCCCAGGTAATTGGTGGGGACAATTTGATCGGCGCCAATGTCTTGGTTGCTAGACGTTGTCCCGACTGATCCGCACCAATTCCCCACATTGATGACGATATCTCCTGAGGATTCAACCAATGCCCCCAACACACCAGCCAAATTTGCGTCGGAGTTGGCATAGGCTGAATACACGCGGCATTCTCCCTCATTCAATGCGAACGTAAGTAAATCAGTGGTAATTGTTGGTGTTCCGGCAAAAACCACTCCGGTGTTATAATCTGAAATTTGGACTTGTACATTGTCCTCTGTAGCCATGACGCCGAATACAAAAGATCTCAATCCTCCTTGGTAGGTGATGGGCATGCCTCCCAACCGAAAAAGTTGACCCTCTGCTTTGGTCCCTTTGGATGTGAGCGCTTCAGCTTGCCAATTGCTCCGATAACGTGCATTGCAAAATATGGGTGCATTGGAGGACACAATCAAGCCTCGGTTGGTTAACGTGGTGTTGAGTTCTGAGTTCGAAACCATCAACTTGCTTCCAGAGGTTTGACCGTTGTCGATGTAGACCTCTAGAGGACTTCCATTTTGAATTGTGTAGGGAGAGTCACCAAATATGGTTCCGTTTCCATCCGTAATGAATACGTCTACGGGTGCTTCAGTGGGAGTTGACAGGTAGAGGTAATGGTCTTCAATTTGAGCATTATCCCGACTGTGCAGCGGCGGAATCCAATGCAGCGTATCGAGCTGTGCAGTGACACTGGTGCAAAAGGAAAGTCCAAACAAGATGCCTGCGAAGATTTTTCCCATGGATTTAGATGTCGTTTCCACAAAATACACGATTGACAATTACCTTGATGTCAGTCGTTTCGAATCGCCTTGGTGTTGTACCAGTAGCTCACTTTTCCGTCCTCGATGTAATACCATTCCTGGAACCAAGCATGCTCAACGGGTTCGCCGTCCTTGGACGATCTTACGTCAAATCCAGCGTGCACCCAGTCGCCGGGTTCTTCGATGTTGGCGTCGATTGAATATGCCCATCGGAAATCCCATGCACTGTCTAGTGTGTCTTCCATGATCCGGCCAATGAAAGAATCGACACCGTCGTATGATTTGCCATCGTACCAATCAAATTTTGCGGTATCACTGAAGAAAGTAGCGAGCCGCTCCATGTCTCGCTGAGCCCAAGCTGAATCGATTCCTTTAACGATGTCAATCGATGCTTCAGAGCCAAAGTGCACAGCACCTCCTTCCGGTGAGAAGCCGCTGCCTGTGCGCAATGCATTGGGCGGAGCAGGAACGTTGCAGCCGATGGCAAGGAAAAGAAATGCTGAGAGGCTCGAAACAATCAGAGTGCGTAAAGTCATGGGTTTGGTTTTGAATGTTTTACAAGATTAATGCATTCAAGAAGGACTTCGACG
>Ga0208965_1000779_pt1 | contig 14653 bp, 9 predicted proteins | sample AOAMet1_07_M0_10_2_FD_188230 | JGI IMG/M metagenome (GOLD analysis project Ga0208965, IMG submission 188230) | Ammonia-oxidizing marine microbial communities from Monterey Bay, California, USA - CAN11_07_M0_10 (SPAdes) | ecosystem: Environmental > Aquatic > Marine > Intertidal zone | place...
CTGCCAAAGCCGGTATTTGCTACGGACGCATGGGAGTCAGCACGCAAGCCTATGGAACACTCTGCCAGTGGGCCATTCAAGTGCTGAACGTGATTACCGGAAATCTCGACAAACAGGGCGGTAGCCTCTTCACACTGCCAGCGATGGATCAAGTTGCGAACACAAGCGCCGGAGGCTTTGGCCGCTTTGTCAGCCGTGGTCGCGGCCTACCGGAGTTCAATTATGAGCTCCCAGCAGTGACACTCGTAGACGAGATCCGCACACCGGGCGAGGGCCAAATAAAGCTCATGTTTACGGGCGCAGGAAACCCAGTGCTATCAACCCCCAATGGACGGGCGGTGGACGACGCTTTAGAGACCCTCGACTTCATGATTTCGTTAGATCCCGCACTTAACGAAACCACCCGACACGCGGATGTCATTTTGCCGCCAACATCACCCTTAGAGCACGACCACTACGATATTGCCTTCCATAATCTCGCTGTTCGAAACACCGCGCGCTTCAGCCCCGCAATATTTAATAAGCCCGAGGGAACCCTCCACGACTGGGAGATCTTCGCCGAGCTAGGAAACCGACTTGCCGAGCGTTTGGGTGTTGAAACCATGCCGGCAACTGCACCTGATCGGCTCGTTGACGCAGCGCTACGCTCCGGCCCTTACGGCCACGACACTGAGTGGGACTTGAGCATCGAAAAATTGAACGCTCACCCTTCGGGTATTGACCTTGGCGAACTCAAACCCTCCTGCCCTGAGCGCTTACAAACACCCAAGAAACGTATTTCTCTGGCTGTCCCCAAAGTGCTCGATGACATACAAAGACTGTTGGCTGAGACGTCTCTCCCCGATAAGGGCTACCGACTGATCGGTCGTCGACACGTGCGCGACAACAACTCCTGGATGCACAACCACCACCGACTTATAAAAGGCAAGCCTAGGTGCCAGCTGTTAATGCACCCAGATGACGTTGCTCACGAAGGCTGGCAACAGGGGACGTACATCACCATCAGCAGCCGAGTCGGCAGTATCCAAGCAGAACTGATGCCCTCGGCTGAGGTCATGCGCGGTGTGGTAAGCCTGCCACACGGGTACGGCCACGGTCTTAGCGGCACCCAATCAAAAATTGCAAATGCGCATGCGGGTGTGAGCTGTAATGATGTCACGGACGAACAGTTTATCGACAAACTTTCAGGTAACGCAGCCATCAATGGTGTTGCCGTCAGTCTCAGCGTTTAGTGCCGAACGGGCCGGGGGTATCGTCTTTCCGCCACCCCCAGCAATTTCATTACTGGCGTTTCTCCATTGAATCGACTGTGTTGGAAAACATTTCGCTGATCCCGCCCTCACCCCTCGACAATCACCGTATGGGTTGAGTAGCCTCTCAGCATTCGAATAATTTTTTAAGGAGCCACACTTCATGTTCAGTCACATTATGGTCGGTGCAACCGACATCGAAGCCTCACGCAAATTCTATGACGCCACGTTTGCCGCGCTGGGCTACGGGCCTGGGGTTATTGATCCCAAGGGTCGAGTTTTTTACATCACAAGTACCGGTATCTTTGCCATTTCATCGCCGATCGATGGCAACCCAGCAACAGCGGGTAACGGGAGTACGATTGGCTTTTCAGCACCCAGCACCGAGGCATCTGATGCGTGGCACGAGGCGGGACTGGCGAGTGGTGGTACGAGCTGCGAGGAACCACCCGGCGTTCGAGACAGCAATATGGGTGATATTTATCTCGCGTACCTTAGAGACCCCTCGGGAAATAAAATTTGCACACTACTGCAAGTCTAGGCGTGCGCGCTCTTTGGGCCACAGTCCTGTTGGTGAGCGCTTCAGCTCACGCAGATTTGGCCGAGACTACTGCGCAATACAGCGCAGAGGCCGATGTCTCAGAGACCTGCTCGGTTTGTCACAGCCTGCGCTATCTCGATCGAGCGCAAGGCTATGACACAGCCGACGAGTGGTCTCGAGTTATCGCGAGTATGGTATCGCTTCCGGTTGCACGCGATCGCGCGATTAGCGCCTATCTCGCAGAAAAATATAGGCATAATCCGTCAAAAGCACCGAAGTTGATCGCAGGTGAGACAAACATCGTTATCGACGAGTGGGTAACACCTTCTCTTGGCCAGAGGACCCGTGATCCGATCGAGGCGCCTGACGGTGACATCTGGTGGACCGGCATGTGGGCGTCTTTGGTGGGTCGATTAGATCCCGCTACCGGTGCGATGCAAGAGTTTTTACTGCCCAGCGCGGCCCGTCCACACTCGATTGTTCCCGATCGCGATGGATTTATCTGGTACACAGGCAATAGCAACGCAACCATTGGAAAACTGGATCCCGCCACAGGCGAGATTATCGAATACCCAACTCAGGCGCGAGATCCTCACACTGCGGTGTTTCACCCCAATGGAAACCTCTATTTCACCAGCCAACACTCCAATATGTTGGGCCGTTTAAATCCGACGACTGGAGAGGTCACGGAAATAGGCACTCGACGTAAGCCCTACGGCATAAAAGTCGGTCAGGACAATGACCTTTTCGTGGCCTTTAATGGAACCAATGCGATCGGTCGAATGAACCCAGAGTCATTGGCAGTGACTTACCATGAAATTCCCGACGAGAAGACCCGCATTAGACGTCTAGACATCGACAGCGACGGGCACGTTTGGTTCGTCAATTCTTCACTGGGCAAAATCGGTAAACTCGATGTTAATACAGGCACTGTCGAGCAGTGGGACTCCCCGAGCGGCCCCCTATCACACCCCTACTCGATGACGGTAATCAATGACATTATTTGGTACAATGAGAGCGGAATGCGCCCTGATGCGCTCGTTCGCTTTGATCCGGCGACAGAGCGCTTCCAGAGCTGGGCTGTTCCCTCCGGCGTGGGTATTATTCGGCACACTTGGGAAACTCGGGACGGCGATTTACTCATCCACCAAAGCAGCTCGAACCGCGTTGGGCGCGTCCGAATTGCCGACTGAGAACGACCAAGATGCACGGACACGTGTACTGTTCACTGTGAGTCAAATTCCCAAGGGGCGAGTCTCTTCCTTCGGCCGCATTGCTTCAGCAGCAGGACTTCCCCGGAAAGCGCGTTGGATCGGTCGAATATTGAGTCAGCTGCCGCCAGAGACGACGCTACCTTGGCATCGAGTGTTAGGTCATGGAGGGACAATTACTTGCCCGCGACGTGATGTCGCGCGCACCCGGCTCTTAGACGAGGGTGTGATCGTTGAAGGATTCAAGGTTAAAATGAGGTCTTATGTGTGGCCAGAATCCAGTGACGCTCAACCGTAGACTAAGCATCGGGTCGAATAATCAGCTTTCCCACAACCTCTCGCCGCTGCAGCATGTGAAACCCCTCCACAGCCTTATCCAGCGGAAGTTCGGCATGAACATGAGGGCGTGTCTTACCTTCTCGTGCCCATTGCCAAATTTGCTCTAGATTTTCGGCGCCACGCTCTGGAAAACGGCGACCGTATTCCCCTGCTCTGACACCCAAGACAGAGAAGCCCTTAATCAGCGGCATATTGCTCGAAAGTGTAGCTATACGACCACTCGTAAATCCAACCACCAATAACCGACCCTCGAAATTGATGCATCGGACGCTCTCATCGAAAACGTCGCCACCTACCGGGTCGAAAATGACATCGGCACCGCGCCCGCAGGTCAGTGCTTTCACCTCGTCTTTAAAGCCGCCTTGAGTGTTTATTACCGAGTCAGCTCCGTGCGCCACCACGGCGTCGAGCTTCGAGTCACTGCCTCCCGTCGCAATCACCGTAGCCCCCAGTAACTTGCCCAATTCAACGGCGGCCATACCCACACCACCACTGGCGCCATGAATCAGCAAGGTTTCGCCCTTTTGCAGATTCGCACGCCGAACAAGGGCGACATAGGCGGTAAGATAGGCAACCGAGTACGCCGCGGCCTCGGCAAAACTCATATTGTCGGGCTTTCTTTGCAGTCCCTGAACACTGACCACCGCAAATTCTGCAAACCCACCGTACCGCATACCACCGACGACAGAATCACCCCGCTCAAAACCAACGACGCCCTCTCCGAGCGCATCAATCTCACCCGAAATATCCATACCTGGCGTAAATGGAGGCTCGAGCTTTAACTGATAGTTTCCCTGGCAGAGCAATAGGTCAGGATAATTAACACTCGTGGCTTTAACACGAATGCGAACCTCACCGGGACCGGGGTCAGGCGTTGCAACCTCAGAGACCTCAACACCCGTTAAGTCGTCAGTAATTTCGCTGCAAACTAAGGCTCTCATTACGCTCAAAAAACTCTCATAACCGGGTCATCTTACCGAGGCTGTGCCTAACAATAGCATTATGACGAGCGCTCCAAGTGTTGACGAAGTGTCGACAACCCAGCCTCGAAAGACTGCGCAGCCCGAAGTACGGCATCATCATCAGGCAACATCTTATCGTGGAGTGCTAACTCCAGTTGCCGCAATAAAAGACCACCTGATTGCAGCCCAAGCGAGAGACAGCTGCTGGCCAGAGTGTGGCACTCGCGCTCAGCAACCTCTAAATCCTTCCTCAAAAGTGCGTCTTGCAAGCTCTTTAAGTTGGCTCGCCCCTCGGCCTCTAGCGTTTGCACAAGCTCCGTAGTGGCGTCGTGACCCAGTAAAGAAATCATTTCGTTGCTCGGCGTTAGATCAAAAACCTCACTGGACTCGACCTCCTTGACGATCGTCTGCGCGTCGGTGGCGTCCTTACAATCTAAGAGATCGGCTAACAGATCAGCAATGTCTTTTCGCTTAAAAGGCTTAGTGATGAATATCGACATTCCTGCCTGAGCAGCTTTTTGTCGCTCATCTTCTTCTGAATAAGCGCTCAGTGCTAACAGCGCTGTGTGACTGCAAGCAGGGATTTCCCTCAACTTTCGTGCAACGTCATAACCCGACATATCGGGTAAATTAATATCCAATAATGCAAGATCAAAAGGCAACTCAGCCGACTGTGCAACCTGCAGCGCCTCACGACCCGAAGCGGCACAGGTAACCGAAAAACCAAGGCTCGAGAGCAGCTGATCGTTAAGACTCAAGTTTGTCATTGAATCGTCAAGGAGCAGTAGTCGCTGATTAAATGCATAGACTCGCGGTAACTCAACGGGCGCTTCGACTAACCTGCCGTCTGCGCACCGACGTAAGGGAACGCTGAGCCTGAACATGGCGCCGCGCGCGCTAGACTCGCTGACAGAGATTGAGCCCCCAATGCTTTTTAAATTATTCTTGGTCGAGCTCAGACCCAAACCCGTGCCGCCCGTTCCCTCTGTTTCGAGGGTCACCCCAGTCTCGAACGGGGCAAAAACCTGTGCTCTCCGACTTTCAGGTATACCGGGCCCTGAGTCTGAAACCTCAAAAATCACGTTAGACAAGTCGCTCATCTCGTTTGCTGCGCCGAGCTTCACCTCAATATCAACCCCACCCTCAGCGGTAAACTTAACCGCGTTGCTCACGACATTGATGAGTGCTTCTCTCACGATTAGGTCAGGACACCAATATTGTGTAGCCAGTGCATCATCAACGTGAGTAACGAGACTGAGCCCTTTCTGAAGCGCTGTCGCCTCGAAAAGTGTTTTTACCTTGCGAACTAAGTGTCGAATATCGGTAGCGACCGTCAACGACTCGTTATCAACGGCTTCGCCCGATGCATTACTCAACGCAAAGTTGATAACTTCTGTCGCGCGATCAACGCTGGCATCGGCCAACGACAGAAGATTCAACGCATCGAGATTGTCGAGTCGGTCACGCAGAAGCGTAAGGGCGCTACTGACCCCCATCAGCGGTGTCCGCACCTCATGACTCACTCGATTAAAAAAGCGCTGTCGCAGCTCTCCTTGGCCCTCGAGTATCTGCTTAGCACCCTCCAGGTCATCGTTGAGCTGCTGAAGATCTGACAGCATTTTTTGCTGAGAGGACAGCAACAACAATTGATCCATTTGAGAGTCATGAGGGGGAAAGTCATCAAACTGCAGCTGATCTTCGCCACAGTGCTCATGAGTCCAAGCCATCCAAGGCACGCCGACAAATAATGCCCCCCCTTCCAAATCAACAGATTTAATAATCTGGCCACGAATACCCAACTTTGCCTCCAAGGAGTGCCCAAGAAAAAGGCGTCCTGGAGACGCTAACGCGCCGGCAACACCACCACTAAAGCGCGCCGGGCGCTTAAATTTAAAGGCGCCAAAGAAGTCTAAGCTGTCCTCCGCCGAAACACTAAAGCGCGCTCTGACCAAGGAACTCATCCGCTGCGATTGTCCAAATTCGTCGATATCGACGACGACAGTGAACAAGTGGTTAAGTGTTTCCCAAGTTGACGTCGATGGATCCACTCAAGCCTCCATCAGGAGATGGAAACGGGTATGCGTTCCTGCGTCTACCGACAAATCCTCAATATCTTTAATAGTCATGGGCTCATTGAAGCGCTCACTGAGAGCGACAAGCAGCCCCGCAACAAAACTATTGAGCCCCTCTCGATGACTGATGTACTCAACCGACATTCGATTTTCCTTAAGGTCGCTCACGCGAAATTCGGGGGGCTGATAGTCAAGAAAGGTGGTGCTGATGCGATCGTGCAGCGCGTTGAGGTTGTTGAGAAATTCGAGCATGGTACTTCCTGTCGAACGGACGAGCGCCTCATAGTCACGAGCTAACGTGTGATTAACCCAGTGCTTCCCAAAGGCATGTAATGCCGAGTCCACATCAATACCGAGCACATCAGAGGAAGCGACGGCCAATCGATACGTAATCTCGTCGTCATAGCTACGCATCGATAAAAAACTATCGCTAGGCACGCCGGCCTTGATCATGACCTGCCCCCAAACCGCCTCGCCGTGACCCTCGGTAACCATGTCGCGCAAAGATTTATTGATGACTCCGTACATCTTTGTATTTCCTCCTCGCAGGTTTAAACCTAGGCGTCGCTATTTTTCCAGGTCTGCATCTTTCGATAAATGGTTGAGGGTGCGACCTCAAGGAGCGCCGCTGCTCGATTAATATTGCCGTCACTGACGTCAATAGCCTGCTGTATCGCACGCTTTTCCACAAGCCAAAGCGGTGTAATAGCCTGGGTTTCGTCGACGTTATCGGCCACCGTCGTGCTGACCGAATGGCGTCCCTCGAACGTGTCATCAAACTGTGCAATAGCGTCATCAATAATCGATGTGCTAACGCTGGTTCCAACAAGCATCGCCGTCATCCAACGCAGCATATTTTCGAGCTGTCGTACGTTACCTGGCCACGCATAACCACAAAGCCGCTTGGATACGTCATCTGATAAAGGATCGAACGTTTTGCCTGTTTGGCGCGCTAGACGCTGTAAAATCGTGCTGGCCAATACCGGAACGTCTTCAAGACGCTCTCGAAGCGCAGGCATTCGTATCGGCAGCACTTGTAGACGGTAATAGAGATCCTCTCGAAGACGTCCAGCACGCACCTCCTCCAGCAGATCGCGATTGGTGGAGGCGATGACACGCACCGGGGTCGGTATCTCTTCACCTGTGCCTGAAGAGCGAAATACGCCACTCTCTAAAAACCTCAGAAGCAGCGATTGTGCGGCAAAGTCAAGCTCTGCTACTTCGTCAAGAAACAACGTGCCGCCCTTAGCGCGTGCCACCAAGCCTTGATGAATCCAGCCGGCTGGAGCATCTCCCCGGTCTTCGCCAAACAACTCGCGTTCGATCGTTCCACCTGACATGGCTGCACAATCTGCGATCACAAAAGGATCGGGGGCCCGTGCCGATAAGTCATGAACCGCCCGTGCCGCCAAGTCTTTACCCGAGCCACTTTCACCGGTGATTAAGACGGTTCCATCTGCCGCGGCGATGCGCTCAATAGTGTCGTAAACGCTGCGGATCGATGCGGATGCACCCACCAGCCCACCCAGTTTATCTCTGCGCTCAGACAGCGCGCCAATCTGATCATTCAGCTCTTTCCTGCGCATGGCATTTTGCACCGTTACGCGCAGCCGAATTGAGTCAAAGGGCTTGGCCAAGAAGTCTGAGGCTCCCTCAGCAAGCGCGCGCTCCGCCCAATCACTGCCGTGACCCGTCATGACCACAATGACCGGTTTTGGCACGACATTATCAAGCCCAGCCATCAGCTCAAGACCATTCCCATCAGGCAGCTCAATATCCAGCAATACAAAATCAGGCTTCAAGTCATGAAGTGACTGACGAGCCTCTTGCAGCGTCGTTGCAGCGAAAATCTCCAGGCCAATCCCCCTGAGATAAGCCTCATAGATAGCGCACAAGGTCGCGCTGTCTTCAACGATTAACGCCTTCACTTGATCTCCTTTCCGCTTCTTAACCGCATTAATCTGCCATCGACTCGAAAATATGGTTCATAGCCTGATCGGCGCCTTTAAATGCCTCGAGCACCTCGGGTCGAAAATGCGTGGGGCTCGTCCGTCCATCTCCCTCAAGTATGATCGTCATCGCCTCCTCGTGCGTCATCGAAGGCTTGTATGGTCTCACTGACCGAAGCGCATCATAAACATCGACCAACGTTGTTATCGAGGCCTCCATTGGAATTTCACTCCCAGTCAGACCACGCGGATAGCCGCCACCGTCCCAGCGTTCATGGTGATTAAGCGCAATTCGTGCCGCCATTGCCATAACGGGGTAGTCAGATACAGAGAGGACTTCATACCCAAATTTAGGGTGCTGCCGCATGGTCGCAAATTCTTCATCGGTTAACGGGCCTTTTTTCAGCAGTACGGCATCCGGCGTGGCCACCTTGCCCACATCGTGAAGCGGTGCGGCCAGTCGAATCATCTCGCACTGCTCACGCGACCATCCAAGTTCAGCGGCAAGTAGCGCAGCATAAGCACCGATTCGATTAATGTGCGCGCCAGTCTCAGGGTCTTTGTATTCAGCCGCTCGTGCCAAACAAGCTAGCGCCTCTGAGTACGCTTTTCTAATGTCTCGGTTGAGGCCGCTAACTTCGACTTGGGTCGCGGCCAATTCGGCTTCTCGCGCCTGTTCATTGAGCACACGAAAACGCTCTGCCGTAACGTATTCACGAGCCTCCACTAATGTGTCTTCCAATAGATCAAGATCCATCGGTTTGAGCATGAACTCCGAAGCCCCGAGCCGCATCGCGTCAATCACTGCGCGCGTATCACCGTTGCCCGTCATAAAAATAAAACGACGGGTACGATAACGCGTGTCGGTGTCGTTCGTGATTCGTTCGAGCAGCTCCAGACCTGACATTCCGGGCATAGTAAGATCCGACAAGACGATTTGAATACTATCGTCTTGCTTAAATGCTAAGAGCGCTTCTTCACCGTTTGCCGCGAGAATACACTGAAAATCGAGCTCCTCAACAAAGTCCTGTAACTCGAGCCGAATATCCGGCTCGTCATCAACCACAAGGACTTTAAGTCTGTTCATCACTCCTCCTCCACACGCGTGTCATGCGCACCGTCGCTAAGCGGCAAGCGAATCGATATTTGAGCACCCTCTTGCGTATTTTCAGCCCAAATACTTCCCTGCATATCTTGAATTATTCCATAACTAATCGACCCACCCAGACCTGTACCTTTTCCCACTGGCTTAGTCGTGTAAAACGGCTCGAAAACATGTGGCAAAACATCGAGGGGAATACCGCCCCCCGTGTCCTCAATCATGACCGTGACATGCTCCTGATCTATTGATTGACGAAGCGTAATCACACCCGATGATGCCGTTGTCAAAATAGCGTCTCGGGCATTGTTAATCATATTGATTAATACTTGCTCAAATTGAATCGCGTTCCCCACCACCCAAACGGGTGTCTCTACCTGATCTTCCAGTATTACACCCTTTGCTGTCATGGGCTCCCTTACTAAATCACTCGCTGACCTGATTGAGGACAGAATATTGAATGGTGCAAAGTCCTCGGCCGCAACGCGCCCAAAGGCTCGCATGTGATCAATAATTGTCGCTGCGCGGTCCACCGCGGAATCCATGCGGGATAGACGTTCCATAATAGACGCTTCGGTTGCGCGGCCCTTGGCAACACTGTTACTCAAATTACTCAACGCGAGCTTGATGATGTTTAACGGCTGATTGAGCTCGTGAGCCATGCCAGTCGACATTTCACCCAGCGTCGCAAGCTTTGCGGTCTGCAGTAATTGTGCGTCGGTCTCCTTTTGCCGGGTTAGATCGGTGGTGAGCAACCAAAAACCTAATTTTTGCCCTGCATTATTTTCCCGAATAGTCACAGCAAGAAGAAGGTGCCGGGGGGGTTGGTCATCGAGGTGTAAGGTGTACTCATCTAAGGTTTGGCCAGATTCGAACAGCTGCTCGGCGCGCTGACGAAGCCGATACGACGCCTCCGCGCTGTCTCCCGTCACTTCGGACATGGCCTCATTGCGAAAGAGAAGCTGATAGCCCTCATCAATTTCCATAACGCCCAGAGGCAATGAACTGAGCAATCTGTGGTAGCCCGTAATCGCAGACCGCAGCTGCTTGTCTGCCGAGGCGACTTCCTCAGAAAACCATACGATAGTCTCCTGTAATTCGTTTAACTCAAAAGAGACTGCGCTTGTTGTGATTGTCAGCGGTTCTACCGAACCTTGTGACGCTGCCAAATTGGCATGACGGAATTTTATATCCTCAAACCCCTCCAAAAGCAGTGAAATCGGCTTAATGAGGCGCCCCACCAGAACCATGGTGAGCCACGAGGTGATGAGTAACGCTGTTGCGAGAAAGAGTGACATTGTCACCGTTGCTCTTAAGAAAACCTGTAGTTTGGGCCAGACGTATAGATCAACAAGTATGGTCTTAGAGGCGGGCAACTCCAGCTCGTAATCTTGTGTAATCCTGTCCGATACAGGCAGCGAGAGTCGTGTGGTGGGAGTAATCCCAGCCAACCTAGAAAGGACTGGTCTGGGGTTTTCATCATTCCAGAGCACACCGCCCATCCAATCGTCATCAATAATTGTTCGAGCGCTCGAAGACTGTCGCAAACTTTCTAAATCTGCCAGATCTACAATGCGGGCCTCGATTTCTGGCATATCTGACTGCAGCTCCGAAAAGTGGGTTTCCGACGCGGTGTCAACGACGAATAAAACATTGTTTTCAAATGCGAGGGAGTGAATCGGGTACTGTTCGCCTTCAACCTCCAAGTAAAGCGGCGAGCTCATCCGGGCAAACTCTGCGCCCATTGCCGCCCGGTAATAGAACTTCGACAATTGCTTATTGATCGCGATAAGAAATTTCTGAATCTCAACAGGTTCTGACTCATCCAGTAATCGCGGGTCCATAAGTGTCTCGTCACTGCCACTTGAGTCCAAACGCACAAAGACAAATCGCTCATCAGTCGTCATCCAGGGAGGGGAGGTGTCTCGGTATCGCGAGTATGCATTGCGAGCCGAAAGCGCAACTTCGTGGCGATTGCTCACCAGTAAATTTTGGCCGTACTGATCGACGAGATCACGAGTGGTGTCGGTCAACACTGAACCCCAGCGTACGGACCAAATAGCGAAAAATATGGAAAAAGCTAATGCTATTAAAACACAGGTAAAAACAGTCCCCAGGGACCGAATCGAAGGTCGCTCACTTTCTTCAGGACGGGCATATTTTTGAAAAAAACCGTTTGACACAAGCCGACCAACGGCCCAAAGAACCTCGGTAAGTACAAGACAAAATACGGTGGGTATCACGAAGGAAGCCGCATGCGCAGCGGTATACAGCAGGCCTTCGTCTCGTGACAGACTCAAGGCCCAGCTGTATAGCGGGAAGCAAAAAATCAATACCGTAGAAAACCCTGTGTACAATCGCTCCTCCGCCTGCCCCCTTGCCGCAAAAGTGTCTAAGGAAAGTAAGAGAAGGCTGAACGCAGCGGCTTCTATCCAAAAACCGTGTGGCACTGTCGTCGATACGCCGATCAGTACCAAAAGAGCCCATCCGACCGCGCAAATACGCACCGCATTGACGTACCGAAGCAATAAAAATCCCGGTAACTGATACACCCCAAAATCAAGAAACCCCAATGAAAGCGGAGTCGCCGATGCCACTGAAGCCACTAACCAAACAATCAGAACAGATATCAGCTGAGATCGTTTGGACATTGCCACCATTACTTGTGCTCCGGGCCGTGAGCCAACGGCAGTCTCAACACTAGAACACGTCCAAGATCATGTGAATCGGGCGATACCTCGAGCTGCCCTGACATACTGCGAATGACGTCTCGGGCATGAGTGAGTCCGAGTCCGATATGCCCACTACCACTTTTCGACGTGTAAAACGGCTCAAATATCTGCTTTTTCAACTCGAGCGGCACCCCAACGCCACTGTCTCGCACCTTAAGGACCGCAAAGCCGGACTCATCGTCACCCTGCGCTAGCGAAATAACCCGATCATTGACGGGGTGATCAATGGTTGCCTCAATCGCATTGTCAGTAAGGCTAGTCAGCACTTCAATGAGCCGACCCGCATCAGCGGATACCATTACCGGACTGGCGCTTAAGTTCACCTCAAGCAATAAGTCTAAATCAAGTAATCTGGGCTCAAGGGTACCGCCAAAATATTCGAGCAACTCTGTCAAGTTCAGGTCCGTCGTATCGCATAAATAGGACTCCCGACCGACCCAATCGATAGCGGTCTTTAATGCTTTATGTTGGCGCCGAATTTCCTTCTCCGTGACGCGCGTGTCCGGGTATTGCAACCATCGTGTTGACAGGGATAGTTCAACGTTAAACACCGACGAGGCGAGAGGCTTATCGACTTGCAAAATCGTCTCGGTCGGGAGATCCTCTTTTTCTACTAAAAGCACAGCCAACACACGATTTACACCCAAACCTGACTCAACCTGTGGGCTCAACTGCACTTGCAGCTTAATAGTCCGACCACCTCTTAGACTCAATAAACACCTAAACTCATTCGGTATGCGTCCGCTTCTGGCAGTTTGAAACGCGTCCTCAAAAATTTCACGCGAGGCGCCCGCTAAAAATTCAGTACTGAAAATCAATCGCCCCGCGCTGGACTTGCCGATACCAGTAATTGCCACCATTTGCCGATTCCAATATCGTATGGCGCCTGTTGCATCTAAAATGAGCGCCGGCCGATCGGCCATCTCGATTAGCGTTTGTATCTGAATGTCCGACGCGTCAGAAGTCTGCGTCACCGCGAGTGTTCGCTGACCCGAACTCTTAAGGTGACTACGATAGTCCGTGACCATGGTGCCAAAAGAGTCTCGCAGAAACTTGACCTCTGAGACCGCGCCATCAAGACCAGACAGTGCCGGCTCACCCCCACGCATTAGGTGTAAAACAAATGCAGTGAGCTTTTCCAACGGTCGCAATAATCTTTTATTCACAAAGAGAAACGAGAAAAGCACGCTGACGATAAAGAGCAATATGGCCAGCAGAGGAACAACCATATTGCTCAACGCCTGAGAACGCTCCATATCAGCACTTGCGGAAGCCAACGCCTGCTGCATTGCTCTTACCAATTGCTCCCAAGACTCAGAAATTCGGTATTGATCAACCGCCGCCCTGTCGCCTAAAGACAAATCGCTGACAGCGCTAACGTACATTGACTGCTCTGATCTACAGCACCCATAGGGCAAGGGTCTTTGAGCAAACGAATCGATCAAATACGCAGGTAGTGGCTCACCCAGTAAAATCAGTTGGGCAAGGGCCTCACGATCTTTTGAGAGTTCAATGAACTGCTTATTAGCATTGGCAAAGTCTGTTTGAACGTCACGAAATTCATAGCTAATCGAGGCGATAATCACCCCGCCCACCGCAAAAAGCGAAGCCATTCCGACAAAAACTCGGACAAAGAACGTGCGCGTGTTCACCCTAAATCATCCCTACCTTCACCCTTTGCGGTGCCGACATCAATTTTTGAGCTCTAAAAAGCAATCTCTAGACTAATTCTCCACTCCTTCAAGTGATTGCTGGACACGCTCAAAAACATCATCGAAATTAACCGGAACAGAACGCGTGGACTCACTAGGACACGCGGCATATGCGCTGCTTACTGACGGATCCCAGCTCCAATCACCGGTGTCTTCGCGCTCAATTCGAACGCCAAAAGCGGATAATAGCTCGCCAGCCTCGGCCAATGCGGTTGCTCGAGCCGCAATCAGCGCTGTTTCTGCACGTACCAGTGCGCGTTGCGTGTCAAACAGTTCGTTCTGGCTGTCGAGCAAATCCAAAAGGCTGCGACTGCCAATATCAAACTCGTCTTCGTAGGCGATTCTTGCTAGCCGTTGCGACACAAGCTGTTGTCCAAGAAATTCGATCTGGCGCTCTAGGACCTGCGATTCGTTATAAGCGATGAGCACCTCTCGTCGCGTGTCCCAGCAGGCTTGCCTTCGAGCCTCCATGGCCGCGTAATAACGCTGGTTACTCTCTCGACGTCGCGCACTATCGCTGCCACCGCGATAAAAATTGAAGTTAAAAACCAGTTCCACAGCCTCCGTTTCGAAGTCGCCTTGGATGCCCTCAATATTGGTTGAGCGTTCGTTACGGTATCGTAAATCGATTCGCGGAAAAAAAGGTCCCCTTGCGGAGTCCCGACTTGCACTAACCGCGAGCAAGGCGGCTGTTGACTCTCGAACTCTTGGGCTTTGGTCGAGAGTTCGACCCAGCACATCCTCCCGCGAATCACCAACAAGCTCGCGCGGTATCAAAGGAAACGG
>Ga0208965_1000785_pt1 | contig 14588 bp, 13 predicted proteins | sample AOAMet1_07_M0_10_2_FD_188230 | JGI IMG/M metagenome (GOLD analysis project Ga0208965, IMG submission 188230) | Ammonia-oxidizing marine microbial communities from Monterey Bay, California, USA - CAN11_07_M0_10 (SPAdes) | ecosystem: Environmental > Aquatic > Marine > Intertidal zone | place...
GCACGGTCAGCCGGTCTATCGGCACGGTGAGGCGCCAGGCGAGATTGCCGGTGAAGCGGGCGGGGTTTTCCCCCAGCATCTGTTTGCGGATGGCGGAATGAAGACCATCGGCGCCAATCAGGACGTCGCCTTCGGCGGGTGGCTTCCCGTCCAGGATGAGTTCGGCGCGACCGCTCTCTGTCCTGTAACCTGCGGCCTGTGCGCCGAGATGGACCGTTATCTGCGGGCTGGCGTCCACCGCTGCGGCCAGGAGATCGATGAGGTCAGCGCGGTGGATGTGGATGTAGGGCGCGCCCCAGGCGGGCGAGGGGCGCTGGTTGACGGGGACGGAAAAGACGCGGTGGCCAGAGCGGCCGAGACGAAGCTCCAGCGCTTCTGGAGCAAAGCCGCGCTCTGCGACACGGTCTGCGAGGCCAAGCGCGGCCAAGACCTTCATGGCGTTGGGGCTGAGCTGCAGGCCGGCACCGACCTCGGTCAGGCTGGCGGCCGCCTCGAACAGGTCGACCGTCCAGCCTTGCCGGGCGAGACATAGCGCGGCGGTGAGGCCGCCTATGCCGCCGCCTGCGATAAGGGCATGACGTTTTTTACTGCTCATCCTGTCAGTCATGGCTTTGCTCGCGGCATTGGGCAAGCGCCGGTGCGGAGGCCGATTGCCGCGTTCGACATCTGCTTGCTGGTCAACTGGTTTGGCGTCATGATGAGGACCAACAGGGGAGGCGGATATGATCTATCTGGTTGCGGGGCTGGTTATATTCTTCGGGCTGCATGTCTATTCGGCGGTGCGCACGCGGGCGCCAGCGACACGGATCGAGGCGCGCATGGGGGCGGGGCCGTTCAAGGGCCTCTATAGCCTAGTTGCGATTGCCGGTTTCGTTCTCATCGTCTGGGGATATGACGCGGCGCGTCCATCGGCGATTGTCTGGCAGCCGCCCGTCTGGACCGCGCACCTCAATATCCTGCTGCAACTGATTGCGATGCCAATCCTCGTGGCGGCCTATTTGCCAGCGGGGCACATCAAGAAGACGCTGAAGCATCCGATGCTGGTGGCGGTGAAGATCTGGGCGATCGGGCATTTGCTGGCGAATGGTGAGCTCAATTCGATGCTGCTGTTTGGCAGCTTCCTCGCCTATGCCGTGTTCGACCGGATCATGGTCAAGAAGCGCGGTGGAACCGGCCTGCCGCATAATGTGAAGACGGCGCTTTCCAGCGACATGATCGCGGTTCTTATCGGTCTTCTGATCTGGGGCGCGATGATCTTCGGGCTGCATGCGCTGCTCTTTGGCAAGCCTGTCATCGCTGGCATGGGCGCGGCTTAAGCGCGGCTCTCGCGACTGCATTACGGTTTCGTGCTTGGCGCTGCTGGCCCGGCTCTGTTAGGAGACGCGCCAGAACTCTCAGCATGGAGGATGCGCGCCCGTGTCCGCACAATCCCAAGTCAGACGTAAAACCGTCCGCGATATCATTGCCGCCAAGACCGGTGAGCCGCTTGTCTGCCTGACCGCCTATGATGCGCCGACAGCGGCCATCATGGACCCTTATTGCGACCTGCTGCTGGTGGGCGACAGTGTGGGGATGGTCGTTCACGGCCTGACATCTACGGTGGGTGTCACCATGGAGATGATGATCCTGCACGGGCAGGCGGTCATGCGCGGGTCGGACAGCGCTTTCGTCGTCGTCGACATGCCTTTCGGCTCTTATGAGACGAGCGCTGACCAGGCTTTCCTCAATGCCTCGCGCATCATGAAGGAAACCGGCTGCCAGGCGGTGAAGATCGAGAGCGGAACCTATGCCGCCCATCAGATCAAGCACCTCGTCGAACGCGGCGTGCCGGTCATGGGGCATGTTGGCCTCCGCCCGCAGGCGATCAACGTCGTTGGCGGCTTCAAGGCCCAGGGCCGCGATGATGCAGAGCGTGAACGCGTCATGGAAGAGGCACGCGCCGCAGAAGAGGCAGGCGCCTTTGCGATCGTGATTGAAGGCGTCGCCGAAGACCTCGCCGATGAGATCACGAAGACGCTTTCAATCCCGACGATTGGTATCGGTGCATCAGCTTCCTGTGATGGGCAGATCCTGGTGACGCAGGACATGCTGGGTATCTTCGACTGGACGCCGAAATTTGTTCGACGTTATGGCGACCTTCAGTCCGAGATCGCCAAATCTGTGGAAGCGTATGCCCGCGATGTTCGTGCGCGCACCTTTCCGGCGGAAGCGGAAACCTACAAGCTTTCAGGTGGCGCCAAGGCGAATCTGCCGAAAGGGTAGACGAAACAGTTATCGCGCGTTGCCGCAGGCAGGCACCCCGGTTAGGGTGCGCGCTGATTTGATGCCCATTATCCAGTGGAGTAGGCCAATTGGCTGATATCTTTGAGGAAGTTGAAGAAGGCCTGCGCCAGGACAAGGCGGCGCGCCTTTGGAAGAAGTATGGCGTCTTCGCCTATATTGCAGCGGGCCTCCTGATCGGTGGTGTTGCGCTGAATGAGTATCTTCAGAGTCAGCGTTCGCAGAACCTCGAAGCGCAGTCTGCGTCTTTTGAACAGGCAGACCGCGCGCTGACCGAAGAGGACTACCAGACGGCGACAACCGGCTTCGGCGATCTTGCTCAGTCCGGCGATGAGATTGCGCCCCTGGCCGCGAACTTTCTGGCGCAGACCCGTCTTGCAGGGAATGCTGACCGCGAGGCGGCCATCGGCGCACTTGAGCTTGCGGCCAACTCTGAAACACCTATCGGCAAGATGTCCTTGATGAAGGCCGCCTATCTGAAATCGCAGACGGCAAGCCGGGCCGAACTTGAAGCCTATCTTGGTACACTGCCTGAGGAAGAAAGCGAGTTTGGTGCGCTCGCTCTTGAGCTGATCGCGTCGAAAGCCGCGCAAGAGGGCGAAACTGAGTACGCCCGGCAGGTTTTTAACGAGTTACGCTTCCTTGCGAACGTGCCGGAGGGCGTGTCCCAGCGGGCCGTTCGTGCGCTCGCAGTGCTGCCGACGCAGGCTGTAGCGACTGAAGATAGCGAAACAGTGCAGGATACGGCGCCTGTAGAGACAGTTGAGACTGACGACATTCCGGAAGCAGGCGATGCCGCTTCCAGCGACGGAGACCAGCCAGAATGATGAATTTGACCTTTCGGGCAGCCATGCTCGGCACGCTCGCCATGAGTTTGTCAGCCTGCTCCTATTTCAGTAATCTGCGCGCTGAAGAGCAGCGCCTCACCGCTGAAGAGAAAGAGGGGCGCATTGAGATGGTGCTCGGCGACGAGACGATCGAGGCCGATCCCGCACTTGCGACCCAGACGATCACGCTGCCGCTGCCGACCGCGCTAGCAAGCTGGCCTGAAGCAGGCTCACGCCCGGTTAAATCAGCCGGCCATGTGGCGGCTGCAGCAGATCTGGAAATCGCCTGGTCGGTTGATGCTGGCCGGGGTACGGACCGCAATGGTGCGCTCACAACACCGCCAGTGGCCAGTGAAACAGCGATTTTCGTTGTCGATGCCCGCCAGACTGTGCGCGCGTTCAGCCTGTCGAACGGTTCACGCCTTTGGCGCCGCGAGCTTGAGTCCGGTAATGACCGTGACAAGCGCGGCATTGGTTCGGGTCTTGCCTATTCATCGGGACGCCTGATCGTGGCGAGCGGCTTTGGTTTCGTCGCTGCACTGGACGCTGACACGGGCCGTGAAATCTGGCGCCGCGATATGGAAGCGCCGATGACCGGCGCGCCGACGATTGATGATGGCCGCATTTTCGTCTCGTCGAACAATAATGAGCTTTTCGCGCTCGATCTTGATGATGGCCGCGTGCTCTGGTCGGATCAGGCCATCGCCGAAACGGCACGTGTGCTTGGCTCTTCGAGCCCGGCGGCTGTCGAGGACATCGTGATCGCACCTTACAGCTCTGGTGAGATCATTGCCTATCTGGCAGCGAATGGTCGCCGTCTCTGGACCGAAGCGCTGTCACGACCGGGCCGTTTCACCCCGATCTCCTCGATCAATGACATTGCATCGCGCCCTGTCATCGGGAACGGTCTCGTCTTCGCGGCAAACCAGTCGGGCGTCATGGCGGCGATTGATGGACGCAGCGGCGACCGAGTATGGGTGCAGCCAATCGGATCCACCTCGGCGCCTGCACTCGTCTCTCAATACCTCTTTGTCTCTGGCACAGACGGGCGAGTGGCCGCGATCAATGCGGGGACCGGGCAGGTGTTCTGGGTGACCCAACTGCGCGAGTTTGAACGCCAGGAGAAACAACGCGGACGTATCTCCTATGCCGGGCCGATCATCGCGTCGAACCAGGTTCTGGTTGCCTCCTCCCGCGGCACCGTCATTGCACTGTCACCGCAGACGGGCGAGCGTACGGGGTCGCTTGAATTGAAGGATCCGGTCTATCTCGAACCAATCTCGGTTGGAGACAAGGTCTTCGTCCTGACGGACGATGCGCGGCTGATCGCAATCCGCTAGGATACCGCAAGACGAGCCGGTGTCCTGAACGGTCAGGACAGGTTTCACGAAAGGACGGCGCATGCCGTTGAAAATAGCCATCGTCGGACGCCCTAATGTTGGGAAATCGACGCTGTTTAACAGACTTGCCGGAAAACAGCTCGCGCTGGTCGATGACCAGCCGGGCGTTACGCGCGACCGCAAGGAAGCGCCGGGCAGGCTGGCGGACCTTCCGCTTATCCTGATCGATACGGCTGGATTTGAGGATGTCACAGACGATTCGCTTGAAGCGCGAATGCGCCAGCAGACCGAGATCGCCATCCGTGAGGCAGAGCTTGCGCTCTTCCTGATCGATGCGCGCGATGGTGTCACGCCGATGGATGAGCGGTTTGCGGACCTGCTGCGCCGCGCGGACCTGCCTATCGTTCTTGCCGCCAACAAGGCAGAAGGCCGACAGGGCGACGTGGGCGTTGCTGAGGCCTGGGGGCTTGGTCTTGGAGATCCTGTCGGACTATCTGGTGCCCATGGCGAGGGTATGGGGGACCTTTACGGCGCCATCCGCACGGCTTTGGGCGAGGAAGCCTTTGAGGCGGCCTTCGCTGAAGAAGATGCCGCAGAAGGCGAAGGCTTTGATGACGAAATTCTCGACCGTATGGCCGAGATCGACATTGATGATCCGAACCTTACCGAAGAGGAGCTGAATGCAGCGCTGGAAGCGGCGGGTATTGACGACGCGGCTGAGGCCGAGGCCCAACTGGCAGCGCGCGAGGAAGCGCGTAAAAGGCCTATCAAACTGGCTATTGTCGGGCGGCCAAACGCCGGCAAGTCGACGCTGATCAATCAGATGCTGGGCGAACAGCGCCTTCTGACCGGTCCGGAAGCAGGCATCACACGCGATTCCATTTCTGTTGACTGGATGTATGAGGGCCGCAAGGTGAAGCTGGTTGATACGGCCGGCCTTCGCCGAAAGTCCAGGGTCCAGGAAAAGCTAGAGCGCATGTCGACCGGTGAAACGGTGCGTTCGCTAAAATATGCGGACATCATCGCGCTGGTGATGGATGCGAATGAGGCCTTCGAGAAGCAGGATCTTCAGATCGCTGACCTGGCTGTGCGTGAGGGCCGGGGTCTTGTCTTCGTGATTTCCAAATGGGACACGGTCGACAATCACGCCCAGAAGATGCGTGAGCTATCTGAGATGGCCAAAGTGCTCTTGCCGAATGCACGCGGCGCGCCTGTGGTGACGCTGTCGGGTCTTACGGGCAAGCGGGTGGACCGGTTCATGCCGGCCGTCGCCAAGGTCCATCAGGACTGGTCAGCGCGGGTGAAGACGGGCGATCTCAACCGATGGCTTCGCTATACAATAGAGCGTCACCCACCGCCTTCGGTGCACGGCAAGCGGATCAAGCCGCGCTACATGGCGCAGATGAAGGCGCGTCCGCCAACCTTCGTGTTGATGGCATCCCGCGCCGAGCACATGCCAGAGCAGTACAAGCGCTTCCTCACCAACGGGATCCGCGAAGCCTTTGACATGCCCGGCGTGCCGATCAGGCTGTTTGTCCGCCAAAGCGCCAATCCCTATGGCGACAAATACAAGCCGCAGAACCAGAAAAAGACGAGCGGCCGCGGCAAGGGCAAGACGCGCAGCATCAACAAGCGCAGCTAGCTTTGCTCAGCTTGTGAAGCTGATGCGCTGACCCGTACGTGTTTCGCTTTCTTCAAGCAGTGGCGCGAGTTGTTGAACGACCTCTTCAGGCGTGGGAAGCGTCATCGGGTCCTCACTCGGCATCGCTTCGGCGCGCATACCGGTGCGGGTTGCGCCGGGGTCAAAGATGTTCACTCGAAGCGGCATCTTCTCATTCTCATCAGCCCACGCATAAGCGAGGCCTTCAAGACCCATCTTGGAGGCCTGGTAGGGGCCCCAGAAGGCGCGTGGGCGGGGAACGACACCAGATGAAACAAAGACGGCCCGCGGCGCCTGTGCACGTTGAAGAAGTGGGTGCATGGCGCGGATGAGGCGCCAGTTGGCCGTTAGGTTCACCTCAATGGTTCCTTCGAAGCTACGCGGGCCAACCGCCTGTAAGGGGCCGAGCGAGCCGAGAACGCCTGCATTACCAAGAAGCCCATCTATACGCCCGAACTTGGTCGCGAGAGCCTGACCCGCCGCTTCAAAAGCGTTCTTTTCCTTCAGGTCCATAGGGATCAGTGTGGCCGAGCCGCCCGCTGCCTTGATCTCATCGTCAAGCTTTTCGAGCGCCAGCCTGGAGCGGGCGGCTGCAACGATGTGGTGACCGCGGCGTGCGAGCTCGAGGGCAGCAGCTTTGCCGATGCCGCGCGATGCGCCGGTGATGAATGTAATACGCTTGTCCATGAGAGGCGGGTTAGCCTGTCAGGGCCGTCCTAGTCCAGCAGCGAAAGCTGTCTGTCCTTGCCGCCTTCTTCCTGCATCTGGTCGACCAGGCGTGTTGGATAGCAGCCTGTGAAGCAGTGATCTGAGAATTGTGGCATGGACATATCCCGCTTTACGCCGATCGAGGCATAGAGGCCGTCCACAGAGAGGAAGCCGAGGGTTTCCACATTGAGAAAGTTGCGCATCTGCTCCAGTGAATTATTGGACGCCAGAAGCTCGCCCTTGGTCGGCATATCGATGCCGTAGAAGTCCGGGTTCACGATGGGCGGGCTTGCAGAGCGCAGGTGGACTTCCTTGGCGCCGGCATCGCGTACCATCTGGACGATCTTCTTGGAGGTGTTGCCGCGCACGATCGAGTCATCGACCAGAAGGACGCGTTTGCCTTCAAGCACCGACCTGTTGGGAGAATGCTTCTTCGAGATTGATTTCTGGCGGCCAAGCTGGGTTGGCTCAATAAAGGTGCGTCCGACATAGTGACTGCGGATGATCCCCAGCTGGAAAGGAACGCCGCTCTGTTCCGAAAAGCCGAGCGCGGCGGGGACACCTGAATCGGGTACAGGGACGATGACGTCTACGTCAGCGGGGTTCTCGCGCGCAAGCTGGTGGCCCATGCGGCGTCGAACCTGGTAGACGCTACGCCCCTGAACGACGCTGTCCGGACGGGCGAAGTAAACGTATTCGAAGAGGCACGGGCTTTCCGGACGCTCAGGGAAAGCACGATAGCTCTCCACGCCGTCTTCGCTGATGATGACGACTTCGCCATTCTCAATTTCGCGGATGAATTCGGCGCCGATCATGTCGAGCGCGCATGTCTCTGAGGCGAGGACCCAGCCCTGGCCAATCTTGCCGAGGACGAGCGGGCGCAGCCCCACAGGGTCGCGTGCGCCGATCAGCTTCTTGTTCGTGAGCCCGACAAATGCATAGCCGCCTTCGACTGCCTGTAGCGCTTCCATCACGCGCTCGCGCATGAGGCGGCGACCGGACCGGGCGACCAGTTGCAGGACCACTTCAGTGTCCATGGTCGACTGGAAGATCGCGCCTTTATTGATAAGCTCCTTACGGAGGGCCACGGCATTGGTCAGGTTGCCATTGTGGGCGAGTGCAAAGCCGGTGTTCGCGAGGTCTGCGAAAATGGGCTGGATGTTGCGCATCGCTGGCTTGCCAGCGGTGGAATAACGATTGTGACCAATGGCGGCGCTGCCGGGGAGGCGGGATGTCAGGTCACCGCCGAAATTTTCACCGACGAGGCCCATATGGCGCTCATTGTGGAACTTCTCACCATCATACGTAGTGATACCACAGGCTTCCTGTCCGCGATGCTGGAGGGCGTGAAGACCGAGAGCGACAAGTAGTGACGCCTCCGGATGGTTGAAGACGCCTACAATGCCGCATTCCTCGCGAGGCTTGTCGTCATCATGGTCCCAGATCATCGACACCTCACGGCCTTGCTATGGCGCGCAGATATGCCGTGGACCGAGATTCGTCAAGGTTGCGCGGCTGCAGGGCTGCGGGCGAGTTCCGGCGCGCTCTCGGCGACATAGTCCGCGCCGCTTTCCAGCAAGGAATAGGACTGTGCCGTTCGGATCCACTCCGGGATGCGGTCCTGATCCAGCGCCATGCGCAGGAGAAAGACAAAGAATACAAGGATGACCGCGCCACGGATGAACCCAAATGCGGCCCCCGTCACGCGATCGAGAAGACCGATGCCCTCTACTCCCTGAATGGAGCGCGAAAGGTTCGCGCCAAACCAGGCGACAATCACATAGACCAGCAGGAAGAAGGCGAGGAACAGGATCAGGCTAGGCAGCCAGGGCGCGGTGTCCCCGGGCAGGAAACGCGTAAACGCGGCATGCAGATACTTGTTTGCGAAGTAGGCGGCGGCGAGTGCAGCGATGAACGCACCGAGCGTTGCGAGCTCTCTCATGAAGCCACGCGCAAACGCCATCAGCGTGGACAGGATCAGGAGAACGACCACGATTGCATCAAAGGCTGTAATGGCGTCCATCATGGCTCTGGGTCCGGACCTATTAAATCTACCAGATCAGATAGGCGCGATAGAGGCTTCACGGTCAACCCTTCAAACGATCCGGTGCTGCCTTCCGGGACGAATGCATTCCTGAAACCTAGCCGCTGCGCTTCTTTAAGGCGCTGGTCCATGCGCGCGACGGGGCGAATGGCGCCGGAGAGGGCAACTTCGCCGAAGAAGACCGACTTTTCGGGTGGGGGGCGGTCTGCCAGGGAGGTGAGGAGGGCGGCGGCTGCCGCAAGGTCGCCTGCAGGTTCTGCCATACGGTAGCCGCCCGCGACTGACAAGTAGACGTCGCGACCAGCCAAGGAGACGCCGCACCGGGCTTCTAGCACGGCAAGCACCATGGCGAGGCGGTTCGTATCCCAGCCGACAATGCTGCGCCGGGGGGTACCATAGGCGGAGGCTGCGACAAGTGCCTGCACTTCAGCAAGAACGGGGCGGGAGCCTTCCATGGCAGCAAAGACGGTTGTGCCTCCAGAGGTCTCGTCTTCGTTTGAAAGGAAAAGTGCGGATGGCTCTCGCGCAGGGGCGAGGCCATACTGGTGCATCTCGAAGATGCCGATTTCATCGGTTGGGCCGAAGCGGTTTTTTACGGCACGGAGTATGCGGAACTGGTGGCCGCGCTCGCCTTCGAAATAGAAGACGGTGTCGACCATGTGCTCGACCACCCGTGGGCCGGCGATCTGGCCTTCCTTTGTGACGTGGCCGACGAGGATGAGCGCGGCGCCGGACTTCTTTGCCCAGCGGGTCAGCTCCTGCGCGCAGGCCCGGACCTGCGCGACTGAGCCAGGGGCCGCTTCGAGGCTGTCGGACCACATGGTCTGGATGGAGTCGATGACGACAAAATCTGGATTGGCTGATTTGAGCGCCGACATGACCTTGCGAAGGTCCGTCTCAGTGGCAAGCTCCACCGGGCTTTCGGCGACTTTAAGCCTTCGGGCACGATCCTGAATCTGGGCGGCGGCTTCCTCACCAGAGACATAGACGGTGGAGAGGCCATTGCGGGCGAGACGCGCAGCGACTTGAAGCAGGAGGGTCGACTTGCCGATACCGGGGTCGCCGCCAATCAGAGTGGCAGAGGAGGGCACGACCCCGCCGCCGAAGACGCGGTCCAGCTCATCGACGCCGATCATGTGACGGGTGGGGGCGTCCTCGACAGCGTTCAGCGTGGTGAACTCAGCCCTGCCTGCTTTGCGCGAAGAGGATTTTGGTGCGGCCAAACCGCCAGGTGCTGCCGAAGAGGCCTCTTCCACGAGCGTGTTCCATTCCCCACAGGCATCGCAGCGCCCCGACCATTTAGGGTGGACGGCGCCGCAGGACTGGCAGGTGAAGACGGTGTTTGTTTTGGCCATGGACGACAGACCTAGCGTGTCGGCGGGCAGCGGTGAAGCAACTTTTACCTACAGGATCCATATCGAATTACGATAAATTAATTATCGTTTATCAATAATTGTGCTAAGGGTGTTAAACAGGGACAGGGTCAATAACAACAAAAGAGAAGGACCCAGAAAATGAAAACCAAGAACGTGATCACCGCAATCGCCGTCACCGCCTGTGTCGGATTTGCTGCCCCAGCCATCGCTGGCAGCGCCCAGCCTGCAAACTCCGTCGAAGCGGATATTTCAGGTCTCGACCTTTCTACGCCAGAAGGCCGCGCCAAGGTGGAGAGCCGGATCGAACGTGCCGCCAAACATGCGTGTCTTGCCCGCAGCGGCCCGCAGCCCCTGGCTTATCAGCGTGCCACAGCCATTTGTGTCGACGCGGCCGTAAAGGACGCGATGGGACGTATCTTCCCGAAAGCCGAACGCGTCGCCGAGGCCAAGACGACATCTGAAGGCTAAAGGGGCATGACCCCCTATCAATAGCACGGCCGGCCCTTACCAAGGTGCCGGCCGTTCTGTTTTTAGGCGCTTACGTTTGATACACGCGGCTGGCAAGACGCGATGCCCCTGGCTAGAGAGATTGTGTGAAGCACATTGCGATCATTGGCGCCGGGCCGACAGGTCTCATGGCAGCGGAAGCCGCTATCGAGACGGGCGCGCAGGTGTCAATTTATGACGCTATGCCCAGCGTGGCGCGCAAATTCCTGATGGCGGGTAAGAGCGGGCTGAACATCTCCCATAGCGAGGAGGCGGCGCTTTTCCGGTCCCGGTACCGCGCGCCGGATGCGCGGCTGGCCGACATGATTGAAGCGTTCGGGCCGAGCGATGTCGAGCGCTGGATGACCGGACTAGGCATTGAGAGCTTCAAGGGAAGCTCTGGGCGGGTGTTCCCTGTGATGATGAAAGCCTCTCCGCTGCTGCGGGCATGGTTGGCGCGGCTGCAGACAGGCGGCGCCCGCCTCCATGTGCGCCATTGCTGGCAGGGATGGGATGAGACCGGGGCGTTGGTGTTTGCGACGCCTGAGAAAGAGGTGAGGCTGGAGGCTGATGCGGTCATACTGGCGCTGGGCGGCGCGAGCTGGTCGCGGCTCGGGTCGGATGGGGCCTGGGCCGAGCTGCTGGCGGACAAGGGCGTCGAGCTTGCGCCGTTCCAGCCATCCAATTGCGGGTTTCAGGTCAGCTGGTCGGAACGATTGCTGGAGGGGTTCGAGGGGGCACCGCTGAAGGGGGTGCGGCTGTCGGTTGGCGACCAGTCTGCTCAGGGCGATGTGATCATCACAAACAGAGGTATTGAGAGCGGGGCAATTTACCCGCTTTCGCCGAATCTCTTAGGCCAGATTAGCGCTAGGGGGGGAGCAACACTTGAGGTCGATCTGCTGCCGGATGTTGATATGGATCTACTGACAAGACGACTGGCTGCTGCGAACCCGAAAGACTCCAGCTCCAACCGACTACGCAAGTCGGCGCGTCTTGATCGCACGAAGATTGCGCTCGTCAACGAAATTACGCGGGGCGTGCTACCAGCCGAGGCGGGTGACCTCGCCAGGTCTCTGAAGTCGTTGCCAGTTCGCGTGGATGGACCGGTGCCGATGGATGAGGCCATTTCGACGGCGGGTGGCGTGTCGTGGAGCGCGCTTGACGATCACTTGATGTTGAAATCACTGCCGGGGGTCTACTGCGCTGGGGAAATGGTCGCCTGGGATGCACCAACCGGGGGGTATCTGCTGACAGCTTGCCTTGCGATGGGCCGGGCGGCGGGCAGGGCCGCAGCAGGTCATTAAAGCGCAGGCTGGATCGGCCCGTCGGCGCGGCCATGAACGAACTGGTCGACATGATCATTGCCGGACCGGTCAATTTCGCTGGCCGGGCCGCGCCAGATGATCTTGCCTTCAAACAGCATGGCAATCTCGTCGGCGACCTTGCGGGCGGACGCCATGTCATGGGTGATCGTCACCGCAGCGGCGCCCAGCGCTTTCACCTGTTCGATGATGAGATCATTGATCGCGTCGGCCGTAATTGGGTCAAGCCCCGTGGTCGGCTCGTCGAAAAATATGAGATCCGGTTCTGTGATGATGGCGCGGGCGAGGGCGACGCGCTTCTGCATGCCGCCTGATATCTCGGCTGGGCGAAGGTCGGCGACAGACGCACCGAGGCGAACCTTCTTCAAAGTCTCGACAGCCTGCTCCTTGGCATCAGTGCGCTTCATCCCGTCTGCGTTGAGCAGACGGAAGGCGACATTTTCCCAGACTGTGAGGGAGTCGAACAGGGCGCCGGACTGGAAGAGCATGCCCACGCGGGACCGCATGGCCTCACGGGCTTTGCCCTGATCCTTGGTCACGTCTTTGCCGTCAAACAGGATCTTACCGGCGTCCGGTGTCATCAGGCCAAGCGCGTTCTTGAGCATGACTGACTTGCCGGAGCCCGACCCGCCAAGCACCACGAGAGAACGGCCGGGGGCGACATCAATGTCGACGCCGCGCAGGACATGGTTTGACCCGAAGCTTTTCTGGACGCCTTTGAGTTCAAGGATAGGCTGCGTCATCAAATACCGATCTGCACGAAGAAGGTAGAGAGGATATAGTTGGCAGCAAGCACAAGGACTGCAGCGCCAACCATGGAAAGCGTGGCCGCACGCCCCACGCCTGTCGCGCCAGCCGACGACTTCGAGCCTTGATAGCAACCCATCAGCGCGATCACCATGCCAAAGATGACAGCCTTGATCAGGCCGACGACGACATCTTCCATGGTGAGGAAGTCGATAGTATTGCGCAGATAGGTCGTGGAATCGAAATCGAGCGCATAGACGCTGACGAGCCAGCCGCCCATAACGCCGATTATATCGGCGATCAGCACCAGGATTGGCAGGGTGAGTGCGGCAGCGAGGAAACGCGGCGCATATAGATAGCGGAACGGGTTGGCAGACAGCGTCTTCAGCGCATCGATCTGCTCGGTCACCTTCATGGCGCCGATCTCTGCGGCGATTCCAGCGGTCACACGGCCGGCCAGCATCAGGCCAGTGATCGTCGCGCCAAGCTCGCGCGTGATGCCGAGGACGACGATGTTCGGAACGAACTGTTCAGCGCCGAAGCGATTGCCGCCGGTATAGATGTTGAGGGCGAGGGCTGCGCCTATAAAGACGGCGGACAGGCCGACGACTGGCAGGGAATAGAAGCCAATCGCAATGATCTGCTTCCACAGCTGGGTAAGGTTCCAGGGTGGGATCAGGGCAGACAGGGCCGTGCGCCCGGAGAAAAGCGACAGGCGGCCAATCTCTGCGAAAAGCGCAAGCGTACCGCGCCCGATCCAGGCGAGCGGATTGGGAATACCGCCGGATTTAGTCGTAGATGCGTCTGACACGATGGCCCAGTCCTGTTACTAATTCGTAGCCGACCGTGCCGGCGCGTCTGGCCTGCTCTTCGAGCAGGACCTCCGCTCCGATGAATTGGGCGAATGCTCCCGGCTTTGCAAGGTCCGCTGCCTGTGTGACGTCGATCGTAATGAGATCCATCGAAACCCGGCCGACGATCGGGCATACTATGCCGCCTAGTGAAGCGACGCCTTTGTTGCCTGCCGCGCGCAGAAATCCATCCCCGTAACCAAGCGCCACAGTCGCCAGCGTTCGCGCCGTATCGAAGGTATGTGTCGCGCCATACCCTACCGTCTCGCCCGGCTGGACGGACTGTACCGTCAGGATCGGAGCTTCCAGTGTCATGCCAGGCTTTAGCTCGATGCCGTCGGGCAGCGGAGGCCCGCCACCATAGAGGCCGATACCTGGGCGCACGATATCGAACCCGTAAACCCGCCCCATGAAGCACCCGCCCGTATTGGCGAAGCTCTTGCGGGCGTGAGGGAAGTGCGATGCGGCGTCCTTGAAGCGCGCGAGTTGTTCGACGTTGATGGCGCGCGAGCGGTCATCGGAATCAACCAGATGCGACATGACATGTACTGGCGGCCTGCAGGCCGTGAGGCCTGCAAGCGCAGAAACGTCTTCCATCCGCACGCCAAGCCGGTTCATGCCTGTGTCTATGTGAACCGCATAGTCAGGCGCATCGGAGAGCGCGAGCCAATCCCTGATGGCTGGCAAGGCGTTCAGGACGGGTGTAACCCGGTGAGCGCGGACGAGGTCTGCGTCACAGGGGTCTGCACCATTGAATGCAAGAATGGTCGCATCAGCGCGTATGGCATTGCGGAGCTCTGCGCCTTCTTCGACATAGGCGACGAAGAAAGTCCGGCATCCAGCCTCGTGCAGGGCGCGCGCAACCCGGGCGACGCCGTGGCCATAGGCATTCGCTTTGACGACGGCGCCGGCTTTACTCTCAGGGACGAGTGCATCGATCGTGCGCC
>Ga0208965_1000787_pt1 | contig 14569 bp, 9 predicted proteins | sample AOAMet1_07_M0_10_2_FD_188230 | JGI IMG/M metagenome (GOLD analysis project Ga0208965, IMG submission 188230) | Ammonia-oxidizing marine microbial communities from Monterey Bay, California, USA - CAN11_07_M0_10 (SPAdes) | ecosystem: Environmental > Aquatic > Marine > Intertidal zone | place...
GAAAGGTAAATCTTTATCAGAAGTTGAGTCCTCCGGAAATGATTCCTACATAAATCCGTTCAAGGTTTTTAAAGGAAATAAACCAACAAATACAATACTTATAGATAAACTTACACCTGAAAGTTTAGGAAAGCTAATTGCACTTTATGAACATAAAATATTTGTTCAAGGTATTATTTGGAATGTATTTAGTTACGATCAATTTGGGGTTGAATTAGGTAAAAAACTTGCAAATACTATTTTAGAGGAAATTGAAAGTGATTTGTCTAATAATCACGATGACTCAACAAATAATCTATTGAAACATTATAAGGCTAAAAATAATTTATAAAGAACTAATAATCAAATATTTAAGTATCATCTAGGACTTAAGTTTTTTTTAATTATCTTAGTGTATTAATAATTTATTAACATTTAGGTATCTATATCTGGATTTTAATATTTATTTTTGCATCAAATACAAACTAAACAAATTAAATTATGAAAAAAATTACTCAAAATTTAATGGTTGCTTTAACTATATTTAGTTCTATGGCAATTATTTCTCAAACAGAAGTAGAGGACTCAACTCTTCAAGAATTAGAAGAGGTTGTACTTATGGGTAGTGGGGTTATTGACCTTGCCGCTGATAGAGTTACTCCGGTAGCTGCTTCTACAATTAAAGGGAGCGAAATCCAAAAAAAGATTGGAACGCAAGATATCACAATGACTCTTGTTAACACTCCTTCTGTGTATGTAGCTGGTCAAGCTGGTGGATATGGTGATTCTAGAATTGCTGTCCGTGGTTTCGAACAAGATAATACTGCATACATGTTAAATGGTCAGCCAATTAATGGAATGGAAGACGGTAAAATGTACTGGTCTAACTGGTCAGGTATGAACGATGTAGCAAGTGTTGTTGAAATTCAAAGAGGACTTGGTGCTTCTAAATTAGCTATATCATCTGTTGGTGGTACTGTAAATTTTGTAATGAATTCTAATGATGTTAGACAAGGTGGATTTATGTACGCTGGTTTCGCTAACGATGATTATTTAAAAACAACTTACTCATACAACACTGGTAGATCTGATGATGGATGGGCAACTAGTTTCTTATTAACACACTGGCAAGGAGATGGATACAACGAAGGTTCATTTGGTCAAGGTCAAACTTATTTCTTTTCTGTAGGTAAAGAAATTAATGAAAAGCACAGTCTGAATTTTTTAATAACAGGTGCTCCACAATGGCATGATCAAAATTTCTCTAAAAGTATCTCTAAATACTTAGAATATGGAAGAAAATATAATAACAACTGGGGAATGTATGGAAATCAGTATTTAACTGAAAGAAGAAACTTTTACCACAAACCTGTAATGAATTTAAACTGGGATTATAAAATTAGTGATGATTCAAGTTTATCTACTGTATTTTATGTTTCTACTGGTAATGGAGGTGGAACTGGAGGTAGAGGATCTCGTCCAAGAACTGAAGCTGGTTATGTAGATTATGATGCTATTTACGCATACAATCTAGGTACTTCTGGAGCTGGAGGTAACTATGCTGCTGAAGGTGGTTATATTACTCGTGCTTCTATGAATATGCACAACTGGGTTGGATTAGTTTCTAACTACGAAAAGCAATTAACTGATAATTTATCACTTAATGTTGGAGTTGACTTTAGAACTTACTACGGTGAGCACTTTAGAATTGTTGAAAATTTCCATGGATTAACTTCATGGCAAGAAAACATTAGATTAAGAGATCAAAATAATTCACACCAGATTTATGGTTCATATGGAACTTATAAAAATGTTGTAGCTACTGAAGATATGTCAGCCAATCCTTGGACGGCATTGACTGCAAGTTTTGATGAAGATCAAAAAATTGCATACAGTAATGATGAAAGAATTACTTACGGAGGGTTATTTTCTCAATTAGAGTATTCTAATGATAATATGTCTGCATTCTTTCAAGGGGCTATTTCTCAACAATCTCACCAAAGATTTGACAACTATCAATATGCTGATCAAAGTTTAATTGATGGAACTTCATCTCAAGCTACTGGAGCACTTCCTGACGGAATTGAGGATGGTGTTGATTCAGAAAAAGTTGATAATATGGGATACAATGTTAAAACTGGAATTGGATTTAATGTAGGGGATAATTCAAAAGTATTTTTTAATACTGGAATGTACTCTCGTCAACCATACCATGATAACATTTATTTAAATTATACAAACAGAGTAAATCCTTTAACTGAAAATGAAAAGATTTTTGGTTTAGAAGCTGGATATTCTTATTCAACTCCAAATTTCTCTGCTAATGTAAATGCATATAGAACATCTTGGAAAGATAGAGTAGTTACTTCATCTTACGTTGATAACGATGTTGTTTTCTTTAATACTAATCAAGGTGTAGAGCAACTTCACCAAGGAATAGAAATTGATTTTAGAGCTAAGCCTCAACCAGATCTTCCTTACACATTAACAGGTTTTCTATCTATAGGAGACTGGCAATATGTTGGTGAGGCAGTAACTAGACTTACTGATGAAGATCAAAACGTAATATCTACTGAAACACAAGATGTTGACGGAGGTAAAGTTGGTGATGCAGCTCAGTTTACAGCAGGATTAGGTATAGATATGAAATTAGCGGAGAACGTATCTTTTGATACAGATATAAGATTCTACGATGAATTATATTCTGACGTAGGAGCTGTTAAAGAGAATTTGCTTTTACCATCTTTCCATGTTTGGGATGCTGGTTTATCATACAAAATGTACTTAGGTGCTGATGATGAAAAGTCTCTTAATATTAGAGTTAATGTAAATAATGTTTCAGACGCTGTGTATCTTTCTGAATTAAGAACAAATATAGCTGCTGGAGAAGGTTCAGGAGAATTATATAATGGAATTGATACTGCAAACCAAGGTTACTTTGGTTTAGGTAGAACATGGAATGTTGGATTAAGATACAAATTCTAATACCACAATTTATTTTAAAAAAAACCTGCTTGTTAATTTAAGCAGGTTTTTTTTGCTTTTATTTGTACTATGTTAAAGTTTGTTCACTCTTATTTTGCTTATATAGTAATATCTTTATTGTTTATATCGACTATTCGATTTTTATTTAGATATGTATTATCAAAAGAATATACTCCTACTGACTTCAGGTTAGCATTAATAACGTTTATTGCATCACACACACAGTTATTAATTGGACTTTTTTTATATTTTATTTCCGATAAATTCTCTCTTTGGTATGAGTTAAGTTTTAATGAAATTATTACTAGTTCAATTAATAGACTTTATTTAATTGAGCACCCTTTAGTGAATATAATTGCGATTGTATTTATTACAAGAGGATATAGTATTCACAAGAAGAAAAGGGTTTCAAATCCTAAGTTCAAAGCTATTGGATTTAATTATTTATTAGGTCTAGTATTATTATTGTCTAGAATACCTTGGAATAACTGGATAAATTTTGCCTAATTATAATTATTTAGTTTCCTTGATTAAGTAAACAAATGATGGGTAGTGATCACTGTATCCATTAGTGAATTTTCCCCAAGAAAAACTTCTGAAAGGTTGGCCTTTATATCTACCTTCTTTTTGAGTTAAATAAGGCTTATTGAAAACTCCAGCTTTATAAAATTTATAACTCGAATAATCATCACCTAATAATCCTTTAGAGACAATGACTTGATCAAAAAGAAACCATACATCTCTGTATGAGTTAGAGCCAATTCCTTCGTTAGTTAAAATTTTCTCCATTGGATTATACATTTCTTTAACTTTCACATCTTCTTTGTTTTTCTTAGCTCCAATAATTCCTTTAATGCTATTATTCATTGGATTATCGTTAAAATCTCCCATGGTAATTATCTTAGCATTTCTATCTAATTTATGAAGCGAATCTATTATTTTCTTATTTAATCTTGCAGCACTTTCACGTTTAGACATGCTTCTAGCTTCACCTCCAGATCTTGATGGCCAGTGATTAACTATTATGTGAATTAAATCCCCATCAAGATTTCCACTGACTAATAATTGATCTCTAGTGTATATCCTTTTGTTTGTCTGGTCGTCATAAATTAATAATTCAAATGACTTTGTAGATGTAGGCTTAAAAACACTTTCATCATAAATCATTGCTACATCAATCCCTCTTTTATCCGGCGAATCATAATGTATTATATTATAATTTTTTTCAGTTAAAGAAGAATCATTAATTAAATCAACTATTACTTGTTTATTTTCAACTTCAGATAAGCCAACTATAGCTGGATGTCTTTGTGTATTCTCCTTACCAATATCAGAAATCACTCTAGCCATATTTTTTACTTTTTGCTTATAAATACCCCCTCGATTATAATTTATCTCCATCATAGGACTTGCTTCATCATTTTTATTAGGATCATTTATTGTATCAAATAAATTCTCAACATTATAAAATGCTAGTGTATGAATTTTAAATTTTCTTTCATTTTGCGAAAACAAAGAAGTAATAAAAAAGGAAGAAATTATAAGTAACTTAAAAGTAAAATTATTCATTTTTGTTATTTTAGTATTATATCTAATATTTAGATGGTTAAAAATATTAAATATGTACAAATAATACATTAAATTTGATTTTTATTTAAAAATTATATTTAAACCTTTATTAAGCTAAATATGAAAAACAATTTATTAATATTTTTCGTTTGGATTTTTTCATTTTTTAGTGCTTTTTCTCAAAACGGCACTATAACTGGTAGTGTGCTAGACGATAAAAGCAATGAGACTATTTCTGAAGTTAATGTGCTTATTCAAAATTTAGAAATGCAAACGTTCTCTGATATCGATGGGTTTTTTAATTTTAAAAATAATATTCCTGCTGGGAAGCAAACACTAGTTTTTTCCAAGTATGGATATGAAAGTAAGTCTTTTGAAGTAATTGTTCCAGAAAATGGGGCCGTAAGTATTGATAAACTTAAACTTAAATATAAAAGACAGGTAAGTACAATTAATAATGAATCACAGTCTGTTCCTGAGCTTTCTCAGTTAGTAGATGAACCTACAGAAGAATCGAGCTTAACTACAGAAGAGGGAGAAAAACTATCTGGTCCTGTTATTGACTTAATTGATGCACCTGTAAATGACCAATTTACAATTTCGATTAGTGATGACGAATTAAGTGATGACACGTCAGGTTCTGATAATATTTCAGGATTATTGCAATCTTCTAAAGATGTGTTTTTTAGAACTGCTGCATATGAATTTAGCTCATCATTTTTTAAAGTTAGAGGATTAGATTCAGATAATGGAATGGTACATATTAACGGTATAGAAATGAATAAGCTATACAATGGTAGACCTCAATGGGGGAACTGGGGAGGACTAAATGATGTGCTTAGAAATCAAGATTTTACTGATGGAATTACTCCTTCTACATATAGTTTTGGCGGACTTTTAGGAGCAAATAATATTAATGTACGTGCTTCTGAATACAGCGAAGGTGGAAGAATTACTTATTCTTCTTCTAATAGAAGTTATACAAATAGATTAATGGCAACCTACTCATCTGGAATTATTGAAGGAGGGTGGGCATATGCTCTCTCTATGGGTAGAAGATGGGGAGATGAAGGTTATCAAGATGCCACATTTTATGATTCCAATTCCTTATTTATATCTGTAGAAAAGAAAATTAGTAACAAACATAGTATTAATTTTACCGGGATTTATGCACCAAACAGAAGAGGTAAATCGTCTCCAAATACACAAGAAGTTTATGATTTGAAGAATATACGTTATAATGATTACTGGGGTTGGCATGATGGTAAGAAAAGAAACTCTCGTGTTAAAAGAGTTGTTGAGCCAATTATAATGTTAAATCACTATTGGAGCATTGATGACAGAACTTCTTTGAATACCAACATTGGATATCAATTTGGCGAACTAGGAAATAGTAGATTAGATTATGCTGGAGGAGCTAATCCAAGCCCTTCTTATTATCAAGATTTACCAAGTTATTATTTAGCGGACAATAATGGTCCAGACTACGAAGGAGCATATTTAGCACAACAAAACTTTGAGAACGATGGCCAAATAAATTGGAACAGAATATATGATGCTAATTTAACTAATTCTGTTGCAAATGAAAACGCTGCTTATGTTCAATATGAAGACAGAAGTGATGATAAGCAACTTACTATTAATACAATCTTCAAAAAAGAATTTAACGACAATATTTCTTTTAATTCAACATTAAATTATAAAAAGTTAGTTTCAAACAATTTTGCTCAAATAACTGATATGTTAGGAGGATCAGGATATTCAAATATTGATTCATTTGATAATCTACAATACGATTTATTAAATCCTAATTTAATTGTAGGAGAGGGCGATAAGTTTAAATACAACTACAATCTATTTGCTGATGTAATAACTGCTTACTCTCAGGTTGTTTTTAAATATAATAAGCTAGATTTTTATTTAGCAGCAAGCTATACTGATACGAATTATCAAAGAGAAGGACTTTTTGATAACGAGGCAAATACAGGAAACTCTTATGGAAAAGGCGAAAAAATTAACTTTTCAGGGATAGGAACAAAAGCAGGATTTACCTATAAGTTTTCTGGTAAACACATCCTTGACTTTAATTCCGCATATATTACTAAAGCACCATCATTTAGAAATACCTTTACAAATTCCAGAGTTAATCACAATGTTGTTGGAGTCGATGCAAATGGTTTAATAAATAATAACCCTATTAGTGAAGAAAAAATCACTGCATTTGATGCTAATTATATTTATAGATCTCCAATTATAAATGCAAGGCTCACAGGTTTTTATACAAATATTAAAGATGCTAACGAAATTTCATTTTATTATGCTGATGGTTTAGTAGGTTTTGAAGAAACTAATGAGTTTGTTCAAGAGATATTACAAGGAATAGACAAGAAATATTTTGGAGCAGAGTTAGGAATTGAAGCTCAAATAACGTCTACAGTTAAATTAAAGGGAGCTGCCTCAGTTGGACAATATACTTATGATAACAACCCTAATCTATACCTAGCCTCTGACAATAATACAGTTTCAATGGGTGAGTCAAATCTAAAAAATTATAAATTAGCTGGTGGACCACAAAGAGCTTATTCAGCTGGATTTGAATATAGAGATCCAAATTATTGGTGGTTCGGAGCTACTGCGAATTTTTTCACTAATACTTATTTAGATATTAGTCCATTAACAAGAACTCAAAACTTCTATTTAGCTCAAGATGGGTTACCATTTACTGACTATGATACATCAATAGCAAGAGAGTTATTAAAACAAGAAAAGTTTGAGGATTACATGGTTGTAAATGCAGTTGGTGGAAAATCATGGAAAATTGATGATTATTACATAGGACTTTTTGCAACTATAAATAATATTTTAAATCACGAGTATAAAACTGGTGGTTTTGAACAAGGCAGAAATGCAAATTACCAAGAACTCAGTGCTGATGTAAACAAACCTCGAAGAGTATTTGGGCCAAAATACTGGTATGGTAGAGGTACAAACTATTTTTTAAACCTATATTTTAGATTTTAATAAAGACAAACAATATATATTATGAAGAATATCAAAACTTTTAGATTACTAACACTTTTATTTTTATTAGTAACATTCAACTCTTGCGTAGAAGACGATGATTATTCAATTCCTACTAGTATTGGGCTTGAAGAAAATCAATCTTTAAATCTACTACTAGATCAAATTAACTCTAATGAAGTTGATTTATTAACCATAGGTCAGGTTAAAAACCTTTTTGTTAGCGGCCAGGCTGTTAATATTGAATCAAGTATTGCGGTTAAAGGTTACGTAGTTTCATCTGATTTAACAGGAAATTTCTATAAAGAATTTTATATACAAGATGAGCCATCAAATCCTACAGCAGGGTTAAAAGTAGTGATTAATCAAGTAGATTCTTACAATCAATTTAACATCGGAAGAGAGGTTTATATTAGATTGCAAAATTTATATATAGGGGAAACAAACTCAGGTGATGGAGTAATTGCTATTGGAGGTAGAGCCGATGGTAATGAAGTTGGTCAAATTACAGAAAATATGATGGCTGATTATTTATTTAGATCAAGTAATACAGAAACAATAATTCCATTTGAGGTAACCCTAGGTCAAATTAATGACTCTCATATAGGATTATTTATTCAGGCTAATGATACTCAATTTCCTGTTGCATATAGTGGACTTACTTTTGTCGATCCATCTGATGATTATGATTCTTTAAGAGATTTAGAGAGTTGTGAGGATTCAGGTTCTATCAAAGTAGAAACAAGTGCATTTGCTAGTTTTCAAGATCGATTATTACCAACAGATGGTAAGGGATCTATCTCAGGAATTGTGACAAAAAGCTATAATGGAGATGATAGAGTTTTGGCCCTAAATAATATTGATGACATTAATTTTGATGGAGCAAGGTGTGATCCATTATTTTCAGATAACTTTTCTTCAAATAATTTAGATAATTGGACTCAATTTAGTGTTGAAGGTGAGCAAGTCTGGGGAATAACTCCTTATGGTAATCCAGCACCAAGCGCTCGAATTTCTGGATATGCTGGAGGAAATGTTGTAAATGAAGACTGGCTTATTTCGAATCCAATTGATTTAACAGGTCTTTCAACTGTGAAGCTAAATTTTCAAACTGTGGTTAGATATGGTGGACCAGCATTAGAAGTCTTTATGACAACTAATTATACTGGTGGAGACCCAAGTGATTCATCATGGACTCAGTTAGATGCAGTTTTAGATACAGATACTGGAAGCTGGTCTTCATGGACTGATTCTGGAGACTTGGATGTTTCTGCTGCTGCAGGTCAAAACTTATATATAGCTTTTAAATATACTTCTACATCGTCTGGCTCTGCAACATACGAGTTAGATAATGTTTTAGTTTCTGGTGAGTAAATTTGTTATACTTTTAGGGTTAAGTCTAATTAGTCTTAGTTGTTCTGACAATGATAATGAAGATAATTCTTTATGTATTGATGAAACATTACTAAACTTGGAGTCACCTTGCCCTTTAGTTGTTATCCCAGTGTGTGGTTGTGATGGAGTAACTTATAATAATAGTTGTGAGGCTGTTTCGTATGGGGGCGTTACTGATTACTCAGAAGGAACTTGTGATTAATTATTTTTTCAAGTATATATTGTGTCGAAATATTGACATACAATAATCATGTCTTTAGAAAATTCTTCTTTATGACCTTGCATTTCTCTTTCATAGTAGGCTTTATGTACTTTTTTCCAATAAGCTAAAGACTTATCTCCTTCTCCTTCTCTTTGGGCAAATTTTGCTGTTATTTCACTAAATTTAATTAACTCAATTTTAGTTGTTAAAATTATGGCTTGAGGTACCTTATTCCAATTTGTAATTATATTTAAATCTCCCTTTCTAGGAAGTTTTTCATTATTTATTTCAAATGACCATAGCGATGGTGCGGTTGCTTGTTTAATATTTTTAACCACAAGTTTTGCGCAATCATTTGCATCTTTTTCATTATCACAGAAATAAAATGACTCTGGTGTTTTTTCATTTACATATCTTGTATTATCAGTAATAAAATTCCTCCAGAAAAGCTCAATATTTTCTCCCATCGCATTAAATTTTAAGCAAAAAAAAACCTTCACTAAGAAGGTTTTTTTTTATTATATAATTATAAGTTATTCACCTGGATTTCCAGCTGTTATAATGAATTCAGATCTTCTGTTTAACTGATCTTCATCTTTGCTACAATTTTTACAATCCACTACAGGACTTGATTCACCTTTACCAGCAGATGATAGCCTTGAAGAATCAATACCTTTAGAAATAACATATTGAGATGTAGTTTTAGCTCTTTTCTCAGATAATCTTTGATTATATGAAGAAGGGCCTTTACTATCTGTATGAGACTCAATACTAACAGTCATTTCCGGGTACTTATTCATTATTTGAACTAATTTATCAAGTTCAAAGGCAGCTTCAGCTTTGATATTTGATTTGTCAAAATCAAAATAAATTGCATTAAGTTCAATTTTTTCAGCAACAATAATTTTTTCTATTGGATCTAACATTACATTTATAGATGTAAATTCTTCACTAGACATTTTCAAATCTACTATTTTACTGTTATATCCCTCTTTAGATACTATAAGTTTTCCAGCTTCATCACAGACTAGCATAAATTCAGACACACCTTCATTAGAACTTGTTTTGGTACTTGCTATATTTCCATCTTTGTCAGAAATAGATGTTGTTGCAGAGTCTATACCTAATTTAGTTTTAGCATCCATCACATTAGCAGTTAACAATACATCGCAAATAGGAATTAGTCTTTTTATAGAATAGATGTCATCACTTCCTTTACCACCACTTCTATTTGAAGAAACAAAACCTTCACCTGTAGCCTCATTCATACTAAAAGCAAAATCGTCAGCATTACTATTAACTGGTATCCCTACATTTCGGACTGAGGCCCATTTTCCGTCAACCTCTTTTGTGAAAAACACGTCTAATCCACCTAGACCCAATTGTGAATCAGATGAAAAGTATAAGTTATTTTTGTCGCCAATAAAAGGAAACATTTCTTGACCTTCTGTATTTACCTTTTGACCTAAATTTTCTACATTATTAATATTTCCATTTTCATCAATATCTCCTCTGTATATATCAAAGTTTCCAAATCCACCAGGCATATCAGAAGAAAAGTATAATGTTTTACCATCTGAACTTATTGAGGGATTTTTTACTGAATACTCAACGCTATTTATATTTAGAGCTACAACATTTTTTTCTCCTTTACTTATTTTATATATACCAATAAGACTAGTTATATTATTAGATTCAGGATCTTTTACATATTCATTTTCATAAAAACTTTCTCTTGATATATACATATTGCCCTCATTATCAAAACTAGCTAGGCCTTCATGATATTTGGTGTTAATATTAGAGCCTAAATAGTCTTCATTTAAATAGCTACCACTATCTGTAACATCAAAACTATATATATCAAGGTATGGCTCATTATTCCAACCATAACTAATTCTTTGAGTAATCCAACGACCAAGATCAAATAAGCCTACTGTATTTCTTGAAGACGTTATGTATAATTTATTATTATTTAATGCTCCTCCAAAATCAGAATACTCGCTGTTAATATCTAAGTTTTGTACATTAAATCTTTTACCTTTAGAAATAATTTTAGGTAGATAGGTAGGGTTTTTCAAAAACGAAGTAGCTCGATTATCTGCTGGTCTTAACTCAACAAATTTATTCATCCATTTATTTGATAATTTGTATTTTCCATTTGCTTTTAACATTTGAGAATACTTGAAAATAATATCAGGGTCTGAGCTATCTTCTGCTAAAGTTGCATACCATTTTTCTGCTTCAACAGTATTAAATATATTATAGTAGCACTCCGCGAGTTGAGCAACTACATAATCGGAAGACTTTCCGTTATTAATTAGTTTTTTATAACTCTCAGCAGCTTTAACAAATTCAAGTTTTGAAAATTGTTTATCTGCTTTTTTCGAACTTTTATCTTGAGCATCAATTGTTGTAATGCTTAGAAAAGTTAATGCGATAAATGTAAATATGTTTTTCATAATAATTATTAGCTTAGCTTATTAAAAATATCTAGGTGATTTTGAAACTTTGGTATTGAAATTTAAGTCGAAATTGATGAAGACTTCGTGAGAAGACTTAGCAATAAAATTTAGTTCTGATTGTACACTGTCGTAAGAATAACCAATTCTACAGCTTGGACTAACTCTAAAATTTACCATGGCAGTCATTGCTGCATCTAATCTATAACCAACTCCTAACTCAACTATGTCATACATAAATAGATTTGCATTTAAATCTAAACTGGCAGGGGTTTCAGATGTGTATTTTAGAAATGCGTGTGGTTTCAATTTAAAATCATTTGATAAATCAAACACATAACCAGTTGCAGCAAACAAATGTTGAGTTTCTGATCCAATATTATAATCATCTGCATCTAAGTGAACAGAGTTTAAAATATTTGGCATAGAAACTGAAACATAATATTTATTTGGTTTATAAAAATATACACCAGCTCCAATGTTAGGAGTCATTTCACTTATATCATTTGCAAAAAAAGGATCATTAAGATCAATTAATGTTAAGTCTACTAATCCAATATCATGAGAAGTAACACCAGCCTTTAATCCAAAGGCAAGTCTGTTTTCTTTTGCTAGATTTAATGTATATGAAAAATCGATATATGCATTAGTTTCCTTAACAGGTCCTATTTGATCAGAAATAATAGACATTCCAAGTCCAACATTATTGCCAATTGGCGTATGGATATTCACTGTACTAGTTTCTGGAGCACCATCAAGACCTTCCCATTGACTTCTATATAATAAACCAACTCCTAAGCCTTCACTAGATCCAGCATAAGCAGGGTTTATCACATTCATATTATACATGTATTGTGTGTATTGAGGGTCTTGTTGAGCATTCAATGAGAATGCGTAAAGAAAAGTTAAAAGTATTAGATAACGTTTTTTCATTTTTGTTTAATTAGAGTTGTTAGTAATTCAAATAAATCCAACTAGTTATAGGGTCCTTACCTGAGTTAAAATAAATAATATAAAAATATGTTCCTACAGGGAGAATATCTCCATCCTGATTAGTACCACACCACTGGTCTACATAATCGTTTAGTTCGTATACTTTAGATCCATATCGGTTAAACACTTCTGCTTTTTCAATATCTTCCCTATCCTCTAAGTGGTCTAATATTAAACAGTCGTTAATTCCATCTCCGTTTGGAGATAATCCTTGAGGTTGATCTACGCAGTAACTATTTTGATAAAACTCAACTTGTATTGTTGTTGAGCTCCAACAAGATGTAATATCATCAAATACGCTTACAGTAAACTCACCTGATTCTTCACTAATATCATCTAAATTATAAGTAGAATCTGGTCCTACCTGAACATCTATTCCATCTAGTGACCAATAATATGTTAGAGAATTTAGTAAGTTGGCATTTGTAACTTCTACTTCAAGAAGATAATCTTCATTTGCACATTTTATAATATTATCATCAACTGCAATTACTTCAGGAACTGGGAAGAATTCAACTAAAATTTCATCTGTAAATGTACAGTCTGTGTCATTAATTACAATATTAGCGCTGTAAAATGCTGTTTCACTAACTGCTAAAGTAACATCGCTAGCTCCATCAATTAAATTTCCGTCCATATACCAGCTAATTGTTGAATTGTTAGGTAATCCACCAGCATCTAAAATCATTTCTTGTCCTTGACATAATGCATCTCCAGAATCCAGCAAAATATCCTCACCTAAATCTAAGTCACCTATATTAAAACTACCCGCAGCAATAAATACAGCAGAATCATATACCGTATCTCCATCATCAGCAACAACTAGTTTGATATGATATAGTTCATTTGGAATTACATCAGCTTCTGCTGTCATTGGAATAGTATGTCCTAAAAAGTTTGTAGGACTAGTTAAGGTCGGAAGACCTCCCGGTCCATAGTAATTACCAAAAAATTCCGGATTTACTGACTCACAATTTGCATTATATTGCTCATCTCTAACTGTAAGAACTGAAATTGGATCTACTGTTCCAGGAACTATAGCTAGATTTGTAGTTACTCCTTGACTGTCAGTTAATAAGAATGCAAATGCATCTGTAAATGTACATTGGAATGTTCCATATTCTTCAGCTGCAAATATGAAATCAAAACTCATAAAATCCGTAACTGGAACAAAATCAAATTCTAAAATTGAAGCATTGTTCGTGTCTCCAGCATTTAAACCAGGTATAACAGACTCTAAATCAGCATCACCAGGCCAGTCATAAGTACCGTCTCCCAAAACACCGGTTTCAGGACCTACTGCGTTAATTACATCTCCAGAAGTCATAATCAAGCCACTTTCAAAAGGCCAAGAAGATCCGTTAGCTTCAAAATAGCCTATACCATTAGTACTACCAAAATCGGAACCTGTACTATAAGTAACATTAAAAGCTTGAGAACATTCTGAGTCAATTAATACATCAGTAACTAATTCACTAACAGTGTATAATTCAGTATCTGTTGTGATAGCTGGAGGTACTGTGAATATACAGATGTCAAAGGTTAAGTTTTGCAGTTCATTTGCAGTAAAAGAATAAACTCTAATTCTATATGTTTCTCCAACTGTTAAGCCAGAGGCAACACTTTCGTTTGCATCGCTACAGTATATTTGAGACAAATCATTACAATCATCACCTTGATAAAGTACGTGATATAAATCATTGGTATCTCCACTAATATTATATAAGCTAATTGCATGATTTTCAGAAACTGCTGTAAATTCAAACCACACATCATCATCATCTGATCCACCACATGCATTTGGTTCACTTGAAGCAGTAGCTGCAACTAAAGTTCCACTTCCAGACTCTGTACAGTTTTCATCTGGATTAGCAATTAGTGTTGTAGCACCACTACAATTATCATTAGCAGGCGGACAAGCAAACAGTTGAATAGGATTACTATTTATAACACAATTTACATC
>Ga0208965_1000790_pt1 | contig 14538 bp, 8 predicted proteins | sample AOAMet1_07_M0_10_2_FD_188230 | JGI IMG/M metagenome (GOLD analysis project Ga0208965, IMG submission 188230) | Ammonia-oxidizing marine microbial communities from Monterey Bay, California, USA - CAN11_07_M0_10 (SPAdes) | ecosystem: Environmental > Aquatic > Marine > Intertidal zone | place...
TGGGCACTCATTTAGCAGACAGTAAGAGCTCCATGCTAGTCAAGAACAATCAGCAGATCGAGGGAGACTCCATTCGTTGCCCCTATCATGGCTGGCGTTACAACGCCCAAGGGCATGTTGATGATATACCGTATTCTAATGGGCCATGCCCAAAATCTGCCTCTATTAAGTCCTACCCAGTAATCGACAACATGGGCTGTGTCATGGCTTGGTATGACCCAGATGATCGGGAACCAGATTATGAGGCGCCCAAACTGCCAGAGTGGGATGATCCCCAGTGGGTAAGGTGGGAGCTTGATCACTTAGGTGAATTAAATATCCATCCACAGGAGATAATCGATAATATTGTCGATGTCCAGCACCTGGGGCCAACTCATGGTGCGCCCAGTGAGTATTTTGAAAATGAAATTAGAGACCATGTTTGCATCCAACGCCAAGGTGGGCCGATGCAACTATACGAAACTTACCTTAACACCAGCACTTGGTATACCGGACCTGGAATACTGTTGTCTAAACAAGAATTTGCTGGGATGGTCATTTTCGAGTTAATAGCTAATACGCCAGTAGAGGACGGTGTAGTCAAATGTTGGCATGGCTGTTTAGTTAAGGGTTCTGCAGAGATTGCTACCGAGGCTGATATCGTCATGGCTAGAGAGGCGCAAGCTGGGGCGTTAGAAGCCTTTAGTGCAGACTTTAATATTTGGCAGAACAAACGGCCTGCACTCAAAATAATGCAGTTAAAAACGGACGGACCCTTTAGAACGGGCCGTAAATGGTACTCGCAGTTTTATGCATCTCCTGATGATGTCCCGGCTATACAGCAGGAAATCAATGGCATGCACTTGACGGAGGGATTTCAAACCCCTGAGCAGGCGGGCCAAAATATTGATGATGGGTTAACATTTTAACGAAGTACTTTTATTACATTTATAAAAAGGAGGCTATATAGCCTCCTTTTTATGCTTATGACGGACTTAAAGATTAGTGATCTTCTGCCGCTTTGGCGCCACCAGGAATGCGAATATTATCAACCAGTGCTTGAACAGTCTCCGGGGGCTTAGCGGTTAGGCGACTGATTGTCATGGCAATCGCAAAATTCAGTAACATGCCTATGGCGCCAATACCCTCTGGAGAGATACCCCATAACCAATACTCTGCACTGTTAAGTTCTGGCGCAACAAATTTAAAGTACGCTATGTAAGCAAAGGTAAATACCAAGCCTGCTAGCATTCCCGAAATAGCACCCTCTTTGTTGGCGCTTTTGGAGAAGATACCCAAAAGTAACGCTGGAAATAGGGACGCAGCGGCAAGGCCAAACGCAAAAGCAACGACTTGGGCGACAAAGGCGGGAGGATAGATGCCAAATAGCCCGGCGATACAGACCGCAACGGCTGCCGCTAAGCGGGCATAGAGCAATTCCTGTTTCTCAGTGATTTTTGGAATGAGGGTTTGTTTAAGTAAGTCATGAGAGATTGCGCTTGAAATAACCAGTAACAGTCCAGCAGCCGTTGATAGGGCGGCGGCCACGCCACCAGCGGCAACAAGAGCAATCACCCAGCCGGGCAAGCCTGCAATCTCAGGGTTGGCCAGCACCATAATGTCTCGATCGATATAGACTTCGTTGGCAGACTCAGTGGGTTTATTAGTTAATAGTCGCTCGCCATGACTACCTAGAGTGCCATCAACATCGAACATCGGTTTCGCAGGGGATAATGCGGCACCAGCGCTATACTGCATAATGCCGTCATCATTTTTATCTTGCCAGGCGATTAACCCTGTATTTTCCCAATTACCAAACCATTCTGGAGCTTCGTCATAGGCGGTATTGTGAACCGTATCGACTAAATTAAGACGTGCAAATGAGGCCACTGCCGGAGCAGTAGTGTATAAAATGGCAATAAATACAAGAGCATAACCTGCGGACAAACGTGCATCAGACACCTTGGGTACAGTGAAAAAGCGCACCAAGACGTGAGGGAGTCCAGCCGTACCAAACATTAGGGCTGCGGTAATTGCAAAAACATCAATGGTTGATTTGCTACCGGCGGTATAGGCACTAAAACCAAGGTCTAACAATACTCCGTCGAGCTTTTGCAATACTGATAGGCCTGAACCATCAGTAACCTCTGCACCAAAGCCCAGCTGAGGAATAGGGTTGCCCGTGATCATGATAGATATAAAGATTGCTGGCACCATGTAAGCAAAAATCAGAACACAATATTGAGCTACCTGAGTGTAGGTAATACCCTTCATACCACCAAGTACGGCATACATAAAAACAACAGCCATACCAATTATCACACCCGTATTTACGTCTACTTCAAGAAACCGAGAAAAAACAATGCCCACGCCACGCATCTGACCAGCAACATAGGTAAAGGAAACGAAGATCAAACAAACCACCGCAACAATACGTGCAGCCTGGGAGTAGTAGCGTTCGCCAATGAAATCGGGAACAGTAAAGCGTCCAAATTTACGTAAGTAGGGCGCTAGAAGAAGTGCCAGCAGGACGTAGCCACCTGTCCAACCTAATAAGTAAACCGAACCATCGCGACCAATAAATGAAATAATGCCCGCCATAGAGATAAACGAGGCAGCACTCATCCAGTCAGCAGCTGTCGCCATGCCGTTTACTACGGGGTGCACTCCACCACCTGCGACATAAAAGTCTTTGGTGGATCCGGCTCGTGACCAGATTGCGATCCCGATATAGAGAGCAAAAGATGCGCCCACGAACAAATAAGTTAGTAGTTGCGTGCTCATGATTGCGGCTCCTGATTGCTGTCATCATCCCCGACATCAAACTGTCTATCTAATATTTTCATTTGACGCGCATAGACAAAAATGAGAGCTACAAACACATAGATAGCGCCTTGTTGAGCAAACCAGAACCCCAATTTAAAACCGGCGATGGTAAATTGATCGAGCCAATCGGCAAGAATGATCCCACAACCGAAAGACACGGCGAACCAAACCACCAAGAGCTTGGCGAGGAGTTTCAAATTAGCTTGCCAATACAGAGCCTGATTATTAAGTGCGCTCTCATGTTCAAGCTGGTTGCTCTTTTCTTTAGTATCCATGGTAATTCCTTATTTTTTATTAGCTTTGGTTGCGCAAAAGCTTTTATTTTTCTTTAAGTATAAGAGTATCAAGATCTATTTCTAACGTACTATTTTACTTACGTCGGATATAAATCTTTTAGTGCTTGACCCGCTTTATCTCGAGAACTACTCCCTCGGCTAAAAGTTGATTGATGCTTAATTTGGCTCAGTAATAACTTTATATCAAGTTCGGGTAAATCAGTGTTTTTGTCCTGAAAGAGCTGGCGATCGAGTTGCTCAAATTGTTGCTCAATATCTTTATCTCCTAAACTAACAGCGAGGGCTTTTAGTGTCTTTGGTGGACGTTCAGCAAATAGTGTTTTACCCCACATTAAAATGGCATCACGCATCGCCATAAGGTCATCACTTTTTGCCGCATCTTCTATTGTTTTCAGCTGCTGCCGTAGTGTCTGGAGTGCAGTGCCTTGAGATTCGGTTGAGGAATCCTGGTTCTCCCTGCGAGCTTGAGTTTTTCGTACGATTAACATTGCCACAATTAGCGAAGCAAGAATTGCATTTAATGCTAAAGAAATAGAGGTCAGGCTTGAATTGGGTGGCTTTGATGTCATCGGACTTTCAGGAGAAAGATCATTACCTGAGAGCGCCGTAGCGCCAATTATTGCGCCGTCAGTAGCCAGGCCATCATCTGCATTGCTGACACTGGGCAACACCTGAAGAGTAGTTGATGGCAAGCGCGATATTTGCTCTCTCTGTTCATTAATGTCCCACCAACGCACTTCAATAGGAGGTAGGGTTATTTCGCCGGACTGGTTTGGAACCAAGGCAAAAGACTCTATCCTTGTTGAAGTTAAACCTTCACTAGAGAGAGATTGATCGAGCTGAGGCTGGTCTGGATAGACACGATAATCTGAGCTCTGGGGTACCTCCAAGGGCGTAATTTGAGCACTACTAAGTCCGTTAGCGGTGATGGTAACAGTGCGTGTAATTGGCTCGCCAACCGTAGCATTCTCTAGATCACCACTCCAGCGTTGCTCTAAGCTAACTTTGCTACTCGGCATCCAACCTAGCCCGGCAGTTTGACTTGGCGGAGCCTCAATATTCACTTGCACGGACTCGGTATCACGAATGACTTGATTGCCACGATTATTGAAGACACCAAATTGACTGCGAGTATTTACCTCATAGGCGCCAAAACGCAGACTTGGAATCTCTAACTGCCCCGCAGATTGCGGAAACACTGCATACTTTACCTCCAACACTAAATAAGTTCTGCCGTTCAGCACCTTCTGATAGGTCGTATCACCTAGACGATGAAGTAGGGCGTCGGCTATTTTTAGCTCAGAGAGACTGTAATCTCTCAAGTTAATTGAGGTATACAGGCGGTGAGTTAAGATAATTTGCTGGTTAACATAAACAGTATCGTTATCCACCAGAGTTTCGGTGTATATAGGCTGTGTACCTGGGTTTGCTGCAGTTGGGTTTGCAGGTGCTGCTCGCACCCGTAACTCCAAAGCATTACTGATATCACCTTTGAAACTAATCGATGGAATTAATAATATTCCTGCTCTCTTGGGACGCAGCTGTATTGTCCAGGCGGTAAATGATTCAGTTTTGCCATTAACATTGCTGTAACTTTGCTGGCGGTTATTAGATAAGACATCAAAGTCGTTGGATAAAGGCTTAAAGTCTGGTTCCCCTGTAAATACTTGACCGTCATAACGTATTTCTAACCTGAGGGTCTCGTTACTATCCAACACGGAACGATCAACTTTTGCTGTTAAGTCAGCCCAGCTTGGTGAAGTTAGCAGGGCTAAAACACCTAAACTCACAACTCGGATAGTTACTTTAAAATAGTTACTCATTTACCAGCGCTCTTCGTTAGTGGGCGGTCTTCGGTTCTGACTGCGTTGCCGCGCTTGGTGGCGAAACTTAGCACGAAGAAGACCGCCAGGATCATCGGGGATGCGTCGAAGTATGCGTTCAATCGCTTCTTGTTCCTGTTTTTCTTCATCACTCAACTCTTCAACAGAAACCTCTTCTTTTTGTTCTTCCTCAGTTGAGGCTTCATTTTTGTCCTCAGGCTTATTTTGCTCAGTCTGAGCAGGGTCTTCATCAGATTCGTTTTGTTGATCCTGATCTTGTTGTTCTTGGTCCTGTTGGCCCTGATCTTGTTGTTCTTGGTCCTGTTGGCCCTGATCTTGTTGTTCTTGGTCCTGTTGGCCCTGATCTTGTTGTTCTTGGTCCTGCTGGCCCTGATCTTGTTGTTCTTGGTTCTGCTGATCCTGATCTTGTTGTTCTTGGTCCTGCTGATCCTGATCTTGCTGATCCTTCAATTGCTCAACCAGATCTAGGTTAAACCTGGCATCTTCCATTTTAGGCTCTTTGCTCAGAGCATTATTGTAAGCCTTAATAGCCCCTTGGAGATCTCCTGATTTTGCCAGAGCATTACCGTGGTTGTAGTCTCCAGTCGCGCTCTCATCTTGGGAGAAATCTGCTATTGCTTGATCAAAGTCTCCGGCTTTGAAGGCAGCACTGCCACGCCAGCGAGAATCTTGAAACAGACCTTTAGCCGCCTCATAGTTCTCTGCAGTCATAGCTTCTGAGGCCTGCTGGTCTGGAGTTTGCCATAAGTCTTGCCATTCTAAGGCCTTAACTGGCTGAGCAGTGAACAGTAGTGGGGCAATTAAAATTACCACGACCGTCCCTTTCCTAAAGCTGAGTAACAAAACAGGTAGCAGTAATAGCACCAACCAGTAACCTTGATCATCCCATAGATCGAAAGAACGACCTGTTTCTCGTGTGCTATTTGTGAGCAGTGAGTCCATACCAGCCAGAAGGTTATCTATATCTCGATCATCGGCGCTTAGCGTTTGATAGGATCCACCATTGTTGGCAGCAATTTTCCTTAGAGTTCCTACGTTCAGTTTTGCGACGATAACATTGCCTGCCTTCTTGATAAAACCACCTGCAACACCAGGAATCGGAGCACCATCAGTTGTTCCTACACCGAGTATAAAAAGCCTGTAGTTACCTTCACCTGAAATAATTGGCGCAATATTACTGAGTGCAGATTTATCAATACCATCAGTGATTAGCAGAATATCGGCCTGCTGGTAGCCGCCGTTCATAGCTAAGTCTATGGCGCTTGCCAAGCCTTCCTCCACATTACTGCCAGTTTCTGGCAATAGATTTGGTTCAAGTACGGGGACCATGCTCACGATGGTATTGCTATCCTCAGTCAGAGGAGACACGGTGTGTGAATCTCCACCATAAACAATCAATCCGACCACACCCTCGGTTCTTCGAGTGAGGATATCGATCAGTTTGTAGCGAGCTCTGACTAAACGATTTGGCGAAATATCTTCTGCTAACATTGAAGGAGAAAGATCCAGAACTACCACTAACGCGGAGTCTTGCTTATGCACAGGTTGAGATAACTGTTGCCAGGCGGGACCCGCAAGGCTCAGACAGCAAAATATCCAAGCTGAGATCATAAACGCCATAAGCCAGGGTCCGTTTAAGGCGCGCTTTCCTCCTGAGCCTTGAAGTAGAAAAGGTAAAAGTTCTGGATTGATAATAGCTTCCCAATTGCCAGCATTGCGTTTTCGCCAAGTATAAAAACCAATGACAGCAACAACGGGAATAAAGCCTAAGAACCACCATGGCCGTAAAAAATGAAAGTTATCAAAAATTTCGGTCAAATTCTCAATCATTACCTTAACTAACCTCGCCTTTTCGTTGGCTGGCCGTAAAAACAATTAAGCTGAGGCAAAATGCTAGTCCTAGGGGCCAATGAAATAAACTAACGATAGGTCGAATGGTCTCGGCATCCTGTTCAATAGGCTCTAGCTGATTCAGTCTTTCGTAAATTGATGCTAGCTCCTGAGGATCTCGCGCACGAAAATATTGGCCGCCAGTGGCCTGTGCAAGCGTGGTTAATGTCTTTTCGTCTAGGTCTGCACTGGGATTTACCATTGTTCGACCAAATAGCCCACGCTGCTCCTGCCGCTCTGCGCCAATACCGATAGTGTATATTTTTACCTTGGCTCGGCGTGCCAGATCAGCAGCTTCTTCGGGATTAAGAGCGCCTGTATTATTTGAGCCATCGGTCATTAAAATCAATACACGATGATCCTGTGGTCGATCTTGCAGTCGCTTTACAGATAACCCAATTGCATCTCCTATTGCTGTGCCGTTGCCAGCAAAGCCAATTTGAGCTTCTAGCAATAAGGATTCCATTGTTTCTCGATCAAATGTCAATGGTGTTTGTAAATAGGCTTTTTCGCCAAACAAAACGAGTCCTAACCGGTCTCCCGTACGTTTGATGACAAAATCTCCAACCACTGACTTAACCGCCATCAGACGATTAACGGTTTGGCCACGAATGACCATATCTTCTCGCTCCATACTTCCTGAGATATCAACAGCAATAAGAATATCGCGTCCCTCTGTAGGCAGTGCTACGGGCTCACCGATATAAACTGGACGAGCAATGGCCAATAGAGCGCTTAGCCAGCATAGGCTGAGAAAAATTAACAAAAGTCTGTTGCGCCAGGTGGTCGCTTTTAAGGATACCTGCTCCACGCTGGCTACCGCTGTAAGCATTGGAGCTCTGAGGGCTCTTATGCTGGTTTCAGCCGGTTTGCGACGCCAACGGTAGATTAAGGGTAGGGGTGCTAACGCCAATGCCCAGGGCCAAATAAGGCTTAACATGTTGATATTTCCTTCAACTTATCCTGAGAGTAGTGTTGTTTGATCCAGATCTCACTGCTATTGATGATCGACTCAGTCAGTTCATTATGTTCTTGCCTGTCATCAGGTCTGCCATAAAGCAGGGCATTAAGATCAATAGGTAGATTCTGGAATACAGTATCTTTGCAACTGGCTTGCAAAAAATTTAAAAACGCTGCCAGATCACGACTACTAAAGTGTTGGTCTGGATAAGCACTATTGACGGCTTGTTTAAGTGTTTCCAGAATCATGACTAATCTTTGAGTTGAGGTCAGGTTTAGGTCATGTTTTATCTGTAATAACTGCGCCATCGCTTGTCGCCGATACAGGTTATTATTATAGGATTTTAACAGCTGCCAAAGCGCCCAACTTAAGCCTGAAATGAATATAACGATTAAAACCCACCAACCCGGAGCAAGTGGCCACCAGGATATAGGGTCTGGCAAATGAATGCCGCGAAGTTCGGCTAGAGGATCACCTTGCATGATCAGCTACCACGGCGACTGTTGCGTTTTTTGCCGTAAGCACGACGCAGTGTGCTCATGACTATATCTTCAGTGTTAAAAGGTAATAGGCCTGCAGAGAGTTTTTCGCTAAGTTTCCTTAAACGCAGACTTCGATCTTCAAAAGCTTGTTTGAAACGTTCACGCAATTTAGCGTTACTCGTGTCTAGCAGTGTATGTTGAGCGCCATCACTGACTGCATAGAGGGACGGAGGAGGAAGGTGTTGCTCGATATTATCAAAAACATGACATAAATTTAGATTGCCCTGACGAGCCAAAGCAAATAAATGCTGTTCGCAGGCATCATTAAGGTCGTGAAAATCACTTACGACAAAGATAGTGCTCCCCGGTGAAACAAAGTGCCGTGCCTCATCGAGTATTTCAGCCATACTATAGCGGTCAGTTGACGGTTGATCCTGCAGGTCGAGTAACTTGGTACTGTAGTCTTTGAGCCCATGGATAAATTGTAGTACCGCATGATGGCTGCGACGGGGTTTAACATCCATTTGGTGTTGTTCTCCAAATATTATCCCTCCAGAACGATCATTAGCTGATAGTCCCGCCCAAGCAAGCGCAGCTGAAACCTCACATGCGACAACCGACTTTAGCCTTTTGCTTCCAAAGAACATGGGGCTACGTAAATCTGTAATAACTAAAATAGGCTTTTCTCGTTCTTCACTAAAAATTTTGGTATGCGGCGTTTGAGTACGCGCAGTGACACGCCAATCAATGCTTCTGACATCATCTCCAGGTTGATATATACGCACTTGATCAAAGTCCATTCCTCGTCCGCGAAAGCGCGATTTATGGCCTCCAGCCAGCATCTGACGTGCTTGAACCTTCGGGAAGCCAGATAGCTCTCGCGCTCCATACCGCAGTCTAACCATATCTTTCAGATTGGCGGTGGCAGGATGTGATTGATCTTGATTGATTAGGCTCATTAGCGTCAGTTCATTAGGCTGATGGCACTGTATCAAGTAGTTTGTCGATTACTTGATTTGCTGTAATCCCGTTGGCTTCAGCTTCAAAACTTAATATTAGGCGATGTCGCAATACGTCATGGGCAATAGCTCTAATGTCATCGGGAGTCACAAAGTCGCGACCTTCCATCCAGGCTAAAGATCGGCTGCAACGATCAAGAGCAATTGTTGCCCGTGGACTAGCGCCGTAGTCGAGCCATTGAGCTAAGTCACCACCGTAGGATTCTGAGTTCCGTGTTGCCAAAATAAGTTGTACCAAATACTCTTCGACGGCCTCTGTCATATGAATTTGGTTAACAGCCTGCCGCGCTGCAAATAGTGTTTTTTGGGAAAGAGGCTCAATGCCAGTACCAGCGTCATTGAGCGCCTCTTGCCTTGATAGGGCAAGTATGGCCCGCTCAGTCTCTGGGGCAGGGTAGTCCACCAATATATGCATGAGAAAGCGATCCATTTGAGCCTCTGGCAGAGGATATGTACCTTCTTGCTCTATTGGATTCTGAGTCGCCATGACTAGAAACAAATCGGGCAGTGGGTAAGTGTTTTTGCCCACTGAGATTTGCCGCTCTGCCATAGCTTCTAAAAGAGCAGACTGTACTTTGGCCGGTGCTCGATTAATTTCATCAGCAAGTACCAAATTGTGAAACAGAGGGCCCGCTTGGAATTCGAAGGTCCCCTGTTGCGGCCTATAAATGTCGCTTCCAGTGATGTCCGCTGGAAGCAGATCGGGTGTGAATTGAACCCGATGAAAGTCGGCCTCTAACCCTTCGGAAAGAGTCTTTATGGCTTTTGTTTTCGCCAGACCAGGTGCTCCCTCTACAAGAAGATGACCGTCCGCAAGGAGTGCGATCATTAGTCGCTCGATTAAGTGCTCTTGACCGACGATTTTATTGGCTAGCCATTCTCTGAGTTGCGCGATATCTTGTTGCAAAAGTTACCTCTACTTTAGTGTCTGAGTTGCCTGATGAGGGGGTCGAGTTTAATAGCTATGCAGTAAACACACAAACATTGTTCAAATACAGCTAAGAAAAGATTTTACCTGTAATTTATTTGTTAAGAATGCTTAATATTTTTGCACAGAGTCCAAGCAATTTGTTACCTTAGAAGCAGATATTTGATCGCTATTACATTACAGACTTCAAAAACGTAAAAAGGTTGCAAATTGTTCCCATGGAAGTGAAACAAGATGATCGGCGTCAGACATTAATTCAGTCTTTAAACAAGATTGCGGCAAAAAAGTTATCGAAAAAAAAGCAAAAGCAATTTAACGACTTTGCCGCTAATGCAATTCATTTCTATCCAGATGATGATTATTTAAAGCGCCCTGCAGAGGATATTTTTTGGAATATATGGGGCTTATATGGTTTTGCGGAGCCACCATTAGAAGACTCAGGATCCAACTCTCAGGGTTCAGCTGCCAAAATTCGAGTATTTAATCCAACCGTAGGGCTCGATGGCTGGTCTAGTCACTACACTACTATTTACGTTGATCAGCGTGATATGCCATTTTTAGTTGATTCACTGCGCATGGCTCTGAATCGCTGGGGTTTAAACATATACACCTTGCAAAGCAATCCGGTTTGGGCGTTGCGTAATGATCTTGGAACGATTGAAGGTATTCATTCAGATTATGTAGAGAACGCTGACCGCGAAGCATTAATGATTATAGAGGTTGATTTACTATCTGAAAGAGAAATTGAAGAGTTACAGCGTGAGCTAACATTAGTGCTGGATGACGTCTCTACGGTGGTAGACAGTTTCGATCCCATGCGGATGCGGCTGGAGTTATTAATAGCAGAGCTGAAAACTAATGCTCCTAAGGTAGAGCAGCTAGATGAGTCTTTGGCATTCTTGCAATGGATTTATGATGGGTACTTTGTATTTACTGGGTGTGCAGAGTTTGATTTAGAGGTAAAAGACGAGAGTGTTTATCTGCGCGAGAAGGCAGGTAGTGCTTATGGGTTACTTAAAAAATATCGCGGTGATTTGCGCAAAGAATCGGTAGAGGAACTTAGTGATGGTGTCAAAGGTCTCTACGAAGATGATCAAATACTAACGGTTACTAAATCTGCAAAACGCTCGAAAGTACACCGTAATGTGTATTCTGATTATATCGTGGTTAAACGCTTTAATAGTGACGGCGACCCCGTTGGAGAGATAAGGTTTTTGGGGCTCTACACGGCCCAATTCTATTCCTATAGTCCCAGGCGCATTCCTATACTCCGCGAGAAAGTTGGTTGGGTTATGGAAAATTCTGGATTTAATCCAGCAAGCCATGATGGCAAAGCCTTGTTGACTATATTGGACTCACACCCTCGCGATGAACTTTTACATGTGACTAGAGAGGTATTGGCAGCCACAGCTATTGGAGTCTGGCAGATCTATGAGCGTAGGGTGGTTAAAGTCTTTGTTCATACTGACCCGTTTAATAAGTTTGTTAGCTGTTTAGTGTATTTACCCCGCGAGTCTTTTAATACTAATACCAGAGACAAGATCGAGGAGAAAATCGGCCTGGAGCTGGGCGCGGTTGAGAGTGAGCTGACCACACATTTCATTCCTGATTCAGTACTGGTGAGAATTCGTTTAGTTTACAAGATTGAAAATAAAAAATACCTTGAGGTTAACGCTGAAACGCTACAAGCCGTGGTTGAAAAGGTTACTAGAAGTTGGAGTGATGTATTCAGCGAACAGTCCATTAGTGCTCTTGGTGAAGCTGATGGCGCTGTTCTATCAAGACGCTTTCAGAATGCGTTTCCCAGTGCTTATCAAGAGATTTATGGACCTGACCATGCTCATCAGCATATTTCACTTTTTGATCGTCTTGATGGTAGCGATGATCTTGCTATTGATTTCTATCAAGATCAGCAAGAACTAGAGCAACATCTGAGGGTTACCCTATTTCACAGAAACGAACCTCTAGAACTCTCAGATATGGTACCAATGCTCGAAAATTTGGGTTTCAGAGTAGTCATGGAGCATCCCTATTCAATCGCCCCTGAGTCTGAAGGTGTTATCTGGATGCAAGACTTTGATTTAGAGTTTTCTTTGGATGTGAGCGTAGATGTTTCAGCAGTGCAAAACAGCTTCAAAGATGCCTTGTTGCGAGTTTGGCGAGGTGACGCGGAGGATGACAGCTTCAATCGATTGGTAGTAGGGGCAAGACTCGACTGGCGAGCTGTCGCAATGCTCCGTTTGTATGCTCGTTACCTCAAGCAGTTAAGTGTTCCCTATAGTCAAGAATTTATCGCAGATACTCTTTCCAGACACTTGGACCTGACGCGTAATTTAGTTGCCTTATTTAAGAGTTACTTTGATCCACGCTACGCCTCTGAAGGAGAGTCAGAGAGAGCAGCTGGTTTGGTTTCTAAAATACAAATTGGTTTAGACTCAATTAGAAACATCAATGAAGATAAAGTTATTCGTGGCTATCTTGAACTGGTGCAGGCGACGTTGCGAACCAACTTTTTTCAAACCTTTGAAGATGGTACCTTCAAGTCCTATATTTCAGTTAAATTAGCAACCCAAAGAATTACCCTGGCACCTAAGCCACGGCCAGCTTTTGAAATATTTGTCTATTCTCCGCGAGTTGAAGGCGTCCACTTACGGGGAGGAAAAGTAGCACGAGGTGGCTTGCGCTGGTCAGACAGAATTGAAGACTACCGTACTGAGGTACTTGGGTTAGTCAAAGCTCAACAAGTAAAAAATGCGGTGATTGTCCCTACAGGAGCCAAGGGCGGTTTTGTTGCTAAGCAAGCCAATCCGGCCGCGGGACGTGAAGCTTTTGTTCAAGAAGGTATTGCAAGTTACATGCTGTATGTACAGGCGCTGCTAGATATCAGTGACAATATGGTTGACGAACAGCTAGTGCCGCCACTTGAAGTTGTTCGTCGCGATGGAGATGACCCTTATCTTGTAGTTGCAGCGGACAAAGGGACCGCGACGTTTTCTGATACCGCTAATGAGATTTCTGAAGCAAATAATTTCTGGCTGGGGGATGCATTTGCTTCCGGGGGTGGCAATGGTTACGACCACAAGGGCATGGGGATTACAGCCCGCGGCGCATGGGTTGCTGTGCAAAGACATTTTCATGAGATTGGAGTAGATATCCAGACTGAAGACTTCAGCGTGGTTGGTATTGGAGATATGGGTGGCGACGTGTTTGGTAATGGCATGCTTCTGTCTGAACACATTCAGTTAGTGGCAGCGTTTAATCATCTCCACATCTTTGTTGACCCCTCACCTGACGCTAGGGCAACATTCGTAGAAAGGCAGCGGCTTTTTGATACTCCAAGGACAACCTGGGAAGACTTTAACGAAGATCTGATGTCCGAGGGTAGTGCAGTTTATTCAAGGAATGCGAAGTCTCTCACGTTAACCCCCGAGATAAAAAATCGATTTGCTATTGATGCAGACGAGTTAACTCCAACAGAGCTTATTAACCATATTTTGAAGGCACCAGTTGACTTGATTTGGAATGGGGGTATTGGAACCTATATCAAGTCATCCTCGGAAAACAATTCAGAGGTTGGAGATCGAGCAAATGATGGACTGCGAGTCGATGGTCGGGAGTTACAATGCAAGGTAGTCGGTGAGGGTGGGAATTTAGGGATGACCCAGCGTGGGCGAGTGGAGTTTTGTTTGCGTGGAGGGCTCTGTAATACTGACTTTATCGACAATGCTGCTGGGGTAGATTGTTCAGACCATGAGGTAAATATTAAGATACTGCTCAATAAGCAGGTTGCGGCAGGCAAAATAGATGTTGAGGAAAGAAATATACTATTGGAGTCGATGACTGAAGATGTAGCCTCTTTGGTTTTAGATAATAACCTGAGACAGACCAAATCTATTAGCTTGGCGATGGCGCGAAGTCAGCAGCATCATTCAGAGTACCAACGATATTTAAGTTGGCTTGAGCAAGAGGATCAACTTGATCGTGATTTAGAGTTTTTACCTTCTGACGAGCAGCTCACCGACAGAATCAATAGACATCAACCCAGTTGGACTAGACCAGAACTATCTGTATTAATTTGTTACTCAAAAGTGCTGCTGAAAGAGGCGTTAGCTGGCTCAGATCTATTAAGTGATCCTTGGCTTGCGAGTGCGGTGACGAATTACTTCCCTAAGGCGCTTGTGTCTCAATTTGGTGAGGCAGTCGAAGCTCATTCTCTAGCCAATGAAATAGCTATTAATCAAGTTGTAAATGACTTGGTCAATCGTGTTGGATTTAGTTTTTTCTTCAGGCAGATGGAATCCACTGGATCGTCT
>Ga0208965_1000794_pt1 | contig 14510 bp, 9 predicted proteins | sample AOAMet1_07_M0_10_2_FD_188230 | JGI IMG/M metagenome (GOLD analysis project Ga0208965, IMG submission 188230) | Ammonia-oxidizing marine microbial communities from Monterey Bay, California, USA - CAN11_07_M0_10 (SPAdes) | ecosystem: Environmental > Aquatic > Marine > Intertidal zone | place...
GGCTTTAAAGCCGGCAAGCGGGTTCCCACCAATGGCGCGCGTGGTCGTTGTTGTTGTTGTTGTTGGCAATACGTGATCATCCGGTGCCGTTAATTTCAGAGCCTGCAAATGAAAAATAATCGGGATGGTCAGTAGCAACATGACGCTGGCGATCAACATTAAGTTGTCGGTACCTAACGATGCGGAGAAAAATGCGGGCACAGTGGGACCCACGAGACCACCGACACTCGCGCCCGCCGCGATGACACCAAAGAGCCTCCCTGACTGCTCCTTACTGAACAGCTCTGACATGAAGCTCCAAAAAACAGAGATGTGAAACAAACTAAAGACACTGACCCAGACATAAAATGACTTATCAATTAACGTTCGGTCAGCGAAGAAAGAACCCAGCACGTAAAATGACACGAACGACGCCGCAAAAATGCCATAGGTCGCAGGCACAAGGAGTTTGAAACGAAATCGTGATACCGCAGCGCCATAGAGCGCAACGACACCCGTACTGATAAAGAAGTTCAGTGTCCACAACCAACTGACTTCCGCGTCGCTCCAGTCGCTGGCCATGGCGTCGCGCACGGGACGCAGAATGTAATAGGCCGACATCAGCACCACAACGAACAAAAACGAACTGACCACTGCGTTGAGCTCTCGCTCTTTAATCAAGGAGGCAGACCTTAGAAAGGTCAGTATCGGGTTATCACTCGCGCTCATTGCTCTTCCCTTGGTCGACCCTAATCAAAGTACCTATAGAAAAAGACTGTGCTGGTCCTGTCAGGCTGATCGTCAACGTCTGCACTATTCTTATACGTCGTAATGGCTTAATAAACCGCCTGATTCGTAAAGCGTTATTGTCATAAAGACAATAGTGATGCGATGGACCTTAGTGACGTGGGGGTCCGGGGAAAAAACGATTGGTTCGCTGCTGATAGGCAGCATAGTCAGGGCGCTTCTGCACTGAGAAGTACTCCGACGGAACGGCACCCGTGGTGTATACAAGTGTGACATACATCATTCGAGAGGCGAACAGTAATGCCACTCCCAACAACGCCCAAACCAGCTCGCCTTCAGTGGCGCGTAATGCCAACCAAGAGGGTATTGCCGCTACGATTAGGCCATTCCAGACCATCCACTCCGCAAAATAGTTAGGGTGTCGGCAGTAACGCCACAATCCAATATTACACACTTGGCGCTGCTTACCCTGCTTCTTCATATCCTTTAAGAAAGCCAGTTTCTGCATGTCAGCGACCGTCTCCATGACGAACGAGAGCAACCAAATCAACAGGCCCGCCAGCTCAAATACAGACAACACAGGGCTTTGGTTGGACGCAATGACAAGTACCGGCAACGCCAAAAACGACGCGTTGGCCAAGCCCTGAGAGAGCGCGTCAACCTGCAGTGCGAGCTGAGTATTCGTCTTCCCCTCTTGCTCCCAACGGATACGTTGGTACTGATAACGAGGAAACTCTTTTTCCAACAGCCCCATTCGCCACATATTTAAGGCGCCCAAACCCATTCGTAAACCCACCAATACGACTACCGCGCTCACTGTCAAAGAACGAAGCCAGTAACCGTCACTGAGCCAGAAGCTGATTAACCCAAGAAGCACGAGTCCCCAAGGCCAGCCGATATCCACATAACTCATGCGCTCAGTTCGCCATATAGGCAGGCAGACGACCAAACTAAAGAACAACAACTGACTCAAGCCATTGATAAAACCTAGGGTCGAATAGGACGTACTCATGAGAATCAGTGCCCAACCGAGCAGAAATGGGTATAACGGTGAAAAATACTTCATGAGACTTTGCTTCCTGTGGTCGAATTGCTGTCGATAGTGCTTTTGCCAACACAACGACTAGGGCAGGTTAAAACGCTGTGCTTTGATCCGGTGCCCGTGTTTCTAAAAAGCGCCTTCAATCGTCAACGTGTAGGAGTAACCATAACGTCGACTGCGCGTCTCAGAAAATAAGACCTGGTCAGTCAAACGGTCAGCGTAGACGGTACGCCGGTATCGATTTTTTGACTCTATTAAATTCCACACATTGGCCCTTATGGTCAATCCTTTCACGTCTTTATTTTCCACATAGAAATTAACGATCCCAGGGCTTTTATTGTAAAAACTGACCTCGTCAATTCTCACGTCACGTGTCGTTTCGTCGTAGTCTATTGAGGCGCCCAACGCCCACGATGTGCCCTCAAAATCCTGTCGCAAACCAAGGTTGTAGGACTTGTAAAATTCACCACTAATTTTTCTTTTTTCTCCCAGAATGGGATCAATGACGTTGGAGTTCATGTACCCCAGTGAGAGATCCACACGCCCCCCGCTCCAAAACAGTTCGTCACTTAGTAACGTGGCATCAAAGAACCCACCATAGAGGTTAGCGCTGTCGATATTCCCGGGGGCTTGACCACCACCCTCAATCGGGATTCCGTCCACAATGTCTTCAGCGTCCTCGTAAAAAAGGCTGAGCGTCAGGTTGCCGCGCGTGCCAAGCGATTGTTGAGCCTCGAGCTTTAGGTTCCATGCTTGCGGGGGCACTAGATCAACATTGGAAACGTTCTCGCGTCCCAAATTAACGTCAACCGAAGCGATGAAATCGAAAAAGCTTAATTGATCCACCAGGCGCTCAAGCTTGGCAGACAGAAAAAGCGTATCACTAGGCTTGTAGTTCAGCGCGACGAACCCTTTCGGGCGAACGAAATCCCGCGTGACATCTGAGCTCCCAGTCTGCCTAATCTCTGAATACTCAGCGCCCAGGGTTGCCTGAAGCGTCAGCCGCTCACCGAGTCGTTTACTCACATTGAGTGTTGACTCCGCACGCGTCTCTTCCACCCTGGAATTCGCGCCAGTGAGATTCACTGGACTCAAGTCGCCCTGCACGTTCAGCTCGTCGAGCTGAGACTCTATGTCGAGGTAGTTCTCGGTCCCTTCAAGTGACCAACGCCACTGACTGTTCAGCGCAGTGAACGCAAATTCAGCCCTTAAGATGGACTCCGCCTCATCGGCTTGGCGTGAGAAAATGGAGCCAGAAATCGCCCCCGAGGCAAAAGATGATGTGGTGCGATCAACCGTGGGGCTGGACTCGAATCGATGCAGCCCCATCAGCTTGAGTCGCCCTGCGCCAACGACAAACTCATAATCCGTTCCAATCTCGAAGTTATATTCGTCCTCGGACTGTTTCAGCGCCCGTGTATTGGCATTAGGAGTGCCCGCTAGCCGCTCGGACTCCTCCGTCACCTCGGAATAATAGCCATTGATTTCTCCCACAAGGTTAAAGACGCTACCGGAGGTCGTTTCTTTCGAGTAAGAACCTGAAAGATTAGGCCTGTCGAATAACCGACGACTTGACTCAAAACGGTTATCAGTAATCTCGCTCGTTGAGTCCCTGACAAATTCAAAACCTGACTCAGCAAAGGCGCGTTGCTCGTTAGCGGCGCTCAAGGTCCACTCCGAATCACGGCTCCCACCTGTAATCGCCACACTAAACTCACGCAGGCGTTTCTCGGTGTTGGGACCACTGGGGCGGACCCTCGGGGAGTAACGGTATAAACCTGTGATCTTTTTGTCAGCGTCAGTAATGACGTTAACGACTTGCCCCGACATACCGCCGATATCCAGACTGGCGCCGTCTAAAATTTCAATCCGTATGACACTTTCGACCGAGAGTCGCTCCAGTGCCTGCGTCGGACCGTTAGACTTTCCAGATATGCGACGCCCGTTAATGAGCACGTTAGTGTCTGCCTGACCAAAGCCACGGTCGCCTCCGCCCTCGTTGACACTGAATCCGGGAATCTTTCGGACCAAGTCGAACGCGGATCGGGGGGCAAACTGCGCGAAATCGCTCGGCAGATAGATCTGTCGAACGCCTTCTGACTCGCCGGGAGATGCCTCGAGTGCCAAAGCCTCTGCCGAAAGAAAAAATAGACTGAGTACAATGCAGAGCGACTTGACGTCAGTTAACGGTATTGATGGCATGCGGAACTACTTTTACTCGCAACAGGCCCGACCGCGCACATTATGCACACGACCGAATATTTTAGTGACTCCGCGCGCTGTCTGTTAATTCACAAAAAGACTATTGACGGAAAACAGTACTCGCTAGTGATACTGAACTGCGCCGAATTGGATCAATGCAATAAGTTCGCTTAAGTCAGACTGACTATTTGCCCGGACATCCAACACGGGTGCCCTTAATGCTTCCTAGGACCATCCTCGGACAGCAAAATCGTTGCATGTAAATCTGGCTTAGGCACTTGAACAAGTAACTTCGACGTTAGGCCGCCCCTTCGAGTCTGACTTTATACCTGTAAATGAGCCGTGCAGCTCTTGCGTTATTCACTCAATCTTATATGATAATGATTATCATTCGCGATATTATCATCTGCGTATTGAGAGGCACTAAGTGATTAATCTTATTTTTAGATCTGTAATGTACATCGCTTTTACACTGCTACTGTTAACCACTTTTGTATTGAGCTTTGACTGGATCTATGGGGTCTAACGCGTCGTAATGCGGTCGAGGGGTTGGCTCGTAATCACCGCGCGGAAATTTAGTGGGCGAGCAACCAGACGACAGCTTGCGTGTCACAAATCAGCCCCCTAAAGGCCAAAAGTCAGCGAGCGGCGTTTTCCACTGAGTTTGAAGGTCCCTAGGCACCTGTCCCATACAGAGAGCACGCTTCCATAGTTCCCGCGCCCCGGTTGAGAAGAGTGATGCAGTTGATGCTGCGCAGGACTGACCAAAAAATGCTCCAATCTACCGAACCCGACCCAGATATGAGAATGCCTCAGATTTGCGAACGCAGCATTAGCAGCAAAGCCTAAGGCATTAACTCCCAACACATCAATAATCGATAAATGGCGCCCAAAAAGCCAAACAAAAATCCCACTCACGAGGCTGAATACAAAGAATGCTCTAAAAAAATAGATAGCACTCTCAACGGGGTGTACACGGAAGACCGTAAAGGGCGTTAGAGTCGTGGCAGAGTGGTGCACACGATGCAACCGCCACAGCAGAGGCACTTTGTGCATGGCTACGTGCAGCGCAAATCGTGAAAGGTCATCGATGACGAAATAAATGACCGTGTAAAGCACGGTAAGACTGATTGGGTCCCAAATAATTTCTTCAGGGAACCCAAATTGATCGCGCAGTGCTCGGGCTACCACTAACGTTCCCACTAACTGAGAACCAACAAGTGGAAGCCATAATGATGCTCTAAGACCCGCATTTATGAACATCAGAAAGTAATCTTTTAGGGTCGAGGCATTGAACCAATAGGACCAATCTGTCAAATGACTTGCCACATGGCGCCGATCTACTGCCGAATAAGACTTGAGTACGACAGAGATACAAATTGCCGCCGTCAACCAATGGAGCCAAAACATTCGAGACCCGGTATCAGCAAAATAATAAATTGGGCTACCGGCACCCGATAAAAATTGAGAGGCCTCGAACATCATCCATTAAAACTCATAAACAATGCGTCCAATTACCGTCCTAGGCATCTCGGGTCTTGCTCCAAAAGGTCGGTGCGAAGTAATTGGGGCTTCGTCGCTAACATTCTTAACAATAAAATGTAGCTCAGTATTGGATGATAATAAGTAGCGTGCGGAAAAATCGAGAATGACGAATCCGTCGGCATGCAGAGCCTCATTAATCGGAGAAGAACCTGCAACCTCTCTCATTGACTCCTGAAACTTGATCGACGCATCAGCCGACCAGCGTTGTGAGGACAAATTCAAACTCACGACACCTGTGTGTTCCGGAATGTATGGTAACTGGTCTCCCTTCTGAACGATTCCCCAGGCAATGTAATTGGAAAAAAAGGAAGTCTCGAAAATCGCGTCAGTGTATGTGTAGCTTACCGACCCAGTGGCAATCAAATCACTCAAAATTGTCTGTGAAATACTGGCACTCAGCTCTACACCCTCGGTCAGGACGTTTCCCCCATTGAATTCATCACCCGGGGTGCAATTCTGATCACTTACGCGACACCGCCCCAACAGATTTTCGTAATCGCTCCGAAAAACAAGAAGCTCGCCTCGAGAATCTTTACCAACCCCCCGCAATCCAAGTTCGAGGTTTACGCTCTTTTCCGCATCTGCTGTCGCACCCGGGCCTGCGGGCGAAAATCCTTTATGAATACCTCCAAATATAGATACGCCAACTTCCGTCTGATACCTAAAAGATAAAGATGGAGTAGTTACTGATTGATCGCTTTCATTTTTTATACCTGTGGAAAAGTTATTGAGCATCCCGTCGATGTTTTCGTTTCGTGCTCCGGCCTCAAGAGTTAAAGCATTGCGTGTTACCTGCACCGAAGCGAATGTCGATAGCGCCTCTGACGAAGCGTGGTTATGGACCTTGGCCCCTCTACCGTATTGACTGATCATATTGCCCTCTGCCATGGCGTATGACACGGGCGAATGAAGACGTCTAACCTCATCCTTGTGCAATCGAACGCCAAGCTGAGTTTGAATTTCCCAAGAAGACCAATCTACTGATCGCTCAAAAAAGGCTTGTAGCCCCCTCGTCTCATATTGACGGTCATTATTAGTTACATCCAGATAGTCAGCGGGAACATTCGTGCTGTCCATATCACCAGTCAGTAAATAATATTGACGTGAAAATAAATTTGGCGATGACAGGACTTCTTGGAGACTTGGGCCCTGCTCAAATCCGTCAAGCTTATTCCATGAGCGATCAAACTTAGTGTAGTAACCTTTTACGTTTATCCGCGATTTTTCGCTCAGAGCCAAACCATAATTCATCATTACACTCGCGTGATCAGACTCAAAACGATCAAGTTTAGAGGCGGCATAGCGGCGATTAGAATTATCCGCGAAATCGGAATCGGTAAGACCCAAATACGTCTCGTTAGCCCGCTCGCTACCAATGTCTAACGTAAGCGATAGCACCTGCTCGCGATCCGAACTTTTGGGTATGAACTGAAATTTAGCGCCCAAATCAGTGCGCTCAAATCCGGTGTTACCACCCCCATCCAACTCCTTAAATCCATCGCTCGAGTAATTCAAAGCGTCAATAAAGTAGCCGCCAGAGCCAGTTCGACCTCCAGTGCTGAGTTGTAGTTTTTTGAACCCGTAACTGCCCGCACTCAAATCTACTCGAGTAGTCGTTTCTTCGGGAATAGTCGGACTCAAAAAGTTAATGGCACCACCCACCGTATGCGGGCCGTACCTAATCGCCGCAGGACCTTTTAGTACCTCTACGGCAGCAATACGACTGATGTTAGGCACATAATAAGCAGCGGGTGCCGAATAGGGTGCGGGTGTGATGAGAACGCCGTCCTTCATCAAAGTCAGCTTTTGACTACGCTCCGCCGCGGCACCTCTAATCCCGATATTAGGGCGAAGGCCAAAACCGTCCTCACCTCTTACGTAAACTCCTGGCACGGCGCTGAGTAGCTTGCCCAAATCAACGTAATCGAATGCTTCAAGGTCTTCTTCGGAAAGGATAGCCGCCGATCCAGAAATACTGCGTAAATCGGTCTCAACGCCCACCACAACCACTTCTTCGAGAAGCGAAATCTCAGCAGCGGCCAAACCATCGGACATTGTAAACAACCAAAATACAGGCAACGAAGCATATCGAGCGGCGCTTGTCACCCAGGGCATCCTCACGAGATCAATCGTTATCGGCACGAGTACCCCCCGGTAAATTCACGTTTAAAATAGTAACGAAATCAATTTTCATATCGTCAACTACTCGCTTGATGAGGCCATACAAAGTGCATGTCGGCAGTGAAACTGATGCCGCACTGGGGTTTGCCGCAGCATTGATGCAGTCCGACGAACCACCAGCCTCAACAAGACGCACTTGAGAGCTCAGATTTGTTTCAATGGTCTCCAGATAAGTGATCACCTCATCCGTGTTTTCGATAAAACGCTGACTCACATCATCAAATCCGCGCTCAGCAATTATCACGTCGAATCCTGTCTCGTCATTTACCTCGAAGAGTCGCTTAAAGGACGCTATGTTTGCACTTACAGCCAAGAGTGATAACTCGCTGTGAGGAAACTCGATCATATTGGGACAGGTGTCTGACGAACAAGCGGCTACGATCCCTAGTGGATTACCCAACTTGGCATCTTTTGCACCCTCCTCAAGGAAAAACAAAGCATCGGTTAATGCTTGTAGATTTTGGCCCACCGCGGACTCTTGCGAAAACTCGGTTGAAAAGCCGCCCTCATCTGGATCCCATGCCTCTACAAGGAAGGTCGCTGCGCTAGCAAGATCGACTGAAAGCGCTTTAGCAGCCTCGCAGCGAGCTTCAAATCGCGCCTCGCTCGAACGAGCGTTCCAGTCTGACGTTGTCGAGGCTTGAGGAGGACAGCTATGCTGTAGATTATTGTTAAAAAGCAAGTAATCAAGCGCCCCAAGACCTCTTTGATTCGATGGCCGCTCTAATAGATCAAACGCTGCGGTTTGACTGAGAACGGCTATCTCATCGATACCACAAGTGCTTACCGGACCTGCGTGATAAGAAGAGATTTTATTGCGCAGCTGAGCACCATTTGCCATCGCTGGTCCAACGGCATGTATTTCGGTTGCTTGAACCGCCTCTACCAAGCCACGAAATTCGTTACGAAACGGCGCATCATTTCCTAGAGCTCCGAGACCGACAGCACAGTACTGCTCCAAAGCCCCATCAGGCGCTACGAAGGCCTCAGCAACATCCTTTAGATGATGGTAGTTAGGTAGGATAATTTCAGTGGTAACGGCCTTTAAAAGCTTTTGCTCGGACGGTACCGCTTGATCAGTGGCTGACTGCTGTCCTGATGAGGATGAGCCAACATCTAAAACAGTTGAGTCGGGCACAGGCAGCTCTCTCGAAGCATCCGTACAGGATAAAAGCACTGCACTAAAACCACACCCGATGACCACTCTTCGGAATACGTCCCTCGATATCAACATCACTTATAAACAACCTCGTAATTAACTTAAAAGGCCGGCGCCAGACGATCTGGTGCCGGCATCAAAGGCGCCAATCAATAGCGCTCATCTGACGTCATCCAGATTTCACCAAATACTCACCGCTTCTGGATTAAGACTGTACGCTTCCTCAAGTATGTCTCGAGCCTCTAAGAGCTTGGCCTCATAAGCCGCAAGTGCTTCCTCAGCCGTATCCGCAGTTGCCACTCCTCCCTGAGAGCCATCAGCTAAAACTGGCGCATCACCCATGAGAGTAAGGACACGTCTGAGAGCCTCAGTACCATCGATGCCTGCAATGGTACTGACAGTGCGAAACGGAGACAGTGGGCTGAACTGCAGTCCCAGAGCAAAGCCCTTCATTTCAGCCCAATGCTTGGTCAGGTCAGTGAAATTACCAAGGCTTGCGTACTCCGGAGGCTGCATGTCACCCATGTCAGCAACAACGTCATTAATGTAATGAATAACCGTCGCCGCAATACACGTCTCCCAAGCAACTGAGACTATTTCGATTTGGCGCTGCAGTGCGGCGTCGGCGTCTGCTGTCAACTCCTGAGACTCCTCGGCGTTCTGCAGAACCCTTCTTCCGATCATGAACGCATCGGCAGCGGCCGTTGAAAAATCGTAAAACGCCTCACCATTAGCATCTTTGAGTCGATCACGTTTCGCACAGTTTTGTGCATGACCAAAAATAAACTCACTTCGGATGTCTATGAGACCGTCACCATTACTGTCGTAATAACCGTTCCCATATTCAGCTCGACCACCTTTACCCGCAGCCTCATCATCCGAGTAATCATTAATATCTCTGGATGCGCCGTAGTAGCCAAAAGCCTCATCAAAATCGTGCGCTCCGGCAGAGTAGGCTTTTGTGCCTTCTTGCCCTAGCATGTTGGCAAAGTCAGCCTGTAAATAATCGTTTGTACCCTGCGAAAAATTTACTGCAACTGACAAGAATTTCTGTATTAGCTGACGGTAATGAAGCCCCGTAGCACTAATTAATGGCGTATCGATTGGCACTGGCTCAACTGCATCAACCACGAGGACAGCAGGCTCCGCGCCGTCGGATGCGTTGGCAGCCAGCTCATCCATCCACTGATACACGATTTCAATCGGGAGTGGGTCGGAATCAAGCCCTTGATTCCAGCCAAAAAACACACCGTTGATCAGTGCACTCGTCTCTCCACCACCCTCACCATTGCCACCCGCAATCTTTCCATCGAGGTTCTTGCCAGCGCTTATATCGCCGTAAGTCGGTCCTGGGATTACCGGATCATTGCCTTTTGTCGCAAAATTATGTGGAGTTGCATCAGCACCGTCACCGGTGATGAAAAATCCCAGCTCGCTTCTAATAGCCACAGCGTCTCCTGGGCGCTCGACCAGCCCCTCCATCGCGTCGACCAAACCAAGCTGAAGTACCTGCCGGGCTGTCTGGCCCGTGTAGCTAACACCGCTGGCGCCGTCTTCTCCAAAGTACCCAATGGCGGAATAAGTTGCTGGCATAGCATCACATGCATCACCTTCGCCATTACCGTCACTGTCGGTCTGATCATCGTTCTCATTATCAATGCAATTATCCGCGTTATCTCCGACCCCATCAGAATCAGTATCTACGGATTCATTTGGATCGTCTGGAAATGCGTCGCCATTATCACCAACGCCATCGCCATCTGAATCTGTCGTTTCATTTGGGTCATTTGGGAATGCGTCTAAGGAATCTTCGACACCGTCTCCATCGCTATCAAGGGGCAGATCCGGCTGACTGCCACCGCCACCGCCGCCGCACGCGGCCATAAACACCACAAGGAAAAAACTCAGAGCCGCTTTGTTTTTAATTTGCAAGCTAGAAAATAGGTTCTTCATAAGGACTTCTCGACAAGAATTTTAAGTTAAGAGCTGAAACTCAAATAATAATGTAAATGAGAATGATTTGCATTGTCAACAACTAGTCCGTAACTTGGATGTCAGTAAACGTTGCGACTCAGAAAATCATGTCCAAAGTCTTTTTTATTCCATCATTCATAGACAAACAGGAACTGCGAATACTCTGCCGCAATGAACTAGGTGCGAGCAGGCTGTGGAAGTCTTACATGCAGAGTGGAATCTTGATTTTTAAAGATCGATCCTATGATGAGGCCTTTACTGAGGTGGGATCCGCATTACAGATAGCGCACTATCAACTTTCGATCTCGAATACACCCACTTGGCGATGGGCTATGAGACTCGTTGAAAGCACAAACTTGATCGTTGTCATACTCGGAAAATTGGGACATCAATCCGTGGTGGATGAATTCCTCGTCGCAGTCGAGCAACAAATATTGACGCTGCCACATCTGAAGGATTGCCCTCCCAACAGGGATGCGCGGTGGCTGTGTCGCTGGTGTAAATCCATGAACTGCAGGGAGCGACAGGAGAGTCTTGCCAATCTGTACCTAAAAAATCAGGCCTTTACGGATTCCACCAAAGTACATTGAACGAGCGCAAAAGCGTATACAGCATTGTGCCGGTGGCTTTTACCTAACCGGGTTATTTGCGCGCCGCTACTAACTCTTTATCGCGCCAAATCTGTGACTGATCACAGAGATACCTGCTACTCACTGAGCAGCGGCGCCCCCTAATAGACGCAATCACCTATACGGTAGCGCTAGCCCGAATCATTCTCCATTCGTCGCGATGATCAATAAAGCTGTCGCTGAGCAGCTAAAGCTTCACGATAAGCTTGCCGCGGTTACCACCCGTAAAGAATAAATTAAGTCCGTCGATTGCCGATTCCAAGCCGTCTAGAACGTGACTACGGTATTTGACTTTACCGGACATGACGTAAGGCGTCAGTTGCTCAAGTAAGCTGGGAATTTCGTCGTAATGGTCAGGGACGGTGAACCCGCGCACGGTAAGTCGCTTCTTAACCATTGGAATCCAGTTCGGTCCGGCTGAAGGCTCCGCGGCAATATAGTCTGAGATCATGCCGCAGACGACAATTCGTCCATGCGCATTCATCTGATCGAAGACTGCGTGCTGAATAACGCCACCGGTATTTTCAAAATAGATATCAACACCCTTGGGCGTCAGATCAGCAAGCGTCGCGGCTACATCGTCGGTTTTATAATTTATCGCGCTGTCAAACCCCAAGTCGTCGACAAGCCAGCGGCACTTCTCCTCATCACCAGCAACACCAACGACGTGCAATCCGTCTGCCTTCGCCAACTGCCCCACCAGCGAACCGACGGATCCTGCAGCACCACTGACCACTAGCGTCTCTCCCGCTTTAGGATCGCCAAAGCCATACAAGCCTTTCATAGCGGTTATCCCCGGTAGTGCAAAAATAGACAGTACGGTCTCTTCGTCCACGCCGTCGGGTACGCTGCTCAAGCCCGTGCCGTCACTTAAGTACAACTCCGTCCACCCCATCATTCCCCGCACTCGATCACCTACAGCAAAGTCGACATGCCGGCTTTCAACAACCTGACCGATTCCCGAAGACCGCATGACTTCGCCCAAACCTACGGGCGGAACATAGCTTTCCTCATCGGCACTCATCCAGCCAATCATGGCTGGATCCAGCGACATGTGGGTCTGCCTAATAAGAACCTCGCCTTGACCCACGGTAGGAACGTCTTCAGTTACGATGTCAAAAAGATCATGTGTAATGGGGCCCGGCTCGGGTCTGGCGGCAAGATTAATCTTTGTGTACTGGCTCATGTCTGTCCTCTCACATTTGAGTCACTGCGTTGGAACAGAGTATTACTTACGAGAATAGGTCGATATATGGGCATTAAATGGATTAACCTTTGTCTGTTTGACAATAATTGGAATGATAAAAGCCACCCATGAACCAGCTACTCGCGCTTAAATATTTTTGTAAGGTGGTGGAGTCCGGGAGCTTTACCAGCGCCGCCAATGCCTTTTCTGTCCCTCCGTCATCCATATCACGGCGCATCTCCGACCTCGAGACCAGCCTAGGCACGAACCTTCTCAAGCGCAGTACACGAGTTGTTAAACCGACTGAGATCGGCCAAATCTACTTTGAGCAAGTCACCGAGATTTTACTTCAGCTCGATCAGAGCACTGAGTCCGTCAAGAGTTACCAGACCACCCCAATGGGCCAGCTCAGAATAAGCAGCATGGTTAGTTTTGGCGAACAGCTCTTGTGCCCGCTTCTGGACGAATTTACCGCCCGCTATCCGGACATTGTCCTCGACGTCAGCCTCTCAGATGAGTTGTCGTCGTTGGCGAATGATGACGTTGATGTTGCAATTAGAGGGGGGTACGCACCCGATGAGCACGTCCATGCGATTCGATTGATGCCCAACGAATTTATTCCCGTCGCATCACCCGCGTATTTGGCGATCGCAGGAACACCCAGCAACGGATTTGAACTACGCGAGCATCCCGGACTCTTTTTTCGAACACCAAGGGGACCGTCTCCCTGGTTGCTCAGAACAGGGGATCAATGGCATGACGTCTCAGGCAAGCCCATAGTCCTCTCAAACAATGCGAAATGGCTGATAGAGCTCGGTCTGAGAGGCAAGGGCATCATGATGGCACCGAGATGGTCGGCGAATCCTTACCTTCAAACCGGCGAGTTGGTGGCGCTGCTTGATAAGTGTGACCTGAGTGTCAGTCAAAATCAGGAGCTGGCTATTTATTTGCTTTATCAAAAGCCACGTTACTTGGTACCCAAAGTGAAAGCGTTTGTGGACTTTTTAACCGAGCGATTAATGAGCCCAGACGGCAATGGCATTTGAAGATCCAGTCTCCGCCGCAACGACTGTGAGTTGATGATCGGTCTTCGTGTTGCTCTAAACGACGAATCCCCCCATCTCGGATCGATATTGACGGCGCCATCAGGCGCATAAGTAACAGCACGAATACCCTGAGAAAGGAGCATGGCTAACCACCACCAGACGCATCTCAGCCATGAACACCACGATGGGTGAAGACAGCCCAATATCTCTGACCCTTAGATGACTCAGGTTGGCCATTCATAGATCCACTCTCGCCATTTTCTAACCCCTTGTTTTTGTCGTATGGTTAGTCGAAGCGAGACGTCTGCAATAACTCAGTTTCTGTGCGACCGGACCGTTGCTTCACAGGGGAGACAAATATAATGAGTGATCCAGCCATGATCATGACCACCCAAAACAACCGGGTGCTCACGATCACCCTAAACCGACCTGACGATCTCAATCCACTGTCGTGGCAAGTCCTTAATGCGATTGCTGATGTATTAGACACCGCCCTTAACGACGACAGTGTCGGTGTCATCGTCATAGGCGCCGCAGGTAAGGCTTTTTCAACAGGCTATGACCTTCGCGAAGCGCACTGGATAACCTCCCAATACCCGGCCAACTTTGACGATCACGTCGACATACGAAAAGACAGAGACGACGTCCACGTGATCGTCGATTACTGGATGAAGTTATGGCGCTACCCCAAACCGATCATTGCCAAGGTGCAGGGCGATTGTCTGTCAGGAGCAGGTGAGTTGCTCGGGGTATGCGACATTGCCATTGTCAGCGAGCACGCACGGTTCGGACATCCCGCAGGCCGCGATCTGGGTATTCC
>Ga0208965_1000819_pt1 | contig 14296 bp, 12 predicted proteins | sample AOAMet1_07_M0_10_2_FD_188230 | JGI IMG/M metagenome (GOLD analysis project Ga0208965, IMG submission 188230) | Ammonia-oxidizing marine microbial communities from Monterey Bay, California, USA - CAN11_07_M0_10 (SPAdes) | ecosystem: Environmental > Aquatic > Marine > Intertidal zone | place...
GCCAAGCCGAACGCTACGATGCAGACGGCAAATACCGCAGACACTGGAGCCATGCGACTTTGGAACTTGACCTATAACGACCCGCGGCGTTGGGCCGAAGTCCACGCCATTTCGGGCAAGCCGCTGGGCTTCTGGGCCTCGCTCAAGTCCGGCGGAACAGGATCGCCACGCGCCGAGCTCGTCGGCGGCTCTGGAGAGCTCAATACTCTGGTGGGCGTAGAATCGGCCCGTACAGCATGCAACTTTGAACGCACCGGAAAGGGCGCCATTCTCTATTTCCGCAGCCGCCTCGAAGTGTATGGAGCACCTTTCCAAAAAGGCGACATCAGCGGGGTGACCCGTATGCCTGAAGGGGCCGTTGATCGGTTGACCATGTGGTGCGGTTGGACGGACTCCAACGGAACGCCAACCTCTGGCAGCGTGGACATGCGCTTGTCCCGCTCCAGTGCAGAACGCATGGAATCGTACATCCGGCGCTGGCTTGCGGCGGAATAGGCTTTAGTCGAAGCCCACGACTTCTACGATGGAGAACTCGTCGCCCTGTCCAAAATCGCCATAAACGACCTGATAGATGCCCTCAGATGGGCTGTAAATCGCGCCGCCCAGATCACTCCAGCCTGTCGCGGGAATTTCAGTGGCCATGTCCGACAGGGAAACCGCTGGTTTAGGGGCGTTGTCATCACTGTTGAACGCATACAACGTTGACAGTCCAATGGCGAGAAAAAAGCCGAGAAGGGCAGAGGTGAAATTGAAGGATTGCATGCCTTCAATCTCGTGATTTCTCTTGAAAGCTTTTAGCCTTTCCAGTTGGCCATGCAGACTTGGCCGTCGATTTGAAGGCGGCGAATGGCATCGAGTTCGCGGATAACGCCGTCGATGTCCCGGCCGATGGGCTTGAAGTGGTAGGATTGAAACCAGATGGTACCGGACTTGTCCAGAATGAACAACCCGCGCTGGCAGAGCAGATCTGAGGTTGCCGTCAGGCGACCGTACTCGTCATAGTCGAACTGACCATCGAGGGTGCCGAAACGGTCGGAGACGTTGCGGTTCATGTCTGCGATGAGCGGGTAGGTGACCCCTTGGGCGCCTCCTTCGGCTGCTGGAGTTTTGAGGAATTGTAAGTGGGTGGTGGCAGAGTTGGTGCTGCACCCGATGACGGCGGCCTCGCGGTCAGCAAAGTCGCCCAGGCGTTCTTGGAAAGCGTGCAGCTCAGAGCCGCAAACGGAGGTGAAGTCCTCGGGGTAGAAGAACAGCACGACATATTGATCGCGAAAAGAATGGAGAGAGAAGTCGCGCACCACCTTGCCGTCGACGACGGCGGTGGCGGTGAATTCCGGGGCGGGTTTGCCGAGCATGGTCATTTGGAGGGGGGGATTGCGAAAAGAAGCAGAGGAGTCGAGCAATTGTTCGTTGGCGAAAGTACCCCTGCTTCGGGAGCGCAAGTATCTTCGCTGCTGTGACCGCCAAAAAGACCCGAACACCCCGCCGCAAGGCCACCCCGGTATTGCTGCCTGAAGAGGAGTTCTTCAACAGGGAGCTCAGCTGGCTGTCGTTCAATGAGCGCGTGCTTCAGGAGGCGGAAGACGAGCGTGTTCCGTTGATTGAGCGGATGCGGTTCCTCGGGATTTTCTCCAACAACCTCGACGAGTTTTTTCGCGTCAGGGTGGCGGCATTGCAGCGCATGGATGCCTTGGGCAAACGGACCACGACCACATTGGGTTTTGGCGTCGAACACACCCTCGAAGGCATTTCAGAACGGGTCATAGCGCTGCAGGTGCGGTACAACTTGGCTTTTGAGGCTTTGGAAGGCCAATTGTCGCAGGAGGGCATTGACATTTTGACAGAGGAAGGGCTCGATGAGAATCAGGCCCAATTCGTCCAGGGATACTTCGACCAAAAGGTGCGTCCGCACTTGGTCCCCATTTTGATTTCCGACGTGGGCATGCCTGAGTTGAAGGATGGCTTGGTCTATTTGATCATCGCATTGGAGGGGGATGTGTCCAAGCGCGCGCGCTATGCGTTGCTGGAGCTTCCCGACCACCTCGATCGGTTCTTGGTGTTGCCAGAAAAGGAGGGGCGGAGGGGCCTCATGTTCCTGGATGATGTGGTGCGTGTGGGTTTGCCCCGTCTCTTCTCGACGTTTCAACCGGATTCTGTGAGGGCCTATGCCATCAAGGTGACACGCGATGCGGAAATCGACATGGACGACGACCTGTCGAAGTCGCTGCTCGAGAAGATGAAAAAGGGCATTGCCCGACGAAAGCACGGCGATTACGTGCGTTTTCTCTTTGACCGAGAAATGTCCGAGGACCTGTTGAAGTTTTTGGTGCGCAAGCTCGGGGTGGTCGAACAAGCCAACATCATCCCGGGGGGCCGTTATCACAACCGCCGAGACCTCATGGACTTCCCCGATTTGGACCACCCAAATTTGGTTTTTCGCAAGCTGAAGCCCCTGCCGCACCGCCACTTGGTGAACCGCCGGAGCATTTTGGATCAGGTGGCCAAGCGCGACATCTTGTTGCACTATCCCTACCACGCATTTTCGCAGCTCGTGGACATGTTGCGCGAGGCAGCGATCGACCCCAAGGTCACGGCCATTCGCATCAACCTCTACCGCGTGGCGCGAAACTCGCACATCATCAATGCCTTGACCAGTGCGGCATTGAACGGAAAGGAGGTGCAGGTTGTGATTGAATTGCAGGCGAGGTTTGACGAGCGGAACAACATCAAGGTCACGCGAGAATTACAGGAGGTGGGCATTCAGGTCATCTTTGGTGTGGCCGGACTCAAGACCCATTCCAAGCTTATGCTGATCACCCGCAAGGAGGGCCGGGTTCTTCGTCATTATGCCCATGTAGGGACGGGGAATTTCAATGAGGCTACCTCAGGCGTGTTCAGCGATTTGTCTCTTCTGACGGCAGACCGGCGCATCGCCTCCGAGGTGGAGCGTCTTTTCCAATTCTTTGAGCACAATTACCAGCGTGGCGTCTACCGGCACCTGATCGTTTCCCCCTACAGCACACGCCGGCGGTTTGGCCAAATGATCGACCGCGAAATCAAGGAGGCCTTGGAGGGACGCAGCGCTTGGATGGTTCTGAAGTGCAACAACCTCACGGATTCCGGTATGATCCGCAAGCTCTACGAGGCGAGCCAGGCCGGGGTCGAGGTGACCCTGCTGGTCCGAGGAACTTGCGCGCTGCGCGCCGGGGTCAAAGGACTGAGTGACCACATACAGGCTTACAGTGTGGTGGGGCGGTTCTTGGAGCACGCACGCGTGGTCGCCTTTGGTGCAGCGGGAACGCCTGAATTTTATTTGTCGAGTGCGGATTGGATGACGCGGAACCTGGACCGGAGGATTGAAGTCAGCGTTCCCATTTATGATCCGGCCTTGCAGGCTGAAGTTTCGGCGATGCTCGAGTGCCAGATTCGGGACAATGTGAAGCGGCGACGGCTCGACAAGAAGCAACGGAACCGATATGTAACCGCGGCAGACGGTGAGGAGCCGATGGAGGCGCACCGCGCCCTGTATGCGTTTTATGAGCGCCAACTCAAAGACAAGGGATGAGGTTGGCTGCCATCGACATCGGTTCCAATGCTGTCCGTTTGATTGTCAAAGAGATCAAGGGCAAGCAAGGCAGCTTGAAGGTGAGCAAGGTGGCGCATACACGCGTCCCGATCCGCTTGGGTGAAGACGTTTTTGAGACAGGTGAAATCAGTGTAGAAAAGGAACGCCGCTTGGGCAATGCGCTGCAAGGGTTTTCACTGTTGATGGAGGCGATGCAGGTGCGGGCTTTCCGAGCGTGTGCGACCAGTGCCATGCGGGAAGCGTCCAACGGGAAGGCCATCGCGGGCAGGCTGGCCGATCTGACTGGAGTCGAGGTGGATTTGATTGACGGGAAGACGGAGGCAGACTTGATTTTTTCCAATTTCGAGGTGAGCTTATTTGACCGCGAGCGCGACTACGTATACATCGATGTGGGAGGGGGTTCCACCGAGCTGACCTTGATCAGGCAGGGATCACGTGTAGATGGCCGCAGCTTCAAGATTGGAGCTGTGCGCTTGCTGAAAGACAAAGTGGATGCAGGAGTTTGGCCCGAGGTCACCCAATGGTGTTCCCAACTGATTGCGGAATGGGGTTTGAATGCCCCCATAGCGATAGGAGCTGGAGGCAACATCAACCGGTTGTTTAAGCTCGGCGGGTGCCTGAGTGGCGAGGTTTTGCCCTTTGAACGCTTGGCGTCTTTGGTCGAGGTCCTGAGCCGGTGCAGTTATGAGGAGCGCATGACGCGTTTTCAATTGAAGCCTGACCGAGCAGATGTGGTGGTGCCTGCCGGACGGATTTATTTGGACACCATGAAAATGGTAGGTGCCGAAGGCATTTTGGTGCCCAAAGTGGGATTGGCTGATGGCATTATCCTCAGCCTCTATGCTCAATTGAGCCGGACTTAATTCAGACAGGCAAAGGGACAGAGGCGCTGTCGAGTCTTGTGATGCGCAGCAGCTCTTCGGCCAAGCGCACTTCTGTTTCTGGGTTCAACCCTTGCCCTTTGCGTTGGTCCTCCAAGGCCGCTGCAAGAGCGTCTGCAGACCACTCGTCACGCATGGGGCGGTTTTGGATGTTTTCGAAGTTTTGATCTTCGGACCACTCGGCCATCCAACGGATGTATTGCTGTTGAATGCGCACGAGACATTCTCCAAACCGGGTCAGGCAGTTGGGGTCCAGTGTGGCCGCCATGGCGGTTCGCAAACGGCCCACATTGCTGGCGTGTGTCCTGACCACCTGGTCTGCCGTGCCCTCGAGCGGAAGCATTTCAGGAAGCCGTCCATCGTTGCAAGGCAGTTCTGCACCTAGGGTTTCTCCCACTTCAGAGGCTGTGAGCAGGCGGTCGACTTTGGCGCGGAAGACCTGAGGGATGACCGTTTGCTTGAAGAGGAAATCCCGGAGAGCAAAGACGTGCGCTTCAAACGCATCATGAATTTCTTCTGGCGTTGGAGCTTCGGGAAGCTGCAGCACAAGCAAGGCGGTCTGGCGGTCCATCCTACCAAATTACGGCATTCTGTGGGGGACAGATGGACCCTGCGTCCCTGTAATTCACTTTCTTTCGTTGGTGCAGGTGCCCTTGGGCTTGTTTGCAGGTGGTGCGCGGCACTATTTTTAGGCATGCTAATGCAGACGCCTAAAGTCATGTGGATTTCGCTCAGTCTATCTCTTTTTCTTTTCAGCTCATGCGCAGGTGATGCGCCTGCAGGAAAAGCCACCCGCAATGTTGACCCTACCGCCGCTTTGACGGCACAGGTCCAAAAGGAGGCGACGGCCAATGCGCCCTCAATCTCGGAATCTGAAAGTCAGCAGGTCTCTGGCGGAGGGAGCGAGAACCCAAACTTCATGAACGGCATCACAGATGCCAACCGCGGCGATAAAGTTGGCAAGGTGAAGTTTTCGGGCAGCATTCAAAACCGTTCGGGCATGTTGTATCTCTTCGAAACAGAAGGGCGCAATGTCGCCGCGATCGACTCTGTGATGCTGGTGAATGGCAAATTTGACTTTGGTGCGGTAGAAGTGGGCCGCGGGTTTTACGGGCTTGGTTTTGAGTCCAATAAAAAGACCGGTGACATCATCATGAATCCGGACGAGCCGGTTCTCAACATTGATTTCCAGAACGCCCGTCTTGTCGGGGGAGGCACAGACAGCCGAGAAAATCGGGGATGGTTCGCTTACCGTGGAGCCGAAGGTGCCAACAAAAACCAGATTCGCCAGCTGTACAAGCAAGGAAAGGGAAAGGAGGAGGAGACCAAGCGGAACGTGAAGCTCAAGGAAGATGAGTTGGCGCAGACCCAGCACAAATTCATCCAGGATTACCCCGGAACCTATCTGGCCAAATTCCTGACCTGGAAGCAGCCGCGTTTCATCGGAGACAAAGGAACCTTCCTGAGTGACATGGACGTCACCGATAACAGCCTCATCCGTTCCATGGCTTTGCCGGACCGCATCCAATCCATGATGAGGACGTTCAGCGGTGGCAAGGACTCCGGTTTCTTGAGCTGCATTGACCTGGTCAAGGCGTCTTGTGAAGAGAACCCGGTGGCCTTGGAGTTCGTGCTCTACAACATGCTTGACGGATTCTACAATACGGGCAAGGAGACCATCTGTCAGTACATCCTCGACAATTACATCTTTGACGAAGACTGCGGAGCAAACCTTTCCGACGTCATTCGGCAGCGCGCCCAGGGCATCATCAACCTCCGCGTGGGCAACACGCCCCCCAGCTTCCGCATTCCCGACGTGAATGGCAAGATGGTGGACCTCTCAGAAGAGGTGACCAAGAATAAATACACCTTGATCATGTTTTGGGCCAGCTGGTGTCACAAATGCGAGCAGGAAATTCCCAACCTCGTTCCGATGTACAATGATCTGAACCCCAAGGGTTTTGGTGCCATTGGAATTTCGGTGGACCAACAAAAAATGGCTTGGACAAAGGCCATTGCCGACAACCAGATTCCATGGTCCAACGTCAGCCAACTCAAGGGTTGGGATGCGCCCATCACCGACGATTACAAGATCACGCAAACGCCCACTTACTTCTTGCTCGACAATACAGGAAAGATTGTGTTGAAGCCCGAGCGTTGGTTTGAAATTCAGCGCTTCTTGCAGTCCCGGCTCTGACCGCCTGCTGGCGGTTTTGCAGGGCGTTTAGGGTCACCGATTGGCCTTTCGGTGTGCGTCAGTTTAGTCCCGGCTCGTATTTAATGCTGCGTAGAGTTCAGCATGGCGTTGGGCTGCAGCCGCGGCTGAAAAGCGTTCAGCATTGAGGTGGCCTTTTTCAATCAGTTGGTCCCGTTCATCGGGTTTGTTGACGATGGTCAGCACAGCTTCTCGGATGGCCTCAGGATCTGTAGGGTCTGCGAGCAATGCGCCATTTCCAGCAGTGTCGTCCATGGGGGCGAGGGCGCTGGTGATTACAGGGAGTCCAATGGTTTGGGCTTCAATGATGGGCATGCCAAACCCTTCTAGGGTGGAGCAAAAGAGCAGGGCATCGGACGAGGCGTATTCGTTTTGAAGCTCTGATTCGCTCAGTTTGGAGGCGAAACTGTAGTCAATGTGGAGGCTGCGCAACATGGCGTGTTGCTGCTCGGACGGTTCCCCAATGATGCGCAAGTGAATGTCGAGGCCAGCCAATGCTGCAGCATGCCGGTCGAGGTTTTTGTTTTCCGCCAGTCCGATGTGCAGCATCTGGGGTGTGCTGTTTTCGGGGCGTTTGGATCGACGTTGATAGGAGGGCGAAATCACACTTGGAATCACCACGATGCGCTCGGCAGGGTATGACGTCCGCCGCAGAATGTCTTCTTTGGTGCGTTTGGAAACGGCCACCAGTCTGTCGCAAGATTGGAGGGGGAAATCCAACCAGAACTTCTTTTTGAGCCACCTTTTTGTGGCGCTGCCTTCGTCGAGCAAGCCCAAGTCGTGGATGGTCAATACTGTCAGCCGGCGTTTGAGTCGGATTGCCGTGAAGTGAATGTCTCCTGTGATGTGGATGATGCCATGATTTAAAGACCGCACTTCCTTCCAAATCTTCAAGCGGTCAAACAGGCCTGCTGTGAAGCGGCTGGCGACATGGATGCTGGGAATGGGGTGTTGTGTGGGCCACGCGCTGTGCATGGTGCGGTAAGAAGTTTCGATGCTAAAGTTGCCCAAGCTCCGCGGCTTTCTCATGATCCAAACCACTGCTGAAGAAGACGTGCCCGACATCAACACAAAAATAAGGCGGAAGGCTTTTGTCCTGTGGCCGCCGAAGATGTGAATCGGCGTTTTATTTATCAGGCGTGCCGCAGGGCGTCTATGGGGTCCAACTGGGCGGCTTTGCGCGCCGGGTAATAGCCGCTGCCGAGGCTCACAACTCCACTGAGGAACAAGGCTATGGCGACCCACCCCCACGGCAGCGCAAAGGGCGCTTCGAGGTAGCTGGCGACGATGTTTCCGACACCGATGCCCATGAGCACCCCGAAGATTCCACCCAAGAAACCAATGATGACGACCTCGACCAGAAACTGGGCCCGGATGGTTTTGGCCGAGGCGCCGAGGGCTTTGCGCAGCCCGATTTCGCGGGTGCGTTCCGTCACGGTGACCAGCATGATGTTGGTGAGTCCAATCGAGGAGCCAAGCAAGGTGATGAGCCCGAGAAAGAGGGCTGCCAGCGTTACGCTGCTCAAGCTTTCATTGAACTGTGCGATCAGCGCATCGGAACGGGTGATGCGAAAGCTGTCGGGTTCGCCGGGCAAATCCCCTCGGATGGCCCTCATCTCACCGGTGACCACTTCCGAAAGACTGGCTATGGCTTCAGGATCGGGCGCCCGGACTTGAACGGAATAGCTGGTGCGCCGTCCGCTAAATCGGGCGCGGATTTCGCTGACAGGTAGAATCGCTTGGTTGTCCTGCGACATACCGAACGATGCCCCTTCAGGCTCTAAGACCCCCAAAACGCTGTAGCGCCGGTTTCGGATTCGGATGCTCTGCTCGATCGGGTTTTCAGAAGGGGCAAAAAGCTTGTCGACGACGTCCTGACCAATGATGACCAGGGGGGCATTGCGGCGTACTTCTTCCGCGGTGAAATTTCGTCCAGCGCTGAGCGCATAGGCGCTCATGGGCAGGAACCCTTCATCTCCGCCCACGACCATGACGTTGGGATCGGTTTCGTTCTCGCCAGAAGAAATGCGCCCCATCATGGTGCCGCGGGCAGAAACTGAGGTTATGGCCACGCCTGTCATGGCCTTCTTGAGGGCCATCGCTTGACCAAAGTCCAGGGCGTCTGTTCCAGAGAGTCTGCGTCCACCAAAGGCCCCGCTTTCGTTTTTTTGACTCACTTGTAGCGTGCCTGCACCCAATCCGATGAACTGATCTAAGAGGCTGGACCTCAGTGCTTCAGTCGCTGTTATCATGGACATCAAGGCCATGATTCCCATCCCGATTATGGTGATGGTGAGCAGGGTGCGCAGCCATTGGGCCCGAATGGACCGCACGGCCACTGTGGCCTGTTCGCGAAGCACCGTCAACGTCATGGCTCAAAGCTACGCGCGCTTGTATCTTCGCCGCCGCAACGATTCAACCCTTATCGACATGTTTGATCTCGAGATGATCCGCTCCGTGTATGACCGCTTCCCCAGCCGTGTGGCTGCTGCGCGTCAAGTGACAGGCAAACCATTGACGCTGGCAGAGAAGATTCTCTACACGCACCTGTGGGACGGAGACGCTTCCAGCGCCTTCAGCAGGGGAAAGGACTATGTGGACTTCGCGCCCGACCGCGTGGCCATGCAAGACGCGACGGCTCAAATGGCGCTTTTGCAGTTCATGCAGGCCGGAAAAGCCAAGACCGCGGTTCCTTCGACCGTGCACTGTGACCACCTGATCCAAGCCAAAGTAGGTGCCAATACGGACCTGCAAGAGGCCATCAACCGCAACAATGAGGTCTACAACTTCCTCGAGTCGGTATCCGACAAATACGGCATTGGATTCTGGAAGCCCGGGGCCGGTATCATCCACCAGGTGGTGCTCGAGAATTATGCGTTCCCTGGAGGCATGATGATTGGAACCGACAGCCATACCGTGAATGCTGGAGGATTGGGCATGGTGGCCATTGGTGTGGGCGGTGCCGACGCAGTGGACGTGATGGCAGGAATGCCTTGGGAGCTCAAATTCCCCAAGCTGATTGGTGTAAAGCTCACCGGAAAGATGAGCGGTTGGACCAGCCCCAAGGATGTGATCCTGAAGGTGGCGGGCATTCTGACGGCCAAAGGAGGAACGGGATGCATCGTCGAGTACTTCGGCGAAGGCGCCGATGCGATGAGCTGCACAGGAAAGGGCACCATTTGCAATATGGGCGCTGAGATTGGAGCCACGACTTCGACGTTTGGATACGATGAGAGTATGGGCCGTTACCTGCGGGCGACGGGCCGCGCGGATGTGGCGGCATTGGCCGATGGCATTGCCGAGCACCTCACAGGTGACGCAGAAGTGTATGCCAATCCAGGGGACTACTTCGATCAGGTCATCGAAATTGACTTGACCACTTTGGAGCCCCACCTCAACGGGCCGTTCAGTCCAGACTTGGCCACGCCCGTGAGCCAGATGGCTGCGCTTTGCGCCGAGAAGGGGTACCCCACCAAGATTGAATACGGCCTGATTGGCTCTTGCACCAATTCCAGCTATGAGGACATCACGCGGAGCGCCTCATTGGCTGCTGCAGCGGTGGCAGCCGGCGTGGAAAGCAAAGGCAAGCTGACCATCACTCCAGGATCTGAGCTCGTGCGCTACACCTTGGAGCGCGACGGCGTTTTGGACACCTTCGACAAGATGGGAGCAGACGTCTTCGCCAATGCTTGCGGCCCGTGCATCGGCCAGTGGGCGAGGAGTGGAGCCGAAAAGAAAGAGAAGAACAGCATCGTGCACAGTTTCAACCGGAACTTCGCGAAGCGGGCAGATGGCAACCCCAATACCCACGCTTTTGTGGGTTCGCCCGAAGTGGTGACGGCGATTGCCTTGGCCGGTGATTTGACCTTCAATCCTATGACCGACACCCTCGATGGTGCGGATGGTCCAATGAAGCTGCCGGTCCCCACTGGATACGAGCTGCCCGAAAAAGGCTTTGACGTAGAAGATGCGGGATACTTGGCCCCTGCCGAAGACGGCAGCGGCGTTCAAGTGGTGGTGGATGGAGAAAGCGAGCGCTTGCAGTTGCTGACGCCCTTTAAGCCATGGGACGGTGCCAACCTCACGGGCATGCGTTTGTTGATCAAAGCTGACGGCAAATGCACCACAGACCACATCTCAATGGCCGGTCCTTGGTTGCGTTACCGCGGTCACCTCGACAACATCTCCAACAACACGCTGACCGGAGCGGTGAACGCCTTTGGCGGTGCCACCAATGCGGTGGTGAACCAGCTCGACGGCTCCACAGGCGAAGTGCCCGCTGTGGCCCGCGCTTATAAAGCAGCAGGTGTCCCCACCTTGGTGGTGGGCGACTCCAATTACGGAGAGGGAAGTTCACGTGAGCATGCCGCCATGCAGCCCCGTCACTTGGGGGTGCGCGTGGTTTTGGTCAAGTCTTTCGCCCGCATTCACGAGACCAATTTGAAGAAGCAGGGGATGCTCGGATTGACTTTTGCCAACGAAGCGGACTACGACGTGATCCGTGAAGATGACACCTTTGATTTGATCGACTTAAAGGATTTCTCACCGGGAAAGCCCTTGACCATCGCGGTCAAGCACGCCGACGGCAGCGGGGACTCCATTGTGTGCAACCACACCTATAACACACAACAAATCGAGTGGTTCCAGTCAGGTTCTGCTCTCAACCTCATTAAGCAACAGAACGCATGAAGCATTTGACATTCATTTTACTCATGGTCATTGGACTTCAGGTTCAAGGACAAGAGCAGGAAGGTACAGGCGTCATCAAAACGAACCCCTTTGGGTGGTTTGCAGGGCAGTTTCAATTCGGATATGAGCATTTTCTCTCTGAGAAGCTGTCTGTCCAAGTGATGCCGGGCTTGATTTTTTCGAACACGACCCTTTCGGATACATCGCTTTTCATTTTGGATTCTTATGATGCCACCCGTCTTGGTTTCATTCTGGCTCCAGAAGTGCGTTACTATTTGGGAGATGTTGCGCCAGATGGGCTCTACATCGCGCCATTTGGTCGTTTCCGTTCGGTGAAGACGACCGTGGATTCGGATGCGTCCAGCACCAGGACGCGTCAGTCGATAGGGGGGGGATTCGTATTGGGATACCAGTACCAACTCGCCAACGGATTGACCGGTGAGGTGTTCCTGGGGCCTCAATACAAATCTACCAGTACAGAAAAAGAGGGCGATTTCGAGCGTTACACGGACTTGTCCACCCCTGAAGACGATGGAACGGGCATCCGTTTTGGTGCTACCATTGGCATAGGTTGGTGACCCGAAGTGGGGTGTTGATGTCCGGATTTATGCGCAGCGGTTCTTTGTTTATCGGGCTCTTAACGGCCCTGCTGGCACTGGGGTTGCCCAGTGTCGCTCAGTCACAAACTCAGGATTTAGAGCTCAAGGCCAATCCCTTTGGATTGTTTGCAGGGCAGTTTCAGTTTGGTGTCGAGCGCCACATTTCTGGAACGCGGGCCCTGCAACTTACCGCTGGTTATGTGCGGTCAAACCTTGAACTGAATACATCAGACCTCGAGAGTTTGCTGGGCGTCAGTACTTCCTTAAACGAGGTGGATTGGCAAGGGTTTGTGGTGCAGCCTGAGTTGCGCCAATACCTGTCGGCTCAAGCGGGCAAGGGGATGTATCTCGGCGCTTTCGCTCGGGTGCGGTGCATCCGCCGCATCATGACCACCAATTTCGTGGGAACGCAACGCCGCACAGCCCTGGGTGCGGGTGTGGTCTTGGGGGGGCAATTCAATATGACTCCGCGGTTGACAGGCGACTTGTTTATCGGGCCGCAGGTCAAGTCAGTGACCACCTCTTTTGGTGACCACTTCGTCTATGGGGAAGACGATTGGATCCCGGGCATCCGGTTTGGAATGCTGTTGGGATGGCGTCTCTGAACGGGCGCGGACCTGCAGATTCCATGGTCATTGAGGTTGCGGATGCAGCGTTGACGCTGCTTCCGGATGGATCGGTGCATTGGCCGGATTTAGATACCCTTTGGCTCAGCGATTTACACCTGGGTAAAGCCGCCCATTTCAGGCGTCATGGTGTGCCGATAGGCTCAGAACCCACCATGGAGACCCTGCACCGGTTGAGGGAGCAAATCAAGGCCCTTGTGCCACGCAGGGTGCTGATGCTCGGTGATTTGTTTCACAGTGACATCAATCGGGAGTGGGAGCCCTTTGCAGGACTGTGCGAGGAGTTTTGCGACTTGGAATGGGTGCTGATAAGGGGCAATCACGACTCGATTCCCGAGGTGTTGCTGCGCGAATCAGGCATTCAGCAAGTCGATCGACTGGACGAAGGAGGGTTCACTTTTACACATGACCCAGCGGATCTTAAATCTGGTTTTGGTTACCACGTGTGCGGTCATGTTCATCCGGGAATCCGGTTGCGCGGAGCGGGACGACAGACCATGAGGTTGAGGTGCTTTCACTTTGGGTCTGCCCAGGCAGTGATGCCGGCTTACGGCGCCTTTACTGGAATGCATGTGTTGACCCCAGCGGCGACCGACCGGGTGTTTGCAACAACAGGGGAGGCTGTCATCGAAGTGTAAACGCGCTCTTCAATCGCCGACTGATGAGGGTGCGGCTGGTGTTATTCTGGTGTCCTGTCCTCACTCGCAAGCTTGGCCGTAGAAGGCCAGCATGGCAAGTATGTCAGATGCCGCTGTAATGCCGTCACCATTGACGTCTGTTGGACAGGAATTGGCCAAGGTGAACAAGCACGAACCGTCATCGGAATTGGCAGACGTATCAAAGTTGTCTGCATTGTTGTAGGTGCACCCATTGTATTTGCAACCTTCATCTTCAGTGGCATTGGCGTCGAAATTGTCGGCGTTGAAATCCGTACAGCCGAGAATTTCATTTTCGTCGCAGACACCATCATCATCTGAATCCGCAGAGCATTGTCCGTCGCAGGCCAATCCTGGCTGGGGAAATTGACAGGTGCCATCGTCGTATGTCGCAGCCGCGTCGAAGTTGCATGCCCCTGCATCGGTGCAGCCACAGGGAGGGGCGACAAACAGCGGGGTGACTTCGAATGGCTCGACTGCTCCCGCCGGGAGTACCGTCACATTGAGGGAACCTTCGATGGGAGCGTTGGAGGTGAATTGGCCGATGAGGACGCGGAGGTCGTCTCCAGCAAGGGCGTTGTCGCTCCCCGGGTCGGTGCTCCAGCCATCGCCGGACACCGAGCCAATAAAGAGGGATTCACCGAATTCAAACAGGGTTGACCAGAGTCCTGATGAGGCGTTGACGGCACCATCGCCGGAGCCAGGCGTGGGATTGTCCAGGCCAATGGTGAGCCATGAATCCAATGCCACTTCAGGACTGTCTGCAAAAGCTGTGGAGTCGATGTCGGTCACAACAGCAGCACCCTGTGGCGATTGGTAAAAAGTGGACTCTGAACCGATGAATGTAGAATTCCCTCCCGAGCCTGAAACGGCCAACACTTGGTCGCCAGGGTCTGAGCAGGTGATGTAGACCCTGAAGGTGGTGAGGCCAGGTAGACCAGGGGTTTCAGCGCCAACTCCAGCGAAGCGCTCAATGTCGATCCCAAAACCGTCGGTGGCATCGTAAATGCTGTAGCAGCAATAGACACAGGTGCCGTCGTTGTC
>Ga0208965_1000825_pt1 | contig 14230 bp, 11 predicted proteins | sample AOAMet1_07_M0_10_2_FD_188230 | JGI IMG/M metagenome (GOLD analysis project Ga0208965, IMG submission 188230) | Ammonia-oxidizing marine microbial communities from Monterey Bay, California, USA - CAN11_07_M0_10 (SPAdes) | ecosystem: Environmental > Aquatic > Marine > Intertidal zone | place...
CGGACTCTTCCAGCCATTCTATCAGGGCCTGGGCCGCCTCGGTCACGATACCCTGCCCCCAATATGCGGGGCTGAGCCAATATCCGATCTCGAACGGATCGCCGTTGCGCGTACGATGCGCGCCAACCACGCCCGCAAAGGCACCCTCTACTTCAATCGCGAAGACATGGTCGAGGTCGCTCGCCGCGCCGCGGGCAACTGATTCCAGCCAGCCCGTCGTCACCTTGACCGTTTGACCGGGCGCGATGCGGGCCACTCTTTCATAGATGCGTGGATCGTTGACGCATGCCGTAATAAGCGGCGCATCGCTCACCATGGGTCGACGAAGGCGTAGCCTTGGCGTCTTCAACTCCTGAACCATCCGTCGCTCTCCAGGCTCATTGCGGCCAGCAGCATAAGAAAAAGGGGAGACAGCCACCTGTCTCCCCTTCACATCTTGTGCGGTTCGATTGTCAGGCAGCACGCCGGCCACCTGCAGCCGATCGCTTATTCTGCAGCGTCAGCCATCGGGACAACCGACACGTACTGACGGTCGCCACGGGTGCGCTTGAACTCGACGCGGCCTTCTTCGAGCGCGAAGAGCGTGTGATCCTTGCCCATGCCGACACCCTTGCCTGCATAGGTCTTGGTGCCACGCTGGCGGATGATGATGTTACCTGGGACCACGTGCTGGCCGCCATACTTCTTCACACCAAGGTATTTCGGGTTCGAATCGCGACCGTTACGTGACGAGCCGCCTGATTTCTTATGTGCCATGAGGGCGCTCCTTGATCCTTAAGTAAAGCCTGTATCGACTTTAGGCGTCTTTTGCCAGTTGATCGGCCTGCTTGACCCACTCGTCGCGCTCGATACGACCGCCGAGACCGGCTTCATCGTCAAGCTCCTGGGCCTGCGTCGCGTTCAGTTCGGCGACCTGCCAGAAGTGGAAGATGCCCGCAGCGTTGAGCTTCTTCTCCATGGCCGGACCAACACCTGAGATCTTTTTCAGATCATCCGCCTTGCCGTCTGCCTGCTCGAGGCGACCGCGATCGTCGGTCTTCGGCTTGTCAGCCTTTGCGGCAGCCTTTGGCGCAGCTTCCTTCTTTGCAGCAGGCGCCTTGGCCTCTGCCTTCGGAGCTTCTTCCTTTTTCGGCGCAGCAGCCTTCTTCGCCGCAGGCTTCTTGCCGTCGGTCAGGATCGATGTGATCGTGACGACGCTTTCAAGCTGGCGATGGCCTTTCTTGCGACGATAGGTGTTGCGCTGACGCTTTTTCATGATCAGCTTCTTGTCGCCCTTGCGCTGGGCGGCAATTTCACCGACGACGCTTGCGCCATCAACGACAGGCGCACCGAGCGTGACGGAGTCGCCGTCGCCCAGCATCAGCACGTCGAACGTAACGTCAGCGCCAGCATCGGCTGCGAGTTTCTCGACAACAATCTGGTCGCCTTCGGCAACCTTGTATTGTTTGCCACCAGTCTTGATGACCGCGAACATGGCCTCATCCTTCCGGAAGGTGAATTAGTTGAGTGTCCGCACGCGCATGGCGCCGGACATGAAGGCGCGGATAAACACTATCGGCCTTCTGATGTCAAACCCTGTCCTGCATGAATCCGGGGGCTTGCATGCACCCCGATGTAACGCTATCTCCCCGCCCCTACGGAGAGGTGCTAGAGTGGTTGAATAGGCTAGTCTCGAAAACTAGTGAGCTCGCAAGGGCTCCGAGGGTTCGAATCCCTCTCTCTCCGCCACCCACCCCCGAATTTGAAGACCAGATCTGGCAAATTCCCGAAACGCCCGCCACTAGCGGGCTTTTTCTTGTCCTATCGCCTCTGTTTTCCAGGAAATCCCCGATCAGCCGCGCTGTTTCTGCCGAAGGGATTGCCAGGGGAACTTCACTTGATGTGTTAGATCCCGGCCGCCCTGACCTCACCGCCGTCTCAATCGACGATCTCTTTTCAAGCAGAGGCGCGACGCGGCAGTTCTCGCAAGGCGCTGGTTTATGGTTGCTTGAGCGGATGGCGCGGTCCGACCAGCCTTTTCAAGTACCCTCGAACCCGTTCCCTGGCATTGGTTAGTCGTTTAGTTCAATATCCATCCAGATCGGCAGATGGTCAGAAGCGCGCTCTGCTGCTTGTCTCGACACCACGCCATGGCCCCCGATGGTCACCGGTTCATTGATGACGAACCGGTCCAGGCTGAAGCGGGGCGCTGATGCGTGAAATGAAGGCCCGGGCGCGATTTCGGTCCAGTTTGATCCCGACGGCAGAAGACTTTTGGTCTTACGCCATTCGTTCAGATCGCCGCCAAGCACGATCGGCCCTTCAAACTGATGTGCGGCGTCGAGGACATGCGCCATCTGGGCCAGGCGGTCTCGTCGTCGCAATCCAAGATGAAGAGCGCCCAAGGTCAGGCTCATGCCAGGTCTGGTCACTGTCGCCAGTACAGCGCCGCGCGGCTCCAGTCCTGGCAGATCAAGCGCGGTAAATGTCTGCAGCTCCAGATCCGGCTTCAGCAGGATGGCATTGCCGTGATGGCCAATCGAGGGGGTATCGGGATCGGCGTCGATGGCGGTCCATCCTGCCCGCCGCACGAGATCAAGAGGCAGGGCCGGCGGTCGGGGGGGCAGACGTTTGTCACTTTCCTGCAATAGCACGATATCGGGTTCGAGCCCTTTGAGCACGCGCAGGACACGCTCAGGCTCGCGGCGCCAATCAAGGCCGACGGCCTTGCGAATATTCCAGCTGACGATCCGGAGGCGCTGCATCAGAGGAGTGGACCAAACAGCCGGGCAACCGGGGCCAGCAATCGGACATGCCAGGGCCCTGGAACCGCGACCGGGCGCGACCTTGAAAAATCCTCTTCCAGCATGGTCTCAACATCGAGCGCGAAGGACCGGTCCTCGATCAGCGCAGTCTGTTCGAAGTTCAGCAGGGCCGAGCGGATATCAAGATTAACCGTACCGACCGACGCGATATCGTCATCAATCAACATGACCTTGGAATGCATGAACCCCGGCTGGTAGGCACAAATCTGAACGCCCGCTTCCTTCAGCCCGCGCGCGGCATTGCGTGATGCATACCAGGCTATGATGTTGTCAGAGGGTTCCGGGATCAGTATGCGCACCTCGACGCCGCGCAATGAAGCCAGCTGGAGCGCTGTCAAAAGATCAGTATGCGGCACAAGATAGGGCGTCGCGATCCAGAGCCTGTGACGTGCAAGATTGACAAGTCCGCAGAGTAGCAGGCTGCCGCGTTCGAGCCTGTCGGTTGGTCCGAAGCCCATCATGAGGCCGCGCTGAGGGCCATCAATGTCTGGCGGGGCGGCGGATTGGAGAAATGGTAGCTTCCTGCCTGTCACCGCCTCCCAATCGAATGCGAAGATATCGCGCAGCTGTGCCACCATCGGGCCTTTGATGCTGAGGTGTGTGTCACGCCAGGACTCGAACTTCTTCCCCCCATCTATATATTCATTTCCGACATTGATCCCCCCGGTAAACCCGAGCGAACCGTCGATCACCACAGCTTTGCGATGATTGCGAAAATTCACGCCGATGCGGCCCAGCGCGCGATGTGGGCCCGGAATGCCGTGTATTTCAATGCCTGCAGCCTGAAGGGCGCGGACATAGCTGAACCCCAGGAACAATGAGCCGACCATGTCGCAAAGCACAAGGACCTCAACTCCGCGCTTTGCCGCCTGGATCAAGCGCTCCTTCAGACTGTGGCCGATGGCGTCGGAGCGAATAATGTAGAACTGGACAAGTATTTCGCGCTCTGCCGCGTCTATGGCGGCGAAAATGGCATCAAATGTCGCCTGACCGTCCACAAGAAGCTTGACTGTATTGCCATCAGTTGGCGGATTCGCGGCAAGGTTGGCGAAACTGTCGAGCCGCCCCTGTTCGGGTTTTGCGAGAGCCTGCACATCGTGCCCCGCCCTCCCGAATGACAGGCGGGAGACGCTGCCGAAGACCGCGAAGGCAGGTAAAGCCAGGAGCGGAAAGGAAACGAGAAACACGACCCACGCGGCCGCACCTTGCGGCGTTCTCGCGGTGGTGATCGCGGCGCGGGCTACCAAGATGCCAACAAGCACGAGCACGGCCTGCAAACCAATGCCTAGACCAATCATCGTCACGTCCTGTCCGTGTGATCAGCGCCCAGCACTGGGATACGGATTTCCACGATCGAAGGCAAGGAAGGGTATTGCCAGAAGAACTTCGCTTGAGCCGGAAATCCCGACCACCCCTGTGTCTGCGGTATGATCAGCCTCTCTTCCTAGACTTCAAGATGCCGCGCCCGGAACAGCCCGTTTGGTGCGACGAAGTTCGCCTCAGAAAATAGACAGCTCCTGCTGACTGAGGGCGCGTCTGCCGGACGGAGCGGGCCCCAGGAAGCTTGCCTTCCGCGTTACAGCATGGTAACGCAGTTATGACACCGGTGTCATACGGTGGACATAAAAAATATTGGGAGGAAACTATGACATCTAAAGTTCTATCAGGGCTAATCTACGGCGCTTCCCTGATCGCCTTGTCGCAAACTGTCAACTTGGCACACGCCCAAGAAGCCCCCGCAGATGATGCAGAGGCCCGTCTTTCCACCGTTACGGTAACCGGTTTCCGTGACTCGCTCGCGCAAGCGCTTGACGTAAAGCGCCAGGCGACCGGCGTCGTCGATGCGATTGTCGCAGAAGATATTGCTGACTTTCCGGACCTGAACCTTGCAGAGTCCCTGCAACGCATTCCGGGCATTGCGATCGACCGTCAGGCTGGCGAAGGCCGCCGCATCACGGTTCGCGGCCTTGGAGGTGACTTCACCCGTATTCGCGTGAACGGCATGGAAGCCCTGTCAACCAGTGGCGGATCTGATGCGTCTGGCGGCACCAACCGTTCTCGCGCATTCGATTTCAACACATTCGCCGCCGAGCTCTTCAACGCTATTGTCGTTCGCAAGAGCCAATCGGCATCTATCGAGGAAGGCTCACTCGGCGCAAACGTCGAACTCAAGACTGCCCAGCCTTTCGATTTCGATGAAGGCTTCACTGGCGCGGTGTCCGCTCAAGGCCTTTACAACGACCTTATCGAAGAAGTGAGCCCACGCTTTGCCGCCCTCGGCTCTTACCAGAACCCGAACGGAACCTTTGGCGCCCTTCTGTCGGTCGCCTATAGCGACCGCACCATCCGTGAAGAAGGCTTCTCGACGGTCCGGTTTGACGATCAGGGTACGTTTCGCTCTGTAAATGGGGCTCCGTGCACGGGCACGCCGCTTCCCGCAGAATGCCAGACGCTCAAAGACTCTTATTATGCGCGTATCCCGCGCTATGGACGCCTCGATTACGAGCAGGAGCGTCTGGGCATTACTGGTTCAGTCCAGTTCCGCCCAACGGAAGCCACGACCGTGTCACTTGACGCCCTGGTTTCTCAATTCGATGGCAAACGGGAAGAGAACTTCCTTGAAGTCTTCATTCGCAGCAACACCGATAACATCGACGTCACCGACTTTTCGGTGAACAGCAATGGCGTTCTCGAAAGCTTTACCGGCGACATTCAGCCGGACGCGTCGAGCGGGATCGTGCCCGTTCGCAGCGAACGCCGACGCGACGTTCTGGAGAATGACTTCCAGCAATTCACGGCCAAGATCGAACACGAATTTTCCGACACGCTGCGGGCGTCCGTGTTCGCCGGCACATCTGAGTCGAACTTCGACATTCCACAACAGGCCACCATCTTCTTCGATGCCGCCAACACGGTCTCAGGTTACCAGCTCGACTTTACCGGGAACCTTGAGACCCCTGCGGTCGATTTTGGCTCTCTCGATGTCGCCGATCCCGGCTCCTTCCTGTTCACCCAGTTCCGCAACCGTCCGCAAAGTGTCGACAACACGTTCGACACGTTCAAGGGCGACGTCGAATATGACCTGAGCAACATGATCACCCTGAAAGCTGGCGCCAGCTGGAAGGAATTCACGTTCAGCACTGAGGAAGCACGCACCGAAGGCAGTGTCACCGACATTGCAGGCATCTCCGCCTTCATCCCGGTCACCAGTGCCCTGTCGCAAATCCTGTCCGGGTTTGGTAGCGGGCTGGACGCACCTGGCATCGATACGCGCTGGGTCGTGCCGAACTTCGAGGCCGCAGCAGGTCTTGTTGACCTGTACAATATCCCTGGCGCCGTCCGTCAGCAGGATACGCGCGGCGTCACGGAAACCGATACTGGTTTCTACCTGCAGGCGGATTTCAGCACCGAACTTGGGAACATGCCCGTACGCGGTGATGTCGGTGTGCGGTATGTCGAAACCGAAACAGAAGCGACCGGCTTTCTGAGCGGTAATCAGGTAACGGTAAAACGAGAATACGACGACTGGCTGCCAGCATTGAACCTGGTTGCAGAGCCGACCGAGCAGTTCCTCGTTCGTGCAGGCGTCGCCAAGGTCATGGCCCGTCCGTCGCTTGGGAACCTGACACCAGGTGGCTCGATCGACACCTTCAACGGCCCGCCCTTCGCAATCAGTCAGGGCAATCCCGGTCTCGATCCTTACCGGGCGACGGCCTACGATCTCTCTTTCGAGTACTATTTCTCTGACGAGTCCCTTATTGCGTTGAGCCTCTTCTACAAGGATATCGATTCCTTCTTCGAAGATGCCGAAACAGTGACAACGACGTTCAGCCGAACCGGCCTACCGGCCTCGGTTGCCGGTGCAACATCTCCTCTAGGGGAATTGCTCGCTGATGGCGTCGATCCGACGGTTGAAATCGACCAGGTCGTCAACGGGTCTGGCGCATCGGTTCAGGGCCTCGAACTGGTGTACCAGCAGCCATTCACCTTCCTTCCGGTCGAAGGCTTCGGCTTTGTGGGGAACTACACCTATGTCGACTCTGATGACATTATCGGGTTCTCCCCGAATTCCTACAATGCAACGCTGTACTACGAGAACGACGCCTTCCAGGCCCGTCTCACCGGCGCCTATCGCGAAGCTTATCAGACCACACGCCCTCGCAGCAGCGACGGGCGCGAGGAGCGCGGCGTCGCAGACACCTTCAACCTCGACTTCTCAACCTCCTATCAGGTTAATGATCAGATTGAAGTCACCTTCGAAGCGATCAATCTGACTGATGAGTACGAGCATCAGACCTTTGACCGCCTGGAGCTTCCAACACTGTATCACCACACGGGACGAAACTTCCTGTTCGGTGTTCGCTACAGCTACTAGGCAAGCGCTCAACACTTACCGCACTTGGAGCGGTCTTCACTGGCCCGGCGCGCACCTCCACGCGTCGGGTCATTTTTTTGGTCAGCAACTGCGCCAAGCAGCAGAATTGGCGCCTGCTTCAGCAGGGCCAATATGAAAGTCGCAGGTGTGCGCGTTGTGCTTCCCAGCCCCACGGCTTTACCTGCTTCCACAACTGGATAATTCCTCGAGGCCAAAAACGACCTTCAAAGGTGCCACCATGCGGTTCGATGCACGTTTGGACGACTCGTTCAGCTAGCGCGCCGATCGAACCTGTTCAGTATGGAACCAGTCGGCATGAAATGGCGTGTTGGCCTGCCAGAGTGATGGTTGCTTCATCTCCGGCGAAGGCCTGGTGCACCCCTGTCGCTGCACCCGTGAGAATGCGCATTCCCGCCTCTATCGGACGTCCGCGGCGCGCCGTATTTTCGAGAGCAAACCGAACCGACTCCACCGGGCCGCCCGGCATGCCAAGCGGCGCAGAACGACCCACGGTCTTTCCATTCAATACGGTTTCGAACATCCAATCCTCAATGGAAAGCGAGGGCCAGTCCGGAATGACTTCTCCTGTAATAAGTCCACGATTATTTCCAAAATCACTTATCGTGACCAGCGGCCCGTGCTCATTGATTTCCGGAAACGGACTGCTGGCAATCTCAATACCAACGTGCAGTGACTTGATGAACGCGACGGCATCATCGGTCGAAAAGCTCTTCTGATCTTCAGGAACATCTCGCGCGATCGTGGCAATGACTTCTGCTTCGACTGCCGCAAAACCATCAGCGAAAACCGGCATGGAAATCGTCTGACCGGAAAAAGTGTGTGTATAGGTGTCGAACACCGGCCCGACGAGGCGATCGACACCAGCACTCTCCCGCCAGTGCCCATTAATTCCACCAACCTTCCAACCTGTCAGAGTAGCCGGGAAGGCGTCTATGGCATGATCCTGAATGCGGTATGCCTCGTCCAGCCCGGCTGGCTTCTCCCCCGGATAAACGGAAACAACCGAACCGCTCAACCTGGCATCCACAAAAGTCTGGGCACGTATGTCGGCGCTCGAAGACCGGCTGTATTCCATCGTCATCTATGTCTCCTCGAACACCCCAGAAACGCCTTTATGGACAGTTATGGAAACCGGTGTCATAACTGGACCTATAAACAGTTATTCGGGTAAGGCCAAGCCCTCTGCGGAAGTGGCTACCGGGTACGAAACAGCGGGAGAGAGAAGATCATGCACATAACAACAAGAGTTTTGGGAACTGGCCTTGCCTCGGCGATGGTTCTTGCCATTTCAGCCTTCGCTCAGCTTCCAGCCCCCCAAACCGCTGCGACCAATGACGCCTCTGCATTCAGCTCTGCGCGGACTGAACCGGCTAAGGTCTGGGAGCATGGCGCCCCGCTTCTCGCAGACGAGATTACGCGTGGCGGCGCGGGAGGTCGCATCATCAAGGTCACATCGCTGACGTCCAGCGGTCCGGGAACCCTGCGTGAGGCCCTCGCTACAGAGGGCAAGCGCACGATCGTGTTTGAAGTCGGCGGTGTAATTGATCTCGGTGGTGACAATCTTGCGATTCGTGAGCCCTTCGTCACTGTGGCGGGCCAGACAGCCCCCTCCCCCGGCATAACAATAATCAAGGGCGGCTTCGTCATTGGCGGCCACGATGTCATCCTGCAGCATCTGCGGGTCCGTCCTGGCGACCTCGGTGAAGGCGTTCGCTCAGGTCGTGACATCGACGCGGTCACAACGGCGGCGGCGCACAATGTCGTTGTCGATCATTGCTCGCTTTTTTGGGCGACTGACGAAAACCTGTCGGCCTCTGGCCCACGCTTCACCGGCGAGACAGTCGAGGACTGGCGGAACGGCACCTCGAACAACATACTGTACTCAAACAATATTATTGCTGAAGGCCTTGCAAACTCAACACACGCCAAAGGAGAGCACTCAAAGGGCTCTCTGATACACGACAACGTCTCCGGAATTGCGATCTACGCCAATCTCTACAGCTCCAATTACGAACGCAGCCCGCTCTTCAAGGGCGGCGTCCAGGGCGCGGTCATCAACAATCTCATCTATAATCCCGGCCAGCGGGCGGTGCAGTACAATCTTCAAGGTCTTGAATGGGGAGACACTCCACCTGTGCTCGGCCGGATGGACCTTATTGGCAACGCCATGCGTGCCGGCCCGTCGACAGCTGACGGACTGCCCCTCCTCATGATTGGGGGGACCGGCAATCTTTCTGTGTATCTCGATGATAATCAGGCTCACGACCGTTGGGGTGCGGATCTTCCGGTTCTTGGTCGCTACACGAGTAATCCGACGCGGTTCATCGAAGCGCCCGAAGCCCATTTTTCCTGGCCAGGGCTCGACATCTTGCCCGTGGGCGAGGTCGAAACGTATGTCCTCGCAAATGCAGGTGCGCGTCCCTGGGACCGCGACACCCACGATGTTCGGGTTCTTGCTGACGCAGCTGAGGGGAGAGGCGGCATCATTGACAGCCAGGCACAGGTTGGGGGCTATCCAGAACAGGCAGAAACGCAACGCCCATTCGATGCAGACCTGTGGGACGTTCAGACCATGGCGCCAATCGCAGAAGAGGCACTCGGATCGGGGGCAGGCGCGAAGGGCACTTGAATTGTGCTAGCTTGAACTCTGCCCTAATAACCCATTGGCCAACCTGATAACGGGAGCCCATCCGATTGCCTGACAATAAAAAAGAACACTCAGGCACATCCGGGCCACGCGAGACGTCCGGTTCAGACCGGGTAACAATCAATGATATCGCCCGTATGGCCGAAGTGTCGAAGAAAACTGTGTCGCGGGTCCTCAACGATCACCCTCTCGTAAAAGAGGAAACGCGCAAGCGTGTGAAGGCGATCATGAAGGAGCATGGTTACCTGCCTGACCCGCAGGCGCGTGCTCTCGCATTCCGGCGCTCTTTTCTTATCGGCCTCGCCTATGACAATCCCAGCCCGCAATACGTGGTCAACATGCAGCGGGGGATCCTCGATTCACTCGAAGGCAGCGATTATCAGCTGGTTCTTCAGCCCGTTGACAGATCCGAGCCCGACTACATCGAGAAGATCCGCCGTTTCGTTGATCGTCACCGGCCAACGGGGTTGATCATGCCCCCTTCGGTTTCTGAGGATGACGCCGTCGCCGAAATGCTGCGAGAGGCAAAGTGTGAGTTCGTTCGCATTGGCTCGGTCGAACTCGATGAACCTGCAAGGCTCGTTCGCACGCATGATGCAGACGGTGCCGCTCAAGCTGCCCGTCACCTGGCGGGTCTCGGGCACCAGCGTATCGCACACATCCATGGCCCGCGGTCATTCCGCTCAGCTCACGAGCGGCTCAACGGGTTCACGCGCGGTCTCGCCGAATTCGGGATTGATCTCAGCCCTGAACTCACCATTGAGGCTGGCTATACTTTCGACTCTGGCGTTCGGGCTGCGGACAATCTGCTGTCACGCCCAGATCGGCCCACCGCCATCTTCACAGGCAATGACGAGATGGCAATCGGGGTCTACACCTCTGCGCGCAACGCCGGTTTGCGTGTGCCAGAAGATCTGTCCATCGTTGGTTTCGACGACACGCCTATGGCTGCGCGAATTGCGCCCGCCCTCACAACAGTCCGTCTGCCAATTCGCGAGATGGGACAAGAAGCCGCCAAGGCTGTCCTCAGGCTGGTCAGCGAAGCGGGCAACAAGAGCAATAAGAGCTTCCAGCCGGAGATAATCGTCCGTCAATCGACCGCCCGCCCTGGTTGAAGGCGGGCAGAGGGCTGTTGAAAGTGGTCGGACGCAGTGTTATGACACCGGTTACCGAACCGCATTTATTTGAGGATACCCCATGAAGATCGCGCTCATTATCGAAAACAGCCAGGCCGCAAAGAGCGAGATCGTTCACGACGCATTGAAGGCCGTCGTTGACCCGCTTGGTCATGAAATCCTGCACTGCGGCATGGAAAACCCGGACGACACGCACCTCACTTATCCAATGCTCGGCTTGCTCGCCGGCATGATGATTAACTCGAAGGCGGCCGACTTTGTTGTAACGGGCTGCGGCACGGGCATGGGTTCGAACCTCGTCTGCAACGCCATGCCGGGCATTTTCTGCGGCCTTGTGATCGACCCGACGGACGCTTTCCTGTTCGGTCAGATCAATGATGGCAATGCCATTTCCATGCCTTACGCCAAGGGGTTTGGCTGGGCGGCCGAACTGAACCTGCAAGACTGCTACCGCAAGCTATTTGAAGTCGAGCGCGGGGTTGGTTATCCAAAAGAGCGCGCCGCCGTGATGGCCGAAAACCGCAGCATTCTCAGCAAGCTGAAAGACGCTTCCTGCAAGGATATGCTGACCGTGCTGAAGTCGGTCGATCAGGACCTGCTGAAGTCTGCTGTAGCAGGCAAGAAGTTTCAGGACAGCTTCTTCGCAAACTCGCAGGACGACGCGATGAGCGACTACGTCAAAGGCGTCATTGGCGCCTGAGCGAAGGCTAAAAAAAAACCGTTCCATCCAGCCAACTGCCCGGAGCCTTTTATGATCTCCAATCCGTTCAGCCTTGAAAACAAGGTTGCCATTGTGACCGGTGCCAATACCGGTCTGGGCCAGGGCATGGCTGTCGCGCTTGCCGAAGCCGGCGCCGACATTGCCCTGGTTGGCCGGTCTCAGCCCGAAGAAACGGTTGAACTGGTCGAGAAAGCAGGCCGTAAGGCGCACATCGTCATGGCAGACCTCGGAAGCCTCGAGCCGATCGACACAATTATCAGCCAGACGCGGGAAGCGCTGGGCAGTATAGACATACTCGTCAACAATGCCGGCATCATCAAACGCAACGACTCTATCGACTTCACTGAAGAAGACTGGGATGCGGTGATGGATATCAACCTGAAAACGCTCTTCTTTCTGAGCCAGAAAGTCGCGCGCTCGATGATAGAGGCGAAGACGCGCGGCAAGATCATCAACATCGCGTCCATGCTGTCCTATCAAGGGGGAATCCGTGTTCCATCTTATACGGCTTCGAAAAGCGGCGTGATGGGCCTGACCCGAATTCTCGCCAATGAATGGGCCAAGCACGACATCAATGTGAATGCGATCGCGCCCGGCTATTTTGCAACGAACAACACAGCCGCATTACAAGCCGACGAAACACGGAATAAGGAGATACTCGGTCGTATCCCTGCTGGCCGTTGGGGCGACCCTTCAGACCTTGGCGGCGCGGCTGTTTTCCTCGCATCGCGCGCATCGGATTATGTGCAAGGTGTCACCCTGCCCGTCGATGGCGGCTGGCTCGCGCGATAGGAACAAGTCACAATGGCTGGGCGCATCATCTGTTTCGGAGAGCTTCTTCTTCGCTTTACAGCGCCGGGCAATGAACGCCTGATGCAGTCGCCGAGGTTCGACGTCCATTTTGGTGGGGCGGAAGCGAATGTAGGTGTGTCGCTGGCGCGCTTCGGACATGACGTGGGCATGGTCAGTGCGCTGCCAGACAATCCGTTCGGCCACTCAATGAGCGAAGCGCTCCGCGCCCAGGGCGTGGACACCCGCCATGTCTTGGCAGGCGAAGGCCGAATGGGCATCTATTTCCTCGAAACTGGCGCCGTGCGCCGACCATCGCGAATTGTATATGACCGGGCTAATTCCCTGTTCGCCAATACGCGAGCAAGTTCGTATGATTGGGCATCAGTCCTCAACGGTGCCGACTGGCTACATCTTTCAGGCATCACCCCTGCGGTCGGCCCTGAACCTATGAGAGCTGCGCAGGCGGCTGTCCGCGCAGCGCAGAAAGCTAATGTGAAAGTCGCCTTCGATGGCAACTATCGCGAGGCGCTCTGGGCCGCCTGGGGCGGAAGCGGGCCAAGTATTCTTCGGGACATCCTCGTCCACGCAGACACCGCTTTCATCAATGAGCGCGACATCGCGCTCATCACGGGCAAAGAGTTCAGCTCACGCGAAGAGGCCGTCGCGCATGCCTTCACTGAGTTCCCTGCACTGACTACGGTCGCCTGTACGACGCGCGCTCAGGAAGCAGTTTCGAACCAGACACTTTCAGGTGAGCTCTACACGCGCAGCGGCGTCTGGAAATCTCCGCCGCACGAGATGATTGATGTGATCGACCGTATTGGCGGCGGCGACGCCTTCGCCGCAGGTGTTCTCCACGGCGTGCTCGAAGGGTTCGACCCCCAGCGAACCATCGATTTCGCGACCGCAGCTGGCGTCATCAAGCATTCCATTCCGGGCGACTGGAACCTCACCACGATCCAGGAGGTCGAGGAAGCCATGAGCGGAAGTGGGCTCGACGTCAGGCGCTGAAGGTGTCGGCGGCGTCAGTCCAAGGGAGGGGTTTCCAATGAAGATGACCCGGCGTTCCGCCATTTTGACGAGTGCCGCTGCAGCATCGCTGGCAGGCGGACTAAGGGCCGCTGCAGAGTCGGCCTCAAGGCCCGTGAAAACAACGTCTGGCGACTATCGAGGCCTGACAAACAATTCCGGCATCCACGTTTTCAGGGGGGTCCGCTATGGTGAGGATACCTCGGTGTCGCGCTTTGTCAGACCCGTTGCTGCGTCGCGGCGCACGGATTTGATAACCGCCGAGGATTACGGCCCGGCCTGCCCGCAACGCGCGGGAACGGTCACAGAGAGCGAAGACTGCCTGTTCCTCAACATCTGGACGCCAGGCCTGAATGACGGGGCAAAGCGCCCGATCATGTTCTACATCCATGGCGGCGCCTATTCGAACGGTTCGGGATCGTCCCCGCTTTATGACGGGACCAATCTAGCCGTGAAAGGCGATGTGGTGGTCATCACCGTAAACCATCGCCTGAACGCTTTCGGCTACCTCTATCTCGACCGGCTTTTTCCCGGGACCTTCCCCGACAGCGGCAATGCTGGCCAGTGGGATCTTATACTTGCTCTGCAGTGGGTGCAGCAGAATGCGGCGGCGTTCGGCGGGGACCCGGATCGTGTGATGGTGTTCGGTCAGTCCGGCGGCGGCGCCAAGATCGCAACCATGATGGCGAGCCCTGCTGCAAAGGG
>Ga0208965_1000828_pt1 | contig 14181 bp, 13 predicted proteins | sample AOAMet1_07_M0_10_2_FD_188230 | JGI IMG/M metagenome (GOLD analysis project Ga0208965, IMG submission 188230) | Ammonia-oxidizing marine microbial communities from Monterey Bay, California, USA - CAN11_07_M0_10 (SPAdes) | ecosystem: Environmental > Aquatic > Marine > Intertidal zone | place...
GCCGGTCGTTGTCATAAAAAGGCGCTGAACCGGAGAGACGCGCTCGTATGGGTGCAGAATGAAGAGATCGACCTGTGAGGCACCTGCAAAGGCCGCAGCCGCCGCTCCGCCCGTATCGCCCGATGTCGCGCAAGTGACGCTCATTCGTTGGCTACGCGCAGAGAGAACTTCATCAAACAGCTGGGCGATCAACTGCATGGCGACATCCTTGAACGCCAATGTGGGGCCGTGATGTAGCTCCATGACGAACCGGTTCGCGCCCCACTGGACGAGAGGCGCAACGCTCTTGTGAGAAAAGCCTGAATAAGCCCGCTCACAAATGCCTTCGATAGTTTTCCTTGAAAGTTCATCGCCGGCGAACGCCGCGATCACCCGGCAGGCCACAGAAACGTAGCTCTCATCGGCGGACGCCCGCTCAATGGAAGGCCAGCTTTCTGGCACGTAGAGACCGCCATCGGGCGCCAGTCCGGACAGACAGGCGTCCACGAAGCCGACCGGCTCTGCCTGACCACGAGTGGATGTGAATTTCACGAACTGCCTCCGAACCTCAGCCGCCCCTGCGAGCGATGGAAGGCGATGTAGACCCCGATAAGGCCCAACGCCATTCCCCACCAGGTGAGCGCATAGCCGAAGTGGCGCTCGGGCGGCAATGGGTCCCGCCCGGTCAGCGTCGCATATGGATTTTCAGCGGTTCGCACGCGTGACATGTCGGCGCCGAGCACGACGCGCATCTTGTCGGGTTCAACCACGCGGCTGTCTGCGCTGGAATAGCCGAGATTGTTGAGCATCAAACCAGCATTGAAGCCGTACCACAGATCACGCTGCGGGTTGCTTGAACCGGCAAGACCGTTGGTCTGGGCTGGTCGCTCAAACGCGTTTGCCCGGCCTTCAAAATTTCCAAGACCCGAAATCTGAAGTGGTACGGGGTCGGTCCCTGCAACGGCATCCCATAGTAAAAGGACGACCGGCCCTTCCCCATCGATTCGACCGGGCACATAGCGCCGCCAGATCGCTTCGCCATCAACAATGCCATAAACCTGTTGGGCGAACCCGTCATTCGACGTGTCGATCTCGACACTCATGGTCTCGAACGGATCGTTCTCGACCTGCCCCTGCGCCTTCTTCTCGCTATACCGCGCGTACTGCCAGTTGCCGAGCAGGACGAGGATGACCAGGCTCGCTATGGTAAGAACGGTCAGAAGCGGCATAGGTTTGAAGGTCATGCGGTCGGCCCACCCGAAGCAAACCATCCTGCCCGACTAAAGCCCGGCATCGTCTTGAGAGCGAACAGGCTCATATTCTTGGCCTGCGCCTTACCGGGAGCCAGGCATCGACGGGCGAGCCTGGCTCTCATCGGTGAACGGCACTCGACCAAATCTACCTCCTAGTGGCCAAGCACCAGGTAAGGAATGACGTAGACGAATGCGAAGAGGAACAGCCACACCACGTCAACGAAGTGCCAGTACCAGGCCGCAAATTCGAAACCGAGATGCTTCTTCTCCGACATGCCGCCCGTCATCAGACGAATGAGACATACCGCCAGGAAGATCGTGCCAATAACGACGTGGGCGCCGTGGAAGCCGGTCGCCATGAAGAAGGCTGACCCGTAGATCGTGCCGTCAAAGCTGAAGCCAGCATGGGAGTATTCGAGAATCTGAAGACCGGTAAAGAAGATACCGAGTAGAACCGTGATCGCGAGCATGTTGATCGCCGTCTTGCGATTACCATGCTGCAGGGCGTGGTGCGCTGCCGTAACGGTCGTGCCGGACAGAAGCAGGACCAGCGTGTTCATGAGCGGCAGGTGGAATGGATCAAACAGTTCAACGCCAGCTGGTGGCCACTGGCCGCCAACGGCCTGAAGCGCTTCGGCGTAAAGCGGGTTCGCGGCGTCGAACGAACCGCCAACGCGGGCGCCATGGAAAATGGCAAACTCGAAAAAGCTCCAGAACCACGCGACGAAGAACATGATCTCCGATGCGATAAAGAGCACCATGCCGTACTTCAGACCAATGGAGACGACAGGCGTATGGTCGCCAGCCCGGCTCTCTTTGATAACTTCACGCCACCAGCCAAACATCACATAGCCAACAAAGCCGAGGCCAATCAGCATGAGCCATGGCGAGCCTTCAGGGATGCCAAACATGCCCTTCATGTAGGTGACGGCGCCAATCGCCAGCACAACCATCGCCATCGACCCCAGCAGCGGCCAGGGAGATGGGTTCACGAGGTGATAGTCATGTTTCACTTCATCATGTGCCATTGCCCGGAATCCCTATCGTCCATCAATTTACTCGCGCCTTTTAGCCTGCAGGCTATTGGAGTCGCAACCGTCTAGTTTAGTGCCGCCGATTTCGCCGCACCTCGAAAATTGTCTGTCTCATAGAAGGTGTAGGACAATGTAATTGTCCGCACGTCTGCCAGATTGGAGTCTGCATCCATCTCCGGAGAAACGAAATACACGACTGGCAGCTTCTTGGTTTCGCCGGCTTCGACGGTACGCTCCTCAAAGCAGAAGCATTCCAGCTTGTTGTAGTAAATGCCAGCCCTGTGCGGCGTGACATTGTACGACGCCATCAGGCTTACATCCTGGTCGGACGTGTTCGTTACCTCGAAGAAGGCAAGACCGTGTTCCCCGAGATGAACGTCCATGCTGGTCTGAAGCGCCCGGAATTGCACAGGCGCATTCATCACATTGGAATCGAAACGGACATTGACGGTGCGATCGAGAATTTGCTCAGGCGCAGCCTCAGCAATCTGGGTGGTGCCGCCAAAGCCCGTCACGCGGCAGAAGGTGTCGTAGAGCGGCTTTGAGGCAAAGGCCAGGCCGAGCATTCCAAGTGCCGCCGCGCCAAATCCAAGAGCGAGCGTCCGATTGTTCATTAGTCACCTCCCTCTTCTGGCTGGCTTTCATTATCAGCGGGCAGATCCGGCATGGACTTGCTGTTGTCTTGAGGCGGATTACTCCAGTAAAAGCCGCCATCTGGGCCAAGCTCTGAATCGGCAAGGCGGACAATTGTCGTCACGCCGACCAGTATAACGAAACCGAAAAGCGCGAGTGCGAGCCACAGGTTTCGCTTCTTCTGCGCCTGTCGGGCTCTCTCATCAAGCTGAGGTGGGGTGCCTGGAGTCTTGGTCATTATATCCCCGGCATCGCGAAGTAAGCCCCGAACCCATGCTCGAGGATCAGCGCTGCAAATAACAGGAATAGATAGAGAATGGAGAAGGCAAAAAGCCGCTTGGCCGCCTTTGCACCCTCTGGCTGCACTGGCACTGCACCAGCATCGCTCCGCCACACATCGACCGCCAGCTTGACGAAAACGAGACCTAGGACCGCTGCCGCGGCCGCATAGATTATACCCGCTAGTCCGGTCAGCACCGGCGCGAGAGCCAGCGGAGCCAGTAGGAGCGAATATGCAAGAATCTGATTGCGGGTCGTTTTGGCACCATGGGTTACTGGCAGCATCGGAACGTTCGCTTTCTTATACTCGCCATGAGCAAGCAGGCTGAGCGCCCAGAAGTGAGGCGGCGTCCAGAAGAAAATGATCACGAAGAGAAGCCACGCATCGAGCGGCGCGCTACCTGTCACAACAGCCCAACCGATGACAGGTGGGAACGCACCGGCTGCGCCTCCAATGACGATGTTCTGCGGCGTACGGCGCTTGAGCAGCATGGTGTAAAACCAGCCATAATAAGCGATCGAGAGCGCAAGAAGCGCTGCCGCGACTGCGTTCGAAGCGAGCCACATCAGCAGAACGGAGACACCGCTCATAACGAGGCCAAGCGCAATTGCCTCTTCGCGCGGCACGGCGCCCGACGGGATCGGGCGGGTCGATGTCCGTTTCATGATTGCATCAATGTCGGCGTCGTACCACATATTGATGGCGCCTGCAGCGCCGGAGCCGAGCGCAATCGCCAGTGTAGCAATCGCCGCCATGAGCGGATTAACCGAAACACCGGTCACGCCCACCGCGCTAACGAGGCCGGCAAGTCCCGTAAACACAACAAGCATCATGATGCGCGGCTTCATCAGCTGCACATAGTCACCCGCAGTCGCGTAACGCGGTGCGTCTGAGGTCATATCAGCTGTATCGACATGCGACATCGGATTTGCGTGCTCCATAAAGATGGAAACGGCCCCTCGCGACACTGAACGCGAAGGGCCGCTTTATTTCAGTTGTTCGACGGCCCTTTAGTGGTGACCTTGCGGCTTCACTTCAGGCAGCTCGTTGAACTGGTGGAATGGTGGTGGCGAAGGCAGCGTCCATTCCAGTGTGGTAGCACCCTCGCCCCACGGATTGCCAACACCCTTGCGGCGACGAACGGCGGCTTCGATCACGCCGACAAAGAAGATCAGCGTTGCGACCAAAGTAACTGCGTAGCCCATGGATGACCAGAAGTGCCAGGTGGAGAAGGCATCAGCGTAGTCAATGTAGCGACGCGGCATACCGTTCAGGCCGAGGAAGTGCTGCGGGAAGAAAAGAAGGTTCGAGCCAATGAACATCGTCCAGAAGTGCGCGTAACCAATCGTCTTGTTGTACTTCACGCCAAACATCTTCTCGAACCAGTAGTACCAACCCGCGAAGAGACCGAACACGGCGCCGAGCGAGAGCACGTAGTGGAAGTGCGCCACCACATAGTAGGTGTCGTGCAGGATGTGGTCGATACCGGCGTTTGCGAGCACCACACCCGTTACGCCACCAACGGTGAACAGGAAGATGAAGCCGATGGCCCATACCATGGGGACAGCGAAGTCGAGCGAACCGCCCCACATGGTCGCGATCCAAGAGAAGATCTTGATGCCGGTCGGCACCGCGATGACCATGGTCGCAGCCACGAAGTAGGCCTTCATATCAGCAGGCATACCGACGGTATACATGTGGTGAGCCCACACGATGAAACCGATCGCGCCAATCGACACCATGGCGTAGGCCATTCCGAGATAGCCAAAGACGGGCTTGTTCGAGAAAGTCGACACGATGTGACTGATGATGCCGAAGGCCGGCAGGATCATGATGTACACTTCCGGGTGACCAAAGAACCAGAACAGGTGCTGGAACATGATCGGGTCGCCGCCCCCGGACGGGTCGAAGAACTGCGAACCGAAGTTACGGTCGGTCAGAAGCATGGTCAGCGCGCCAGCCAGGACAGGAAGAGCGAGCAGCAGCAGAACCGCCGTGACAAGCATGGACCAGGCGAACAGCGGCATCTTGTGCAGGGTCATACCCGGCGCGCGCATATTCAGGATGGTGACGATAAAGTTGATGGCACCCAGAATGGACGCAATACCAGCGGTATGAAGCGACAGGATCAGGAGGTCCATCGAAGGACCAGGGTGACCGGTTGCGCTGGAAAGCGGCGGATAAAGCACCCAGCCACCACCAAAACCGAGGAACTGGCCAGTGCCCGGGATCAGCATGGAGATACACGCCATGATGAAAGCTGCCACGGTGAGCCAGAACGAGATGTTGTTCATGCGCGGGAACGCCATATCGGGCGCACCGATCATGAGAGGAACAAACCAGTTACCGAAGCCGCCAATGAGCGCTGGCATCACCATGAAGAAAATCATGATAAGACCGTGATAGGTAATCACGACGTTGTAGAAATGCTTGGCATGCTCAATGGCCTGGTCGCCAGAATAGCCGAAGAACTCCATCAGGCTGGTAAGCGGGCCAATGCCCGGCTGAGCCAGCTCAAGACGGATAATGCCAGACAGGGTATATCCTACAATGCCCGCGATGATCGCAAAGACGAGGTACAGGGTACCAATGTCCTTGTGGTTTGTGGACAGGAACCAGCGGGTAAAAAAGCCCGGCTTGTGATCGTGGGCATGATCGTCATGGACGGTCGAAACTTGATCCATTGCCATGTCAGAAATCCTCTTGGGTTCTACTCGGCGCGGGCAAGGCGCGTTTCAGCACCTGTCCGGTCGGAATTGCTTGCAACTTGAGCCTGGTCGAGCGCACCGAATGCGCCTTCAAAATCACCAGAGCGAAGGGTCGAGATCCAGGTGTCGTAGGTCGCCTGATCAACAACACGAACCTCGATCGGCATGTAGGCGTGGTCCTTGCCGCAGAGCTCGGAACACTGGCCGTAATAGGTGCCTTCTTCCTCAACCAGGAACCAGCCCTCATTAAGGCGTCCTGGCACAGCGTCGGTTTTTACGCCAAACGCGGGGACAGTCCAGGAGTGGATAACGTCCGAAGCGGCCGTCTGATAGCGGATGTAGCGATTGACGGGCAGTACCAGCGGATAATCAGTCGAGAGATTGCGCGGACCGCGAGCAGCCTCGGTGTCCTGGTCCGATGACAGGCCACGCTGAAGCGGGTTCGAAACGAACTCGACCGGATAGCCACCATCGTCCAGCTCATCAGGGAAGGAGTAAGTCCAGTTCCACTGGTTGCCCTGCGCCTTGACCGTGATCCAGCCTTGAGCGGCGGCATCAGGATAGATGTTCGGATTGTCGTCCTCAGCGGTCGCGATGACTTCGAGGTCAGGCTGATTTTCCTGATAGAACAGGTTCGAGAAGGAAGGCCCCGCAATCGCAACGAGGATCAGCACAGGAACGACTGTCCAGACGATCTCAATCGGTGTGTTGTGGCTGAACTTCCGGGCAACCGGGTTTGAGCGCTTGTTGTACTTTACGCAAACCCAGACGATCAGCGCCAACACAAACAAGGTGATCAGCGTGATGATCACCAGCAGGTAATTGTGAAACCAGTGCAGACGCTCCATGATTCGCGTTGCGGAAGCTTGAAGATTTAATCCGCCTTCCTCAGGCACAGCGGCGTATGCTGCAGCGCTGAAAGGAAGGATCGAAAGAAGAGCGACGAGAAAACGCACAACCCGACTCCTTGGTAATTATTTGAGCCTTGCAATAGCCGTCGGTAGAAGCCGCGTCCACCCGCCCCTTCAGCAAATTCAAATATGTCGCAGCAGCTTCGCTTTGTTTGCGCGCAGGTCTATATTGCGGCTGATCCATAGGGAGGTATCCAGCATGTTACGTATCTTTCTGACTGGCACGGTTGCAATGTTCGCGGCCGCGAGCGCAAGCGCGCAGGTCTTCGTCGTTGGCGGCGGATTAGCGCGAGATTGCTACGATGAGGCTCAGAGCGGCAACTACGTCTTTCGGCTCGCTGAGCAGACGTGCTCACGCGCACTGCGCGAAGAGACGCTGACGCGGGAAAATCGCGCGGCCACTTACGTGAATCGAGGCGTTCTGCGCATGCGCGAGGGTGAATACGAGCAAGCACTGAGCGATTATAATAATGCAACCTCGATCCTGCCTGAACTCGGCGCCGCCTACCTGAATGAAGGCGCGGCCCATATCTACCAACGGAACTTTTCCGACGCTCTGGTCTCCCTGAACCGCGCCATCGAACTCAATACGAACGATTTATTCGCGGCTTATTACAACCGCGCCATCGCGCGTGAGAGTACCGGTGATGTGCCCGGCGCCTATTATGACTTCCAGCGATCACTGGAGCTCAAGCCGGGCTGGGACCTCGCAGAGCGCCAATTGAGCCGTTTTGAGGTTCAGGAGCAGTAAGAGCGCTCTGCCCGCTTGCGGGCGGAGCGACGAATGGCCATTCTCTTCTCATGCTAGAAACAGATCTCCCGTTCGACCGCTCCGAAGCAACCCGTACTCTGGCCGAGGCCTGCGAGGGGGCTGACGATGGCGACATCTACGTCCAGCGCGCACGCTCTGAGAGCTTCATGTTCGATGATGGCCGGCTGAAGTCGGCCGCTTTCGATACGTCGCAAGGCTTTGGGCTTCGGGTCGTTGCCGGCGAGGCAAGCGGAAACGCGCACTCTGGAGAACTGACACTGGACGCGATTCGTCGTGCAGCGCAGACCGCCTCCGCCGCGAAGCGCGGCTATTCAGGCTCACTCGCGGCGGGGCCGGTCCCGACGAACAGGAAGCTATACGCGCCGATTGATCCGACCGAAGCACCGGGCTTCACCGTCAAGACCGGCCTAATGGCCGAGATCGATGCATGGATCCGCGCGAAGGATCCGCGCGTCGTTCAGGTGTCCGTGTCACTGGCTGGGAGCCATGAAGAGATCGATATCTTGCGCCCTGCAGGCGAAACCTTCCATGACGTCCGCCCTCTCGTCCGGCTGAATATCGCAGTCACTCTCGAAAAAAATGGCCGCCGCGAATCGGCGACCTCCGGAGCAGGCGGCCGCGCGGAATACGAAGAATGGATCAAACCAGAGCGTTGGCAGGCCATGGCCGAGCGGGCGCTTCGCAAGGCTGAGATCAATCTCGATTCTATCCCCGCCCCAGCTGGCGAAATGGAAGTGGTGCTCGGGCCGGGTTGGCCCGCGGTCCTCTTGCACGAAGCGGTTGGCCACGGGCTCGAAGGTGATTTCAATCGCAAGCAGACAAGCGTTTATTCCGGCAAGATCGGCCAGCAGGTTGCGGCCAAGGGCGTCACGGTTGTTGATGACGGCACGTTGGATGCGCGGCGCGGGTCTCTATCCTTTGATGATGAAGGCACGCCGACCCAGCGCAACGTCCTCATCGAGGACGGCATCCTGAAAGGCTATATGCAGGATCGCCAGAACGCGCGCCTGATGGGCATGACACCGACGGGAAATGGACGGCGCGAAAGCTATGACGCCGGCATCATGCCGCGCATGACAAATACCGTTATGCTCGGCGGTCAGGATGATCCGGAAGAGATCGTCAAATCAATCAAGCGCGGTATCTGGGCGGTCGATTTTGGCGGCGGCCAGGTCGACATCACCTCGGGCAATTTCGTCTTCCAGTGCACCGAAGCCTATCTTGTCGAGAACGGTAAGGTCGTTGCGCCAGTCAAGAACGCGACACTGATTGGACATGGCCCGACCGCACTCAACAAGGTTTCGATGATTGGCAACGACTTCGCCATGGATGACGGCGTCGGCACTTGCGGCAAGGCTGGCCAGACCGTTCCGGTCGGCGTTGGCCAGCCGACGCTTAAGGTCGATGCCCTAACCGTGGGCGGTGCGGGCTAGGAAACCGAATTTTCGTCGCAGGGCCCAAAGCTGCTCATATTGATTTCGCTGACTTCGCCTTCCAAACGGTACTCCAGCGGGTAAACCACGTTGAAGCGGGGCAAAGCGCGGCCACCGATCCGTTTGGGCTCAAACTGTGCTAGCGAAACGGCTTTTTTTGATTGATAGCAAAATATTGGCTGTGTGCAGGATGTCGTCAGGCTGAACGTGTAACCGTTTTCATCAACGGAAAACCTGACCTCGCAATAGCCCTCAAGTCCGAGCATGGCTGCCATGGGCGGATAGGTCGGGACCGGTGGCACAATCGGCACTGCATCTTCATCAGCATCGCTTTGAGCATCCGCAGTTACACCGAAGACAACTACGCTCATTGTTAACAAAGCAACTCTGATCATTCCAACGCCCTCCAAGTAGGCTTGAAGGTTATGATCCTGGGGTTGAGCTGGCAATGTGTGGAATAGGTTCCCTTAAAATACAAATACCCGCGAGGCTGTGCCTTACGGGGATTTGCAGCCAGCTTGGATTAATGCGGCCTAGCTTTGCGTCCGGTCCATAGAGACACCGGAAGGATCTACCTCGGCGCGGCGCTCCTTGTCGCCGGGGCCGTGGCTGCGTTCGGCATGCTTGGTCAGGTTGCGAAGCCAGGGGCTGAGAACAATCAGCACGACACCAAGCGCGACAGCGGCGCCGCCAAGCTGCAGGTAGACTGCGTTGTATGCCGCGAGGCTTTCTTCGGCGGGAGCTCCTTCAGGCACTTGCGTCGCCTGCGCGATCCCAGCCGCGATGACGTTCGCGTAGGATGAAGCGAGGAACCAGTAGCCCATCATGAAGCCGACGATCTGTTTGGCCGAAAGCTTGGTCACAGCGGAAAGGCCAACGGGGGACAGGAAGATCTCACCCGTCGTGTGAAGCAGGTACATCAGCATGATGAACAGCACAGAGATACGCAGCGCACCATCTGCGTCAGGGACGGCGGTCTGGATACCAAGATTGAGCACGAAGAAACCCGCACCAATCTGGACCATGGCGAGGCCAAACTTGATGAAGCTGTTCGGCTCAATCCCGCGATTGCCGAGCCACGTCCAGAGGACAGCAATCAGCGGTGCGAAGTACATGATGTAGAGCGGGTTGGCCGACTGAAGGACCGGGGCCGGGAAAGGCTCGCCTCCGACCTGATTGTCGACGTGCGCTGCTGCGAAGAGGTTCAGCGATGTCGGGCCCTGGTCAAAGAGCGCCCAGAACAACACTGAAGACACGGTCAGGATCAGAAGGCCAATCATCGCGTTCCGAGTGTCGGACTCCAGCTTGACGAGCATATAGATAACAATGCCGAGCGTCACGACGAGGAAAACGACGTGCATAGCGAGCGTCATGATACTGGCGATCTGCAGCAGGAAGAAAGCTGCGAGCGCGAAGCCAAGGCCCGCCGCATAAACCAGCCATTCGCGGTTCAGGCCTGCAAAGACCGGGGTCTTCAGGTCGACATCCGCTGGAGGATCCGCGCGGCCTTCCAGCCAGCCCTGCCCCCAGACAAAAACCAACAGGCCAGCGAGCATGCCGATGGCAGCAAGACCAAAGCCGGCCCACCAACCGAGCGTCGCAGCGGCAAGCGCACAGAAAATACCCGACAGGAATGAGCCGAGGTTGATGCCCATATAGTAAAGCGTGAAGCCCGAATCGCGACGACGGTCGCCTTGATCGTAGAGCGCGCCGACGCAGGTCGAGATGTTTGGCTTCAGGAAGCCGACGCCCGCAACGATAAGCGCAAGCGCAGCAAACAGGATCGTTGCGAAAAGCGGATTGCGCTCCTGTTCCAGAGTCCCCACCAGGACTGTTTCTTCGTCGCCTCGAGTGAAAGTGACGGTACGTATAGTGGAGCCCTCTTCAGGCTGAACGAAGCTATCGATCGCGATCTCTTCGCCATCAATGACGATGAAACGGTCGCGCGCTTCGCTGTATTCCGGACGCTCCAGCTCATAGACAGTGCCGTCCACGTTGAGCGTTTCGGTCGCTGCGGGGCCATGAAGGCCCATCAGGCCGTGACCGGCCACAAGAAGAATTGCGCCGAACGTCACGGCTTTCCTGAAGCCGATGTATTTATCAGCAAGCCAGCCGCCTAGAAGCGGTCCGAGATAGACCAGCGCCACATAGGCACCATAGAGGGTCAGCGAGAAGCTGCTCTCGAACAGGAAGTGCCAGGTGAGATAGAAGATGAGAAGCGCCCGCATCCCGTAATAGGAAAAACGCTCCCACATCTCTGCGAAGAACAGGATGTAGAGGCCTTTGGGATGTTTCCTGAGTTGCCACATCGTGAAACCGAGCGGCGGCACTGCCAGAAGCGACAATAGAACAGAAAACATCAGCTAGACCCTCAACCTCTCTGCGCGTGATCTCACGCTTCGTAAGCGCACACTTTGATCACGCAGCTTGGTCTGGCTCAAGCAAAGATGTGCCATTTGTAATCAGAAAGACGCAAAGGCTCGCTAGTATGCCAGCGTTTCGAAGGCTGGTTCGACCCGCCTGCCCCATTCACCATGATAGAGGTCAAGCAGTCGGTCCGCTGGTGTCAGCCCGCTTTCGGCGATCTCGTCGAGCTCCGCGATGAAACCGGTCTCATCGTCACCGGAGCTATTATACTTGGCGCGCGCCTTGAGTCCGTTCCGACTGATCGCCAACACTTGCCTGGCCAGGTCCTGAAGCGTGCCGCCGCCAGGGATCGGCGTACGAAGACCAAGCACTCGAACTGACTGACGCATGGCTTCACGTTCCGACGCCGACCAGTTCTTCACGAGGTCCCATGCTGCATCGAGCGAGCTCTGCTCGTACAGAATGCCGGTCCAGAAACCTGAGAATGCACATAGACGACTCCACGGCCCGGAATCGGATCCGCGCATCTCAAGAAAGCGCTTCAGCCGGACCTCCGGAAAGATCGTCGAAAGATGATCGACAAAGTCGTCGATGGCCGGCTTTTGACCGGGCAGTATGTCCAGCTCGCCCTTCATGAAGTCGCGAAAACTCTTGCCAGAGGCGTCGAGATACTTGCCACCGCGGCGAACGAAATACATCGGCACGTCAAGCGCGTAGTCGACATACCTCTCAAAACCGGCACCATCCTCAAACATGAAAGGCAACATGCCGGACCGATCTGGATCCGTGTCGGTCCAGATGTGCGAGCGGTAAGACAGGAACCCGTTCGGGCGGCCTTCGGTGAAAGGTGAGTTTGCGAAAAGAGCCGTACCGAGCGGCTGAAGCGCCAGCGATACGCGCAACTTCTTCACCATGTCGGCTTCAGACGCGAAGTCGAGGTTCACCTGAACCGTGCAGGTCCGGAACATCATCTCGCGCCCAAGGCGCCCGACCTTGAGCATGTAGTCCCGCATGATGGCGTAACGACCCTTTGGCATCATCGGCGTATCCGCCATGCTCCAGAGGGGTGAAGAGCCCATCCCCAGAAAACCAACGCCAAGCGGGTCAGCGATCTCTCGCACTTCCTTGAGGTGGTCGCCAACCTCGTTGCAGGTCTGGTGGATGTGCTCAAGCGGCGCGCCCGAAAGCTCGAACTGCCCGCCCGGCTCAAGGCTGACGCTCGCGCCGTCCTTCTTCAGACCGATGAGCAGTCCGGACTCGGAAATCGGTTCCCAGCCGAACTTGTCGGAAAGACCTTCGAGCATCGCACGAATTGAAACATCGCCATCATATGGCAGTGGTTTCAGACCATCGCGGATGAAGCCGAACTTTTCGTGCTCGGTACCAACTCGCCAGTCGGCTTTAGGTGCGCTGCCCTGCTCTATCCATTCGACGAGCTCGGACTTTGACGCGATACGCGGGGCGTTCTCGTCGATGTCGGATGTAGGCGTAGTCATGCCGGCCCCTCTAGCCGTTTTCGGTTTCAGGCAGATAGGGATGTTCCTGCCAGTCGCCAACACAAGATTGCCATAGTGTGAGCGCAGCAACCACAGCTGTCTCCGCACGAAGAATACGCGGTCCCAGTGTTACCGGTTGAATATGCTCAATTTTTCGGATCCACTCGCGCTCTTTCGGAGAAAAGCCACCCTCTGGACCGATGAGGATTCCTGCGGCGGTGTCGCTGGCCTCTGACAGCACCTCGCGCATGGGTCTCGCATCGCCTGCTTCATCACAGTAATAAAGCGGTTTACCTGATGGCCAGCCTTCAAGTGCGCTGATCAGCGGCACATCATCAAACACTTCTGGCACGTCCATTCGCTCGGTCTGCTCAGCCGCCTCGATTACCACTGACTGCAACCGGTCCCGGCGCACCCGGCTCGACTGCGTACGTTCGGTCATGACTGGCTGAATACGACGCACACCAAGTTCGCATGCTTTCTCTACGACGAAATCAGTACGCGCCTTCTTCAGCGGCGCGAAAAACAAGGTAAGATCGGGCGTTTCCACCTGTGGCCTCGACTGTCTGTCGGGCACGATAGAAGCGCGCTTACCGCTCCGGGGCACGACAGCCGCACGCCACTCACCGTCTCGTCCGTTAAAGACCCGGACAGGCGCACCTTCCCCAAGCCGCATGACACGCAGAATGTAATTCGCCTGGTTGTCGCTTAGCGCGACCATCTCTCCTGAAGACAGGGCCGCATCAATGAAAAGTCTGGGAACGGAACTCATGGCGACCATATAGGCTTCTGTTGTCAGAGAGTTAAGCCAAAACCAGCGAGGCCGCACGATGAGTGTCAGCTCCATCAATCCCGCCACTGAAGAAGTCATCGAAACTTTCGACCCTCACAGTCAGGTCGACGTGGACGCCGCGCTTGCCAAGGCTGATCAACGTTACGCCGACTGGCGGCTGACCAGTTTTGATGAACGCGCCAAGCTCATGGAGAAGGCTGCCGAGGTGCTGGAGAGCCACGTCCGCGACTGGGCCCCGGCCATGAGCCGCGAAATGGGCAAACCGCTGGCGCAGGCTGAAGGTGAACTGAAGAAATGCGCGTGGGTCTGCCGCCACTATGCCGAGCACGCCGAAGGCTATCTCAAGGACGAAAAGATCAAGACCGACGCCAGCCAGTCCTTCGTGCGTCATCTTCCTATCGGTCCGGTGCTGGCGGTCATGCCATGGAATTTTCCATACTGGCAGGTCTTTCGTTTCGCAGCGCCAGCGCTCATGGCGGGCAATGTAGGCCTTCTGAAGCATGCGTCGAATGTCTGGCGCTG
>Ga0208965_1000833_pt1 | contig 14167 bp, 16 predicted proteins | sample AOAMet1_07_M0_10_2_FD_188230 | JGI IMG/M metagenome (GOLD analysis project Ga0208965, IMG submission 188230) | Ammonia-oxidizing marine microbial communities from Monterey Bay, California, USA - CAN11_07_M0_10 (SPAdes) | ecosystem: Environmental > Aquatic > Marine > Intertidal zone | place...
GAGAAATGAGAGCCGTTGAAAGGCGGCGAGATGACTGCAGAGCGCAAGACATTTCCAGAACCGCAAACGGGTGCGAGTGAGCAGGAATCTGCCACGGGATCGCGCCCGGAAGCGGCATGTTCTGAGCGCCATGACGGCTCGCATTCACCGGCACGTCAGCTTCAGAACGATCTTCAGAGCCGGTTAGCGCCGGAGGGGCGTTCTTCGCCGCTTCGTCAGATCGCCCAAGCGCTCGTTACTGCCTCCGGCCTGACCATGGTTATGGGCTTTTTCGTCTTTAACGCCATTTCCTAGACCTTCCTCTGGCAATCAGCTGATCGAGCCATATGATGGCAAGTGAAGTCGAATGCGAAAGAGTACGAATGAGAGTCAGAAAAGCCGTGCTGCCTGTTGCTGGCCATGGAACCCGCGTCCTGCCAGCATCAAAATCCATTCCAAAGGAATTGCTGACGGTCGTCGACCAGCCTGTGCTGCAATACGTGGTCGATGAAGCGCGTGCAGCCGGGATCGAGCACTTCGTTTTCGTGACCGGGCGCGGCAAGCACGCAATCGAAGACTATTTCGACGAGGCCTATGAGCTGGAGCAGACGCTCGCTTCGAAATCATCAAAAGCCGATATCCTGAAGGATCTGCAGCGCACGAAGCTGCCACCTGGTGCGGCAAGCTTTACACGACAGCAGGCGCCGCTGGGGCTTGGGCATGCCGTGTGGTGCGCAAAGGACATTATTGGCGATGAGCCGTTTGCGGTATTGTTGCCCGATGTGATCCTTCGCGCCGAGCCGTCGGCGCTGGCGCAGATGGTAACCGCGTATGACGAGGTTGGTGGCAATGTTATTGCAGTCAACCCGGTGCCTCAGGAGCAGGTCTCGTCCTATGGGGTCATCACACCGAAGTCGCGGGACGGTCGGCTCATCGAGATGGAGGGCATGGTCGAGAAGCCCGCGCGCGAAGACGCGCCTTCCAATCTTAAGATCACCGGCCGCTATATCCTGCAACCTGAAATCTTTGGGCTGCTTGAAGATCAGGGCAAAGGGGCAGGGGGTGAGATCCAGCTGACCGACGCCATGGTCCGGTTGATGCAGACCCAGTCATTCCACGCCTATGAATTCGAGGGCGAGGAATTCGATTGCGGCTCCAAGGCGGGCTATTTCGAGGCATTTGTCGCGCACGCGCTAAAACATCCGGAAACGGCGGACTTCGCAAAGGCGATTCTCAAGAAATATGGCAGTGGCTGATAAGGCCGGGCGACTGACCGCAGCCTGCGACTTTCCCTTGTTTCGGTGAATAGCTATAGCGGTTCACGCGAGGTGAGTGGATGAAATTTCTTGTGACCGGCGTTGCCGGTTTTATCGGATCACGAATTGCCGGAGCGCTTTTGGGCGACGGCCATGAGGTCATCGGGCTCGACAATCTCAACGCCTATTATGATCCAGCGCTGAAGCAGGCGCGGCTCCATGAGCTGCAGACTTATGAGAATTTCTCGTTCCGCAAGCTCGATATCTCGGACCATGAAAATCTGCTCGGGTTGCCAGAACGCGATTCGATCGACCGGGTCATCCATCTGGCCGCGCAGGCGGGCGTTCGTTATTCGCTCGAGAACCCCTTCGCCTATGCCCAGTCGAATCTGACCGGGCATCTTGCAATGCTGGAATTCTGCCGCCGGGCTGCGAAGGTGCCGATGTTGGTCTACGCGTCTTCGAGCTCTGTCTACGGCGATGATGCGGTTGCGCCGTTCCGTGAGGACGCGAATGTCGACCGTCCTGTATCACTTTATGCCGCTACCAAGCGCGCCGATGAGTTGATGAGCCAAGCTTATGCCAAGCTGTATGACATTCCGCAGATCGGCGTGCGTTTCTTTACAGTCTACGGCCCATGGGGGCGACCGGATATGGCCTATTGGTCGTTCACTGATCGCATCCTGAGAGGCGAGACGATCCGTGTCTTCAATGGCGGCAAGATGAAGCGCGACTTCACCTATATCGCTGATGCGGTCGCCGGGCTTAAGGCAATTGCGACGGGCCGGGCCGTGTTTGCTGAAGGCGAGCGCGCGCACAAGCTTTACAATATCGGTCATAACCAGCCGGTCGAATTGCTGAAGTTCATCGAGACCATCGAAGAGGTCACCGGCAAGAAGGCGCGCATGGCACTGGAGCCCATGCAGCCGGGCGATGTCACGGAAACTTGCGCGGATATATCCCGCATGCAGGCCGATTACGGGTACGAGCCGATAGTGAGCCTGAAGGAAGGCCTGCAGCAGTTTGCAGATTGGTTCAGGACCCAGCGTGTCGCTGCGGGACCTGCGATCAGACAAGGTCTTTAGGGTCATGCAAGCCGAGGCGCTTCCGACAGGTCAGGACGTGCTGGACGCGGCGCGGCGGCTTCACGGCCATGTGCTTCGCACGCCCGTCCTGCGAAATGATGCGCTGGATGAGATGGCAGGGGCAAAGCTCTGGTTTAAGTGCGAAAATCTGCAAACGACCGGAAGCTTCAAGATCAGGGGCGCCACCAACAGGCTGCTTCAGCTAAGCGCCGAGCAACGGGAGAAGGGCGTTGTCGCCTTCTCCTCAGGCAATCATGCGCAGGGCGTTGCGCGGGCGGCGAGGAACTTCCGCATGCCAGCGTTGATCGTCATGCCGTCAGATGCTCCAGCCATCAAGATTGATGGCGTACGGCGCGACGGGGCAGAAATCAGGCTTTATGACCGTGACAGCGAAAGCCGAGAGGAAATTGCGTCTGAAGAGACCGAAAAGCGCGGTGCGACGCTCGTGCCGAGCTTTGACGACCCGTACATCATTGCAGGGCAGGGGAGCGCAGGGGTCGAATTCGGACAACAGATTCGCGATGCCAACACGCCGCTCGATCATATTATCTGTTGCGCCGGTGGCGGCGGGCTCATTACCGGGCTCGCGCTCGGATACCGCAACTTCGATCCTGATGCCGCGATCTGGACCGCCGAACCAGAAGCGCATGATGACTGGCGCCGCTCGCTTGCGGCGGACAGCGTCGAGGTCAATGCGCCGGGCACGCGCTCGATCTGCGATGCGATCCTGACACCGTCTCCGGGTGAAATGACCTGGGAACTGGGGCGGGAGCTCCTTGCGGGCGGATGTGCCGTTGGCGACGACCAGATCAAGGAAGCGATGCGGCTGGCCTTCCGGCACCTGAAACTCGTTGTGGAACCGGGCGGCGCTGCGGCGCTCGCCTGCGCCCTGTTCGACCTGCCGGAAGCAGCGAAGGGCAAGTCAGTCGGTGTTGTGCTATCTGGCGGGAATGTCGATCCGGCGCAGTATGCAGGGATACTGGCGGGCTAGCTGTTCTCTGTTTCTATGGGCACTGTCCAACCGCCATCGTCCCCGCTTTCGCTGGGGAGGCCGTGACCAGGCTGGGTCTACCTAGTTCTCTTTCAGAATGCGGGACTTCTCGCGTTGCCAGTCACGCTTCTTGGCGGTTTCGCGCTTGTCAGGCGCTTTCTTACCGGTTGCGAGACCAATAAGAAGTTTCGCGATTCCCCGTTCGTTGAAGTAAAGCTTCAGTGGGACAATCGTGCGGCCCGCGCGCTCAACTTTCTGGGAAAGTTCGGCGATTTCGCGTTTCGAGGCGAGGAGTTTACGCCGGCGTTTTGGCTCATGGTTGAACTGGTTCGCGCCCTCATATGGCGGGAAATCTGCGTTCACCAGCCAGAGTTCGCCTTCTTCGACGGCGGCATAGGATTCTGCGATGTTTGCACGGCCATTGCGCAGCGACTTCACTTCGCTGCCCTGTAGTTGCAGGCCAGCCTCCAGCGTGTCTTCGACCTGGTAGTCGAAGCGGGCGCGGCGGTTTTCCGCTACGAGGCCGTCCGAGCGGCCCTTGATTTGGCTCTTCTTTGACATGGGAGGCTATATAAGGCCTGCGATCTCCATTGCAGCCTCAATCCTGCGACGGGCTGCATCGTCTGGCGCGACGAGCGGCAGGCGAATCTCGTCGCTGCAAAGCCCGAGGCGCGAGAGCGCGAACTTGGCAGGGCCGGGAGACGGGGCACAGAACAGCGCTTTGTGAAGAGCGATGAAGCGGGTTTCGATCTCACGTGCCGTTTCGAGATCAGCCTCGTCCATTGCTTTGTGCATCTTTGCCATATCGGCAGGGGCGACATTGGACGTGACCGATATGCAGCCAGTACCGCCCATGGCTCGGTAGCCAAGGGTGACGGGATCTTCACCGCAAATCTGGACGAATTGCTCGCCCTGCAGGCCTGCTGAATGAAGACTGATGCGGGCAAGGTCGCCTGTCGCATCCTTGATGCCGACAATGTTCGGATGCTTTCCGAGGCGGATCACGGTCTCAGGCTGAAGGTCTGAAACCGTTCGCCCTGGCACGTTGTACAAAATGATCGGCAGGGCGACAGCGTCAGCAATAGCGCGAAAATGTGCCTCAAGGCCTGCCTGATCCGGCCGGTTGTAGTAGGGACACACACAGAGCGCCGCATCGGCGCCAGCTTCCTTGGCATGCTCGACCAGCCCGATGGCTTCGCGGGTGGAGTTTGAGCCAGCACCTGCGATAACTGGGACGCGTCCCGCAGTCACCTCTATGCAGAGACTAACCACCTCACGGTGCTCCGTGTGGCTAAGCGTGGCGGATTCGCCAGTGGTGCCACAGGGGACGAGTCCGCCTGCGCCATTCTCGATCTGGCGCTCTACAAGATCGGCAAACGCTTTCCGGTCGACCTCCCCATTTCGGAACGGAGTGACTAGTGCCGGAATTGAACCATTGAACATCGTGATTTTGCCGCGAAGTTTATGTTACACATATGTTGAGTTGGACGATAAAGTGTCTGACATCTCAACAGCCAAAAGAAAACAGGCAGGGCCTAATGGGCGTTACCACATACCGAGCGATTACAGCAGCATTAATGCTGGCGACTGCATCACCGATTGCAGTGGCGATTCCCTCATCTTCTCCGAGTGTTAAGCCAGACCTGGTGCCCGCGTCGAGTGTGGTAACGACGACGGAGGCTCGACTGTTCCGAGATGCGGTTGCAGCGATGGACCGGGGCGACTGGTCTACAGTCCGCAGTCTGCAAGCGAGATCGGGCGATGCTGTTGTGCGAGATCTTCTCGCCTGGTTCCGGGGCCGCTCTGACCAGAACATGTCTTTCGACGAGATGAGCGTCCTGCTGCGCCAGCGCAGTGACTGGCCCTTCATGACGACACTTCAGGTGCGCGCCGAAGGTATCATCAATGATTCGGCCCTCGACGATCTGCAGAAGATCGCCTGGTTTGAGGAAATGGGCGGACCAGCTTCGGGAGAAGGACGCATCGCCCTTGCGGAAGCGTACCGCCGCAGCGGCCAGAGGGACAAAGCGGTCGGGCTCGTCCGTGAAGCCTGGCACGGTAACACGCTGGACAGCGCCCTGACGCAACGCGTCCTCAGCCAGTATGGCGGCGAGCTTTCACAGGACGACCATCGCAAGCGCGCGGACTTCCTGCTCTGGATCAATCAGCGCACGGCAGCTTCTCAGTTGAAATCGAAAGTCGGCGGTGACTGGGCTTTGCTTATCGAAGCGCGTATCAGGCTGCAGGCAAGAGCGGCCGGTGTCGACGCAGCCGTGAACGCGGTGCCTTCGTCGCTGCAGAACCATCCGGGTCTGATGTTCGACCGCGCCAACTGGCGTAAACGTGCGGGACAGCGCGATGAGAACTGGGTGCCGCTGCTTGCGGAAATAGACGGTACCAAGGTGCCAGAGGCCGGGCAGAATGCTCTCTGGAACCTTCGCCACTGGCCGATACGAGAAGCGCTACAGGAGCGGAATTTCCAGCTCGCCTATGATCTTGGATCGCGTCACGGCATGGAGTCGGGCGCTAATTTTGCCGAAGCCGCCTGGGTGTCAGGCTGGACGGCGCTCCGCCACCTGAACCAGCCTTCGATGGCGCTTCCGCATTTCAAGGCGTTGGAGGCTGGAACGTCTACACCGATCAGCCAGGCGAGGGCGCTGTACTGGCAGGGGCGGACCTATGAGGCGCTCGGTAATCAGCCGGAGGCTGCGGCTGCCTACCAGCGGGCAGCACAGTACCCGTATGTCTATTACGGGCAGCTGGCCGCCGAGAAGGCAGGCCTGCAGCGGATCTACCTGAAGACCGAAGCTGATGTGACCGACGCCGAACGCAATGCATTCATGAGCCGGCCGCAGGTGAAGGCTGCAATCCTGCTCGCTGAAAACGGACAGGAAATGGACTTCCGTCGTTTCTCTTACAATATCGACGACACGCTCGAGACAGAAGCTGATTATGTTCTGCTGTCCGAAGTGGCGAATGACTATCTCTATCCCGAGGTTGGCGTTCGCGGCGCCAAGGCAGGGCTCGCCAAGAACGTGATTGCGCCGCAAGCGGTCTTTCCGATTCCGAACTTCCCGCTTCAACGGGAACCGAATGTCGAGCGCGCGATGATCTATGCGCTGGCGCGTCAGGAAAGTGAAATGAACCCGTCTGCGGTTTCCCACGCCAATGCGCGTGGGCTTATGCAGTTCCTGCCAGCGACTGCCCGTGAGGAAGCCCGGCGCATTGGGCTTCCATTCCGTACGTCATGGCTGACCGATGACCCGGGTTACAACATGACGCTGGGTGGATCGCACCTTGATACGCTGCTTGGCCAATTCAACGGCAGCTATATCATGACGGCGGCAGCCTATAATGCCGGGGCGTCGCGTCCGCGTCGTTGGATGCAGGAGTATGGCGACCCTCGCCAGGGAGAAATCGACCCGATCGACTGGGTGGAGTTCATCCCATTCTCCGAAACCCGCAATTATGTTCAGCGCGTTCTGGAAAATACACAGGTATACCGCCAGCGGATTGCTGGGGAGGCTGTCGACATCCGTCTGACCGAAGACCTCAATCGCGGCCGGTATTAGCGTAATCCCGAAAACGAAAAGGCCACCCCTCGAGGGGTGGCCTTCGTGAGCCGGATTGGCCCATGAATCCTGGTAGGGCAATGCCTACCCGAGGTCAGTGCTAGCACACAGAGAGAGGTTGCTCTCCAAGGCCACCAGCACGGACGGACCCATTTGCCGTTCCTGGTTTCTCACTCGACATTGGATCACCTCCTTTCAGCTGTTGATACAGAACACCGACCGCTGAGCGCGCCCGGTCTCCCGAATAGACCATGATTTGCGACAAATTAAAGGGTGGACACGAAAAAAGCCGGCTGCGAGCCGCAGCCGGCTTTCTCTGTTCGTTCGGTTGTTACGCAGCCTAATGGCTGAGGATGCCAATCGCGAGGCCCACAATGGCGCCCGTCGCAACGGACGTCAGGACTGCATCATTGCTACCGCGGTGGTGAACCCACTGATGGCCGCGCGGCGGGCTGTAGAGCCCATAGCGGCCATAATCTCGAATAATGACCGAGTTCGAGCCGTAGTGGTAGCGGTTACCGATCGTGTAGCGTGGGTGATGGTAGCCGCGGTTGTAGTGATACACGACACGGGGGCGCGTGCGGTGATAGGTCGGCGCACTATAATAGTTGCGCGTCACGACGCGGCCGCGATTGTGGTATCTGTGATTGTTGCGGTGATAGTCGCGTCCACGACGATAGTCGCGCCGATTATCCCGGCGGTGTTTATAGTCACCGCGCCGATCGCCACGATGGTAGTCACGATTGCCGCGATGACGGTCGCCATGATAGCGGTCACCGCGATCACCACGATCATAGTGGCCACGGTCACCGCGCTGGTCGGCAACAGCCACTGGCGTGAACGCCGCGAGCGCAAGGGCTCCTGCAGCACCGATGTGGAGTAGTAGTTTTCTGAACGCCATGAGGAGTCTCCTTATGCAAGTTCGCTCACCGGGCCCTTGCCCGAAATTGTTTCTGGTCTGAATACAAGTGTTAACCAATTATGAGGTTCCGAGCTTGAACCTTAGCTGAACAAGTCCTTCATCATGGCCCGCCAAGAAGACCTCCAGATCGATGACGCCCTGACCGTTCCCCACTGGGAGCTGGTGGAAACGTTCACGCGATCATCCGGGCCGGGTGGTCAGAATGTGAACAAGGTCTCGAGCGCTGTTCAGCTGCGGTGGAATGTCGATGCATCTTCAGTGCCCGCACGCATCAAGACGCGCTTCCGGCAGATCTGGAAGAACAGGATAACCAAGGAAGGCGATGTCATCGTCGATGCGAGCGAACACCGCTCTCAGGCGCTAAACAGGGATGCGGCGCGCGACCGGCTCACTTCCATGATCCGTAAGGCAGCGAAGAAGCGGAAACGCCGCATTCCGACAAGGCCAACGCGCGGATCGGTCGAGCGGCGGATCAAGGCCAAGAAGGAAACGGGCGAAAAGAAAGCCCTGCGCGGCAAGGTCGCCCCCTAAACGGCGCGCCTTCCGGTGCAAAAGAAAACGCCGCCCCGAAACGAGGCGGCGTTGGTGATAGTGAGTAAGGCCTCTGGCTTACTGAACGACTGCACACGCGATGCGTCCGCCGGCGCCGCCGATCGGCTGGCTCATATGGTCGTCGCGGCCTTCATGAATGATGATTGCGCCGCCATCATCGTCCATGACATCCGATAGCGTAACGAGATCGGTGAAGGTCTCGAAGTTCACGGAACCATCCTCGAAAGCATAAAGGTTTGGCAGGTCGCCTGGTTCAGGGCCACCCGGGTTCAGCAGGCCGTGGCCGCCGTCGATCTTTCCGACGTGGCCGCCTGAAGCGGTGTACTCACCTGTGTCACTGCAATCACCAGTCTGGTGAATATGAATGGCGTGCCAGCCCGGCGTCAGTCCGCCTTGATCAATGGAAACTTCCATGACGATGCCATTCGGACCCTCGATCATGTTCACATTGCCTACCGTGTTACCTTCATTGCCCATGAGGTCGCCAGTGGCGCGCATCATGGAAGGCAGGGACTCGTTTCCACCGGTATCCATCTCCGATGGCGGCATGTCGGATTGGGTGTCTGCGGCGTTATCAGTGGAAGCATTGTCCTGCTGCGCGTCAGAGGTCTGTTGAGTGCAAGCGAACACAATCGCAATGGACGCAGCTGCGGCTGACAGGGGTAGGAAGCGGCTCATGAGTATTCTCCTTTGTGGGCAGAACCTAACATAGTTTGATCAGCGCTTTGTCATGCCGCCATCGACGACATATTCTGAACCGGTGACGTAAGACGCATCGTCGGAAAGAAGGAAACACGCAACAGCGGCAACTTCTTCGGCCTTGCCGAACCGGCCGAGCGGGACCTGTGACTTTATCTGCTCAGTCATCTCCTTCTTCTGCGCTTCGTCGTCGACAGCGGTGTCGAAAAAGTTGGTTTCGATCGGCCCCGGGGCAATCGAATTTACACGGATCTGGCGAGGCGCAAGTGCTGAGGAGAACGACCGGGCGAATACGGCCATTGATGCCTTTGACGCACCGTAGACGGCGCCGGGCGCCTGTCCGAGATATGCGGCTACAGAGGATGTCAGCAGAACCGATCCGCCGTCGCTTATATCATCCTTTAGGAGGTCCATGTGCAGCAAGGGACCGCGAACATTTGTATTCATCATTTGATCAAAGAAGTCGGTATCGTGCTGCCCGATCTCCTTGAAGGCGCCATACCCAGCATTCAGATAGAGGCCGTCGAGCTTACCCATCTTTTCTCCAACCGCTTCAGCGAGTTGTTTTGCATCCGCCGGGCTGGAGGCATCATTGCGTAGAACGAGCGAGCCGGAGGGAAGCTTTTTTCCTGCCTCATCAAGGTGGTCCTGGCTGCGACCTGTTACGCCGACTTCGCCGCCTTCTTCGACGATGCGAAGCGCCGTGGCGAGGCCGATACCGCTCGTGCCGCCCGTAATGAGGATACGCTTACCTTCAAATCTCGACATTCTAGTCTCTCTCTCCATTCTGGTTTACGCTAGGCGAACGGGCCGCAGGTGCGAGCGTTCCGAGACATTTTCACAGGCCCGCGAATGACAACAGAAAGACTGGACAAGGCGCTTGTTACCCAGGGCTATTTTGATAGCCGGTCAGCGGCGCAAGCTGCTGTCGCTGCGGGTACCGTGCTGGTGAACGGCCGGCCAGCCCAGAAGATGTCCCAGGTGATCGGACCAGCTGACCGGCTGGAGGCAGAACCTGCGCATCCTTACGTATCTCGCGGCGGGTTGAAGCTCGCCCATGCGCTGGACGTTTTCGGCGTTGATCCCGCAGGCCGTCATTGTCTCGACGTTGGCGCATCGACAGGTGGCTTCACCGACGTGCTAATCCAACGCGGCGCCTTGCATGTGGTGGCCGTCGACGTGGGGCGCGGGCAGCTGCATGAGCGGATCGCGGGCGATCCGCGTGTCACAACCTATGAGGCGACCGATGCACGCACATTGACGTCGGTGATGGTTGGCGAGGCGCCGTCTCTCATTGTCTGCGATGCAAGTTTCATCTCACTGGCCAAGCTGCTTGAGGCACCGCTTTCGCTAGCAGGGCAGGGCGCTGAACTGGTGACGCTGTTCAAGCCGCAATTCGAGGTGGGGCGTGAGTTCGTCGGCAAGGGCGGGCTGGTCACTGACGCGGGGGCCGTCGCGCGCGCCGAAGCGGCATTCTGCGGCTGGCTGGCAGATATGAAATGGGCTGTCAGTGCGAAGACTGACAGCCCGATCCGTGGCGGGGACGGCAATGCCGAACGCCTGATTCATGCGGTGCAAGCCTAGCCCGCAGGGCCGCGGCGGCCACCGCTTTCGCGGCGCGACAGGAAGGCGAGGCGTTCGAACAGGGCGACGTCCTGCTCATTCTTGAGAAGGGCGCCGTGAAGCGGCGGCGTCAGCTTGTCCGGATCCTGTTCCTTGAGTGTTTCGAGATCGATGTCCTCATTCATCAGAAGCTTCAGCCAGTCGAGAAGTTCGCTGGTCGAAGGCTTCTTCTTCATGCCCGGGACTTCGCGCATGGAGTAGAAGGTGGTGAGCGCTTCGGCGACCAGCTTCTGCTTGATGCCTGGATAGTGGACGTCGATGATCTCTTTCATCGTCTGCTCGTCCGGGAACTTGATGAAGTGGAAGAAGCAGCGGCGCAGGAAGGCGTCCGGAAGCTCTTTTTCGTTGTTCGACGTGATGATGACAAGCGGGCGCTGCTTGGCCTTAACCGTCTCATCGGTTTCGTAGACATAGAATTCCATGCGATCGAGCTCCTGCAGGAGGTCGTTCGGGAACTCGATATCTGCCTTGTCGATCTCGTCGATCAGCAGGATTGGCCGCTCATCGGAAGTGAAAGCCTCCCAGAGCTTACCCTTCTTGATGTAGTTTGAGATGTCCTTTGCGCGCTCTTCGCCCATCTGGCCGTCGCGCAGGCGTGAAACCGCGTCGTATTCATACAGGCCTTGCTGGGCCTTGGTGGATGATTTGATGTGCCACTCGATGAGCGGCACGCCGAGCGCCTTGGCAACTTCGATCGCAAGAACGGTCTTGCCCGTACCGGGTTCACCTTTGACCAGAAGAGGACGCTGGAGCGCAATGGCTGCATTCACTGCGACGCGTAGGTCTTCGGTTGCGACGTAATTCTCAGTGCCTTCAAAACGCATGCTGTTCTCCCAAAACTTGTCCCGGCTGATGATAAGGGCGCCGCTCTGAAGGGCAACCTGTTGAGCGCGCCTATCTTGGCGTCAATCGCGGCATTTTCACCCGGGGATCGCGTTTTAGTCGGTGTTAACCTTACAACTTGTATAGAAATTGCAATATCCCAGTAAGGATTCGGGGGAGCGCGCGCACAATGCCGCTAAAACTGTCATTGAAACCGGGCGAGGCTGTCGTCGTCAACGAGGCTGTTATCCGAAATGGAGAGCGCCGCGGTACCATGTTGCTTGAAACGAAAGCACGGATACTGCGCGAGCGGGACGTGATGTTTCCTGATGATATCTCCACGCCTCAGGACGCGACCTATTTCTGCCTGATGCAGATGTACATCGTCGGCGAAACGAGCGGAAAACTCTATGATAGTGCCGTTTCGACGCTGGCAGACTGGATGGACCAGAGCCGGTCGCAGGCTGAGCGGGACGAAATTCTGCGCATTGCTCAACTCGTTGCCGCCGGCAATCTCTACAAGGCGCTTGGCAATTGCCGCAAACTGCTGAAATCGGACCTCAATGAGGCCGAATATGCCTGAGAACCGAGCAATCATGACCGAGACCAGCAACGAACCCACTGTCCTGACGGAGCTTGCCGAAGCTATCGAAGCGCTCGAACGCGGCGCCGTGTCTGCGCCTGTGTCAATCCAGCTCGCGGACAATGTCGTCCTTGAAGCGGCGGAAGACGATGAAATTGACGGGCTGTTGCAGCGGGCGCGCGGGCTACGGCTCATCATGATGATAGCAGCGGGAGAGCCGGTTGAACGGCCTTCAAGCATGCGTCATGACAGGCCTGCCCTGCACGCACGGGTCAAGGACATACTGGACGCACTGAAATAGGAGGATTAAGGCGCGCCTCATGACTGGCGATCTTATCTCCGTATTCACCGCGTCCTTCGTGACGTTTTTCGTTCTGATCGATGCACTGGGCGTTGCGCCCGTTTTTGCGTCTCTGACAGCGAAGGGCGATGCACGCTATCGTCGCAGCATGGCATGGCGTTCCATCCTGGTGGCGACGCTGATCATATTCGGTTTTGCTTTTTTTGGTGCCTGGCTGCTGCGCCAGCTTCACATCACCATTGATGCGTTCCGGGCCGCTGGCGGTGCGCTTCTGTTCCTGATCGCGCTGGATATGGTGTTCGAGAAGCGGACCGAGCGGCGCGAATCGCGCGCTGACGAATATCTCGAAGAGCATGAAAAACTGGACGATGTCTCCGTGTTTCCGATCGGCATTCCGATGCTGGCCGGGCCCGGCTCGATCGCGACCGCGATGCTGTTCATGTCCGAAGCGGCGAACTGGATGACGCAGGCTGTCGTGCTCGCCGCGATCGGCCTTAACATGTTGCTCTGCCTGATCGTGTTCCTGATTGCGAGCCCTCTGGTGCGCGCTATGGGGGACAGCGTGGCTGGTGCGATCACACGGATCTTCGGCGTTATACTCGCGGCCCTTTCGGTTCAGCTGCTAATCGACGGTCTGCAAGGCGCGTTCGCTACAGTCTGACGTTCGTTCGCCGACGGCCAGCGACTGTCACTGCCAGCGGGAACTTTGCATCCGGTGAAAAGCCGCAGCGATCGACCAGATGAGCGCCGCGAAGATGGCCACCAGTCCCAGGATCTGAAGCACGAGCGATGTGGACCAGCGAACCCCGATTTGCGCAAGTTCGGTCACACGAGGGCCGATAGCCTTGGCGAGGGCCACTGCGCGGTCGCTGCCGGACTGCGCAACGACTTCCAGCTTGCGGACGTCCTCGGGCGATCTGGCGAGCTCGATGAGCGTGACCGCGCCTGCAGGCGTTGTTTCTGCAGCGATATGTGCGATCGATGCGAGGTCGCGGCGGAGGCGCAACAGACCTTCGGCGTTGAGCGCATCCTCATAGGCACCGAGCACCTGGCTCTGCCGGACGCTGGGCGGCACGACGGCGCTCACAACACCCGCAAGTCGATCAAGTAGTTCTTCTTCAGGCAGGGCAAGATCCACCCGCTCATCCAGATAGACCGTGTAGGCGTCGTCCAGACGACCGGCCCGACCTGCTGCGCGAAGCACGGAGATGGCCGTCAGGAGCGCGGGCTCCGCTTCGCCGTTGGCAACTTCGATGAGGCCGATGGCGCTGAGCCGCAACTGCAGGGTATCGGTCGTCTCGCCGTTCACCCATTGCTGTGAGCGTCGGACGAGGTCTGCGCGGCTGCCAATCATGGAAAAGCCAGCAGAGGGGGCGTCTAGCGAAGGCTCGGGCTCGACCTGTTCAGTCCTCCCTTCGCTGGGACCTTCGGTGGCGAGGTCGGTCGGTGACTGGCCGGTTGCCGGATTGGGGAACCCGGTTGTTCGTGATGAAGACTCATCCTGTTCCGAGTAGAGCATTCCGGGGCGTTCCACGGCGCGCTGATAATCAGCGCGTACCTCATTTGGAAGGAAGAGGAGGCCCGCGCGTGTCAGGCGTTCATCTTCAGTGCCTGACTCCTCCGCGTTCACCGCAGCAAGAAGGGCGCGTCGGTCATTGCGGCTGAGCATGGCGGGCGCTGCCAGCAGGTAGCCGCGTGCGGCAGAAAAATCGCGCAGCGCCAGTTCGTTTGCGATTTGCTCTGCCCAGTAGGCGCGCGAAGGAACGCCGTCAGGAACGATCG
>Ga0208965_1000846_pt1 | contig 14049 bp, 14 predicted proteins | sample AOAMet1_07_M0_10_2_FD_188230 | JGI IMG/M metagenome (GOLD analysis project Ga0208965, IMG submission 188230) | Ammonia-oxidizing marine microbial communities from Monterey Bay, California, USA - CAN11_07_M0_10 (SPAdes) | ecosystem: Environmental > Aquatic > Marine > Intertidal zone | place...
CCAGTATCGTGAGCGCCACAATCATCACGATCACGCCAAAGCCGGGTATCGCGATATTCGTATAGGTTTCTGGCTGGATGATCGGCGGCAGCAGGGGTTTGACCCTGTTGTCGATGAAATTGATCAAAAATTGCAGGACGAAAAAAGTAATCGCAATCGGGGCGGCGATGACTATGCCTGCAAGGAATCTGCCCCGCAGCCATGCCCACAGACTGGGCCGTTTGGGCTCGGGTGCCATCAATCCATGGTCAGAGTGACCGGATTTGTCCGCCATAAAAGCGCTCCTGAAAAGTGGTCTGGGTTTACGTTGAGTATGGCTTGGAGATCATATGATTTCCGTTAATTGTGGCCAAGATGAGTGAGAAACAAGAATTCGATAGCAGGCTGCAGGCGGTCCTTAGACGCGTGTATGGCGAGCAGATAGCCCTGGCCTCTGCAAACAGGCTGTCAGGTGGCGCAAGTCAGGAGACCTGGCTGCTTACGCTCAACGGTACCGGGGCGCCGGAAACGCTGATTCTGCGCCGTGCTCCTGAGGGGATGGAAGCGACCGATGATTCGCGCGCCATCGGCCTGCCGAATGAGGCACGGCTTATCCGCAAGGCAGCGGCCGCGGGTGTGGCAGTCCCTGAAGTTGTCCATGTTCTGGAACCGGATGAAGGTGTCGGCGAAGGCTTCATCATGTCTCGTGTTGAAGGTGAGACAATTGCCCGCCGCATCCTGCGCAATGACGAATACGCCAAGGCGAGGGAGAACCTGCCCGCGCAGTGTGGACGTGCGCTGGCGGGAATTCACCGCATCGACGGGTCTGATGTCCCTCGTATTCGCAAGAGTACCGGCCTCGCCCAGGTCGAGCAGTATGAGCAGACCTATCAGGAAATCGGTGTCTGTCGGCCGATCTTTGACCTGGCGATTGTCTGGCTGAAGGAAAATGCCCCAAAGCCACTCGAGCCGATGCTTGTGCATGGCGACTTCCGGCTCGGCAATATCATGGTGGACAAACAGGGCCTCGCAGCGGTGCTGGACTGGGAGCTCGCCCATTATGGCGATCCGCGCGAGGATATTGGCTGGATGTGCACCAATTCGTGGCGCTTCGGCCAATCTGAGAAACGCCTTGGCGGTTTTGGCGATGTTGAGCCTTTGCTGGACGCTTATGCCGCTGCGGGCGGGGCTGAGTTCACGCCGCGCGATATCGATTGGTGGGACATGCTGGGCAGCATGAAATGGGGCATCATGTGCATGGGGATGTACGAGACGTTCCGCTCCGGCGCTGATGCCAGTGTTGAGCGCGCCGCCATTGGCCGCCGCGTTTCCGAGACAGAAATGGACCTTGTGAACCTTCTGGAGGGCCAGCGATATGCATGATCAACCAAGCGTTAGTGAGCTTGTCCAGGCGGTGAAGAATTTCGTCGACCATTCAGCGATGCCGGAACTGAAAGGCCGGGCAGCCTTTCATGCGCGCGTCGCCTCCAACGTACTGGCCACGATCCTTCGGGATCTGGACGCCCGCGACGCGAATGACGCGGCCGAGTATGAGCGTCTGAAGGCGTTACTGCCTGATAGTGATGGCAAAAGCCGACAGGCTCTCAATGAGGAGCTTCAAGGCAGAATCCGATCTGGTGAGCTGACGATTGAGTCAGCGGCGCTGATGGAACACCTCAAAAAGACCGCAATTGCGCAGTTGAAAGTCGATCAACCGAAATACTCCGGACTGGCAACAGCTATAGAGGATTGAATATGCGCCCTATCCTGATCGCGCTTGGCATTGTCGCTGCGCTGGCTGTTGGTTGGGTAGCGTTCAAGGATAGTGTCTACGCATCCTGGCTTGGTCAGGGGGAGCGAGAAGCGGCAGAGCCTGATTATGGGCTGCAAGAAGACTGGCTTCAGCGGCCGGCAAAGACCCCGCCGGGTGGATGGGCGAGCCCGTGGGGCGTCGATGTCATCATACTGGCGCCGTTTCCAACAACGCCGCAGCCTGCAGGCCTGCTTCCGGCATCCAGCGATGTCATCCGGAGCGATTTTGAAGACTTCATGGATGACGCCGGACTCGCATCGGATCTGGGTGCGGTCGTCTATGCACCTTCCTATCGTGCGCCTTCGCCTGCTTCGAGGAAGCGCATGCGCGGTGAGGCGAGCGCGCTGGCGGCTGGCGATGTCGCCGCCGCAGTGTCTCGTTATGCGTCTGCCGACAACCGCAAGCGCGGAGTGCTGATTGTGGCCGCACCTGGCACTGAGGCGCTTCTTGAAGCGGCCCTAAGCGCCCTGCCCGATGATGAAGATTTCCGTCAGCGGTTTGGCGGCGTAATGATGCCAGCAGATATGGACGTTGCCGAATGGGTTGAGGTGGCCGGCCCCTGTAGCGATGCTGTGGATGCTTGCGTCGTTTCAACAGGTCTCACTGCCAGTAAACCTGTCAGGCGCTTCTTCCTGCCAAGCCTTCCGCGTCCACGCCTGGTCTATAGCGCTGACGGCACCCTCGCCGCCTCAATCAATGCGCGAGCGGAAACACTGTCCGTGTGGCTGGAAGAAAACCTGCCCAAACCAGCGGAGCCTTTCGACACCTGGGCTGCAGAGGAAGTGGTGGATGTCGCTCCTATCCGACGCCCGAATTCGGAACGCGATATTTCAGGCGAGCGCGGCAACTAGCTGCGCGAGCGCTCGATAATGTTGGTCGTCGACCGGCCTTCCAGCAGCGGAACAATGACCACTTCACCGCCGCGGGCCCTGACCGTGTCGGCGCCCACGATCTCGTCGGCCTTATAGTCTCCCCCTTTGACCAGAACATCTGGCTGCAGGGCTTCGATCAGTTCAGCGGGCGTATCTTCATCGAAGCTCGTAACAGCATCGACGCCTGCGATGCCTGAAAGCAGTTCGGCGCGGTCCTGCTCCGGGTTTACCGGGCGGCTTTCGCCTTTGAGGCGCTTGACCGAGGCGTCGGTATTGATCGCGACGATCAGGCGGTCGCATTGAGCCCGGGCCTGACGCAAAACCCTCAGATGGCCGGGATGTAGAATGTCGAAGCACCCATTGGTAAATCCGACGCGTAGTCCAGATGCCCGCCAGCGCGTTGCAAGTTCAGCGGCATCTGTGCGGGGCAACAATCCTGCCGATTGCGGTGCCTCACCTGCCGAGAGCGCACGCTGAAGTTCCGCCACGCTGACAGTTGCTGTGCCGACTTTTCCAACGACGATGCCGGAGGCTGCAATAGCGAGCGCAACCGCGTCCTTGAGCTCTGCACCTGCGGCGATGGCCGCTGCGAGCGCCGCCATGCTGGTATCCCCGGCGCCTGAGACGTCGAAGACCTGCCGGGCCTCTCCCTTCATGTGGAAGGTTTTTGCCCCCTCATACCAGGACATGCCCTTTCCCGCGCGGGTCACGACGAGCCTGGTGCCAGGCAGGCTATCGGCCAAGGTGCCAAGTGCGGTCTCGACATCGCTATCGATTGCGGTGGGCAGACCACTGGCAGCCGCAAGCTCACTCGCATTCGGCTTGATCAGGTTTGCACCTGTGTAGACGCTGAAATCCCTCGATTTCGGGTCGACTAGAACGGGTATGCCATTGTCCCGGGCAGCGTTGATACAAGCGCCGAAAACAATCGGATTGACCGCACCCTTCGCATAATCCGACACAATGATCAGTGCAGCCGTTCTTGCGGCGTCTGTGACCAGTTTACCGATTTCTGATGAGGCATCAGCAAGGTCTGGGCGATCGTCTTCGGTATCGACGCGTAGCAATTGCTGTGTGCCAGCTATGAAGCGTGTCTTTATCACCGTCGGCGTACTGCCCGTGCGGACAAGCTGACAGCTGATCAGCGGATCGGCTTCGAGAAGCTCAGTAAGATGTGTGCCGGCATCATCATCACCGATACAGCCAATCATAATGGTGTGCAGGCCAAGGGCGCTGAGGTTGCGGGCCACGTTGCCTGCGCCGCCGGGCACTTCTGTTGAATGCGATTTGCGCAGAACTGGGACGGGTGCTTCCGGCGAGACCCTGCCAACGCTGCCATAGACATACCGGTCCAGCATCAAGTCACCAACGCAGATGATCTGCTTGCCGTGGGCCTTGTCCAGAAGGTCAGATATTTGCTGTCTCAAGCCGCAACTCCCCGTGCCAGCCTTTGTTTTCGGTCGCGCCACGCCTGACTAAACAAATATTTCCTTTGGCGCCAGACACCTACAATGTGGACAAGATTGATCCGAGCCACAGTTTGCCGCGTAGACGCCTACGACATTGCGCACACAGGAGAAAAAGCTGGGACAGGAAAACCCAACCTCAGTGATCGTCTGGTTCAGGAACGATCTTCGACTTGCAGACCATGCAGCCCTCGCTGCCGCAGTAGAAGCGGATGCGAAAATCTTCCCGGTCTACATACTCGAGGAGACGGTCGCCGGGGGACGTGAGCTTGGCGGCGCCTCGAAATGGTGGCTGGACAAGTCTCTTAAGTCTCTTCGCTCTGCAATTTCGCAGCGCGGTGGCAAGCTTATCTGCCGGAAGGGAGATGCTGAGAAGATTCTGCGTGATCTTGTCAGTGAGACAGGTGCTGACGCGGTTTTCTGGGGGCGCAGATACACCCAGCCAGAAATGGACCGTGACGCCGATATCAAGAGAGCGCTTCAGGATGATGGCATTGAGGCCAAAAGCTTCAACACATGCCTTCTGACTGAGCCGTGGTCCTACCAGACGAAGTCCGGCGGTTATTACAAGGTTTTTACCCCCTATTGGCGGGCGGTCCGCAGCAGTTTCGAAGCGCCGGACCCGATGCAGGCGCCAGAGACATTTGCCGGTGTCGGGATCGACGGCGATGAGATTGAGAGCTGGGAGCTGCATCCAAGCAAGCCGGACTGGTCGAAGGGGTTCGACGAAATGTGGACCCCGGGTGAGGAAGGCGCGCAGGTGCGATTGCAGGACTTCCTCGATGGTCCAATCCGCGAATATGAAGAGATGCGCAACCGTCCGGATGAGGATGGCACGTCCGGGCTTTCTCCTCACCTACATCATGGCGAGATCAGTCCGGCTACGGTCTGGCGCGCCGTCATGGGCCGTATTAATCGCGGCCTGCAGGAAGAAGAAAGCGCCTGGTCATTCCTCTCTGAAATTGTCTGGCGTGAGTTTTCCTACGTTCTGATCTATCATAATCCGAAGATGGGACGGGAAAATTACGACAGCAAATTCAATAAGATGGAGTGGAGATCCAGTAAAAAGGATCTTGAGCTCTGGCAGAGAGGACAGACCGGCTACCCGATCGTGGATGCTGGCATGCGCCAGCTGTGGGCGACCGGGTGGATGCATAATCGCGTCCGCATGATCGTTGCATCACTTCTCACCAAGCACCTGCTGTTGAATTGGACAGCAGGCGAAGACTGGTTCTGGGATACGCTGGTGGACGCCGACCCGGCATCGAATGCGGCGGGTTGGCAATGGACGGCTGGTTCGGGCGCGGACGCGTCGCCCTACTTTCGGGTCTTTAACCCGATCACACAAGGCCAGAAGTTCGACCAGACTGGCGCTTATGTTCGCAAATGGTGCCCGGAGCTGAATAAGCTGCCCAACAAGTATCTACATGCACCCTGGGAAGCAGGACGAGACGTACTGAAGAAAGCAGGGATCGAACTCGGGAAAACCTATCCGCGCCCTATCATTGAACACAAGCAAGGCCGCCAGCGCGCTCTGGACGCATGGGAAACGCTTAAAGGAAAGCAGGACTGAGCATGAAGAAAATAGCTGTCATTGGCTCAGGAATTACCGGTCTCGGTGCTGCCTTTGCGTTGAAAGATACCGCTGACGTCACCGTATTCGAGGCGCGTGAGCGCGCCGGCGGACATGCGCACACAAGAACCATCGACTATGACGGGAAAGAGCTGAATGTCGATGTCGGTTTTATTGTCTATAACGGCCGCAACTATCCAAACCTGACGGGATTCTTCGAGGCGCTGGGGGTCGAAACAGAGCAAAGCGATATGAGCTTTGCCGTGTCGAACGAAGACGGGTTTGAATGGGCTTCAACTATCAGGGGGATGTTCGCGCGCAAACGGAACCTTCTGCGTCCGCGATTTCACAAATTCTGGCGGACAATCCTGAAGTTCAATGACGTTGCGCGAGAGGAGCTCGCCGCCGGACGTATCGGGAATGAGACACTCGGCGTCTGGCTAAATCAGAAGGGTTTCAGCGAAGACTTCAAGCAGAACTATATCCTGCCAATGGGGGGTGCCATCTGGTCGACACCGCCTACGGAGATGATGGACTATCCGGCGCTCAGCTTTTTCCGCTTCTTCGAAAACCACCGGCTCATGCATGCGGAACGGCCGAAATGGCGTACCGTCTCCGGCGGTTCAAGGAGCTACGTCGACAAGGCATGCAACGTCCTCGGTTCGCGTCTCCATCTCAACGCGCCGGTCAAGCAGATCAGCCCGTTTGGGCAGCATGTACGCGTGATCGTTGAAGATGGTCGCGAGCATCTGTTCGATGACGTCATACTGGCGGTTCATTCGGACACCGCGCGGCAGATGCTGGCCTCGGCCTATGAAGATCAACGCTTCCTGCTCAATTCTGTTGGCTACAGACCTAATCGTATCTTTCTCCACCGCGATCCCGCTTACATGCCAAGCCGCAAGGCCGCCTGGGCCAGCTGGAACGTCATTCAGGAATATTCCGACGGCGAGAATATCTGCCTGACTTACTGGATGAACCGGTTGCAGAACCTGCCAAATGACGTCCCACTTTTTGTGACGCTGAACCCGTCGGTGCCACCAGCGCCCGACAAGGTGTTCCACGAAGTGACGTTTGATCATCCCCAGTTCGACGCGCCTGCCGCTGCTGCTTGCAGATCGCTGGAACGCATTCAAGGTGAGCGGGGACTTTGGCTGGCCGGGGCCTGGCTCGGCTCAGGTTTTCATGAAGATGGCCTCAAGAGCGGGCTAAGAGCGGCGCTGTCGCTCGGCGGGCAGGTCCCATGGGATGCAGAGGGCGTCGAACGCGTTGTTCCCTCAGCAGACCGAGTGGTGTCCGCTGATGCCAAGATCGCCGGGACGGCAGCGCAGTGACGAGCACCGCCCCTGCACTAACACTGCACCAAGGCGAAACCGTACACCGGCGGTTCGCGCCGTTTGTGTCCGATTTCAGCTATCGCATCTTCATGATCGAGATCGATATTGACCGGTTAGCCGAAGCTCACGGGAAATGCCGCTTATTCGGCATCGATGAGAGCGCTCTTTTCAGCTTCAGGACAGATGAGCATGGCGCCGAAGGTGATCAATCCCTGCGGTTCTGGGCGGAAGAACGATTGCTCGAGGCTGGAGTAGATGCATCTTCGCTAAAGCTGAAACTGATCACCTTTCCCCGGCATCTGTTCTACAAGTTCGCGCCCATATCGGTCTGGATCGCGGAGGATGAAAATGCGCGACCTGCGGGCGTCATCTACGAAGTGCGCAATACGTTTGGTGAGCGCCACGTTTATGTGGCAGCGGCCGACGGCGTGTGGAGCCGGCATGCCGCAGACAAGGTCTTTCACGTTTCCCCGTTCTTCGACGTTTCAGGAAAGTATGAGTTTTCGCTTCAGAGAGACGAAACGACACTACGCCTTGGGGTGAGCACGGTCTCCGAGGGCGGCGTCAGTCATATGGCGACCCTGTCGACGAAAGCGGCGCCCGCTACCGATAGCGCGTTGATCCGAAAGGCGATCCTCATGCCGCTTTCGACCCTCGGCGTCACTCTGGCCATTCACTGGGAAGCCTTGAAGCTGTGGCTGAAGGGCGCAAACTATCATTCAAAACCGCATCAGGCGCAGCGGAAAGTGTCAGTTGCGACGGCCTCTGGCCGCTTTTCGGAGGAGACACACCAATGATCCAGCACGCAGGCGAAATTCGCGCGACGGTCTCGTCGCTACGGCAATTGTCAGGTGTTCCGGCAGGGTTCAGGCTCGCTGGACTTTTCCTCCTCCGGACCGAAAATGGCTCGCTTCGCTTCAATCTGTCTGATGGCCGTTCGGTCCTGTTCGATCAGGGTAAGCCGGGGCCGCATGCTGTCGTCGATGTCCACGAATTTGGCTTTGCGAAGCGCGCACTGGCGGGCGGCGATATCGGTTTCGCCGAGAGCTATATGGATGGCGAATGGTCCACGCCGGACCTGACCGCGGTGTTGGAATACTTCTCAGAGAATTTCGAGGCAGCAGGAAAGCTCGCGGTTGGCGGATCGATGGTGAAGGCCATCAATAAGATGCGTCACTTCTTTAACCGTAACAGCCGCGCCGGCGCGCGCCGCAATATCATGGCGCATTATGACCTCGGCAACGACTTCTACTCTGCCTGGCTGGACGAAACGATGACCTATTCGTCTGCCCTCTACGATAAGCCAAACCTTTCATTGGAGCAGGCGCAGACAGCAAAGTATAAAGGCATCGTGGACCAGCTGGCCGCCGGACCTGACAGCCATTTACTTGAGATTGGCTGCGGTTGGGGCGGGTTTGCCGAGTACGCCGCGAAGGCGCGTGGCTCGAAGGTAACTTGTCTGACCATTTCGGAAGCGCAGCGAGATTATGCGGCCGCCCGTATGCAGCGTGAAGGCCTATCGGACCGTGTGGAAATTCGACTGGAAGACTATCGCGACCATCAGGGTAAATATGACGGCGTTGCTTCCATAGAAATGTTCGAGGCGGTCGGAGAGGCGTACTGGCCAAGCTATTTTGAGAAGGTGCGCGAAAGTCTCAATGAGGACGCAAAGGCGGCGTTGCAGATTATCACCATCGATGATCGGCTGTTCAGGCGCTATCGCAAGCGTACCGATTTCATCCAGCGATATATCTTTCCTGGCGGGATGTTGCCGAGTGAGAAGGCACTGCGTGATTCACTAGCCGACGCAGGTCTTCGTTTCGACGCCGTGCACTATTTCGGACAGGATTATGCACGCACGCTAAAGCTTTGGGCCGAGCGTTTTGAAGAGGCTTGGGACAGGATCCAGACCTTTGGTTTTGATGAGCGTTTTCGCAGGCTTTGGCGCTTCTATCTTAGCTATTGTGAAGCTGGGTTCGGCAATGGCCGGATCAATGTTGGTCAGTTCCAGCTGTCGCGAGCATAAAAAGGGCGGGCCATGCGGCCCGCCTAAAGTCCTTGGTTCTGCTCGTGCCTAGTAAAGCTGCGTCAGCACGTAATCGATCTGTTGGCCACGCGCTTCAAATCCAAGCTTAACCCAGCGAGACTGATCGTCGTACCAGAGGTCCACGGTGAGATCGGACTGAAGGCGGTAATGAGTGGCCTCAACCTCTTCTCCGCCAATAGTCAGCGTGTCGCGGCCTATTTTCTCCACATTGGTGTCAAGCAGCTCGCCGGTTTCAGTTGACAGTATCTGACGGCTGAAGGCCTGCTGAATGTTCCAGTGGCTCGACGGGATGATTCCCAAGGGCGCATTACCCGAATAGGCTGAACCTTCGATCGCGAGGTTATCGCCGTTGACGCCGGCTTCCACGAATTCGTCATCGCCATCGTCATTGGTCCGACCTTTTAAGGCAACAAGCTTGCCATTCTTCCACGTTTCGGTCGCGTCGAGTTCGTACTTGAAAACCGTAATGGGGCCGAGACCTGCCTTGAGTTCGACGTCAGAACGCGCGGTAAAGCTGTCATTGGACTCGACATCAAAGGTGACTTTGTGAGTCCCGAACTCCTTGCCCTTGCGCAGAACGTTGAAGACGATCTGGTCGCCGTCTTCGGGTTGCCAAGCCGCAGGGGCTTCCTGCGATACAGGTGTGCTGATTCTGTCTGTTTCGGCTGTGTCTGCGAATGATGGTGCAGCGCCGAATATTGCGGCGAGCGCGAATGTGCTGAGCGTCGTTTTCACGTGAATCTCCAGAATGGTGTATCAGCTCTAGCAACGAAGCAGGTGCAGGCCTTGTTCCCGGCAGCGGCCGGGCGGTGACGCTCTCCGGGCGTGGCAAGAACGAGATCTCCAGCATCAAATGTATCGCGCCCGTCTTCCAGCTTGCCTTCAAGGACAATCATGGCCTCGAGGGCGCTGTGGCCATGGGCAAAGACACGGTCACCGGGCTGAAGTCGCATCAACGAACCACTGTTCTCGGGCAGCTTGCAAAAATGAGCCCCCGAAAGGCCTTTACGCCACTGAACCTCATCATAATCAGTGTTGATGATATCGGTCGCGATATTATCCATCCGATAGAGAGCTTCGCGATGATCTTCGCTGACCTCCTTGATGTTTGCCCGGACCGCTTCCCATGTGCGTGCAATCTCATCTCCCTCGTCCGTCATGAGGCGGTGGAGGGTGGCAGCAAGGCTCATGCTGGCCGACAGATTGCCAGTCGCATAGTCGAGCATGAAGGCGTGATAGGTATCGGTGTTGGACATTTGTGTGCGCTCAAACAGATTAGGTTCGAAATGTGTACGCGCAGAAAGCTGGACTGGATCAGCCGTTCCCGGTGTTGTCACTGCGGTTGCTGATAGCTACATCGAAACTGCAAACGGAGTAGTCTGAATGATCCTCAACTCGGTTCTCGACGCCATCGGGAATACACCCCTCATCAAGTTGCAACGTGTTTCCGAGGAAACCGGATGCACCATTCTCGGCAAGGCCGAATTTCTTAATCCCGGCCAGTCCGTGAAGGACCGGGCAGCCTTGGGCATCGTCCGAGACGCAGAGCGATCAGGCGCGCTGAAACCAGGAGGGACGATCGTCGAAGGAACAGCTGGCAATACCGGCATCGGCCTTGCGCTGGTGGGTAGCGCGCTTGGCTATCGCGTCGTGATCGTGATGCCGCGTACGCAGAGTCAGGAAAAGAAACTCGCGGTGAAGCTGCTGGGCGCAGAACTTATCGAAGTGGATGCGGTCCCCTATTCCAACCCCAATCACTATGCGCGTTATTCCGGCAAGCTTGCTGAAGAGCTCGCGAAGACTGAGCCGAATGGCGCGATCTGGGCGAACCAGTTCGACAATACGGCTAATCTGGAAGCCCACTACGACACGACCGGACCTGAGATCTGGGAGCAGACCGGCGGCAAGGTTGACGGGTTTATCTGCGCTGTCGGATCAGGCGGCACACTCGCAGGCGTCGCGAAATACCTTCAGGAGAAAAGCAAGGAAGTAAAGATCGGTATCGCCGATCCGGGTGGCGCGGCGCTCTATGAGTATTTCAAGAATGGCGAGCTGAAGTCCGAAGGTACTTCCATCACCGAAGGTATTGGTCAGGGCCGCATTACCAAGAACATCGAAGACCTGAAAGTAGATTATGCCTACAGGTGTCAGGACGATGAGGCGCTAAACATACTTTATGACCTGATCCTTCATGAGGGTCTCTGCCTCGGGGGGTCGGCTGGCATCAACATCGCTGGAGCTGTCCGTCTCGCCAATGACCTTGGGCCGGGCCACACCATCGTGACCATCCTCTGTGACTATGGCAATCGCTATCAGTCCAAGCTCTACAATCCGGAATTCCTGCGTAGCAAGGACCTGCCTGTTCCGCCATGGATGGAGGATTCCTGATGGCGCATGCATCACCGCTCGTTTCTGCCAGCTGGCTGAAGGATAATCTGAAGACGCCTGACCTGCGCGTCGTGGATGCAAGCTGGTTTCCGAGCTGGACGTCGAGTGCCGGTGCCGGTCGCCAGTCCTATGACCGGGGGCACATTCCGGGCGCGGTCTATTTCGATATCGACGAGATCAGCGACACGGAAAGCGATCTGCCTCACATGATGCCGGACTCGGTGAAGTTCTCTTCGCGTGTGCGCAAGTTGGGTATCGGCGATGGAAACCGGGTCGTCGTTTACGATGCGAATGACTTCTTCGCCTCTGCGCGCGTTTGGTGGATGTTCCGCGTTATGGGGCACAAAGAGGTCTACGTACTGGATGGCGGCTTACGAGCCTGGCAGACGGAAGGCGGTGAACTGGAAGACCTGCCCCCCGTAATAACTGGCGGTCGTCATTTCACGCCGCGTGTTCGATCAGACCTTATCAAGTCCCGCGAACAGGTTGCTGCCGCCTCTGCCGCCGGTGATGTTCCGATACTTGATGCCCGACCAACGGGCCGATTTTCTGGTGCTGAGAATGAGCCTCGCCCAGATCTCCCATCCGGACACATTCCGGGAAGTACCAATGTGCCATCAGGCAAGCTGGTCGGCGCGGACGGCAAACTTTCCGCCAGAGAACAGATCCAGTCCCTTCTCGGCGATTACGCTGAGAGACCGGTGATTACGAGTTGTGGTTCTGGCGTGTCGGCCGCGGTTATCGCGCTGGCGCTGGCAGAAATCGGCAACTGGGATGCCGCGGTCTATGATGGCTCTTGGTCTGAATGGGGGGCTCACCCAGAGAGCGAAATTGCGACCGCATCGGCATGAAACTCCCGACCCGGCTTATCCATAACCGCAAGGGAAGCCCGGAACGGCGAACGGTGAATCCGCCTGTTGAGCGCGCATCGACTGTTCTACTGCCTGACCGGCAGTCGCTTTATGGTGGCGGTACTGGGTATGGCCGTATGGGACTCTCGGTTCACAGAGAGCTGGAGGCGGCGCTGTGTGAGCTTGAGGGCGGCACGCATGCGCGTCTGACGCCTTCGGGCCTGAGCGCTTGTGCCGTGGCGATCGCATCGACCGTTGAGGCAGGTGACCACGTTCTCCTCTCTGATTCGGTCTATGGGCCAACCCGGCGGTTCTGCGAGAAGCGTCTTCCCACAATGGGGGTCAGTGCCGCCCGCTTCAATCCGCGGGATCCTGCGGCTATTGAAGCGTCCATTACACCGACCACGATGCTGATTGTGCTGGAGTCGCCCGGGTCTCTGACTTTCGAGATCTCCGACACGCCCGCAATCGTCGAATTTGCCCGCCGGGCCGGCATCACGACCGTTATGGACAATACCTGGGGTGCCGGCATGTTTCACCGGCCGCTGGACCTCGGCGTTGATCTCTCTGTCCAGGCCCTGACAAAATATGTCGTCGGCCATGCCGATGCGTTTGGCGGTGCTGTCGTAACCAAAAACCGGAAACTAGCGGCCTCGATTGAAAGTCTGACCGAAGACTGGGGTATTTCTCTCGGACCGGATGATGCCTATGCAGCGTTGCGGGGCACGCGGACACTTGGCACCCGTCTGAAAGCCCACGAAGCCAGCGCGTTTGAAATTGCCCGATGGCTGGAGACGCAGCCCGATGTCAGCTTGGTCATTCACCCTGCCCTGCCCCACCATCCCGATCACGAGATCTGGAAGCGCGATTTCAACGGCAGTTGTGGACTTTTTGGATTTCTTCTGGATGCGCCAGAAGAGGCTCATATCGACGCTTTCCTGTCAGCGCTGAAGCTCTTCAAAATGGGCTTCTCCTGGGGCGGTTTTGAAAGCCTGATCATCCCTTGCAACGAGCAGCTGACGCGGCTGCCGGAAGACTGGACGCAGGCTAGTCAGGGGCGGCTTGTGAGGCTCCATGCAGGTCTTGAAGACACCGCCGACCTCATCGCAGATCTGGCGCACGCATTCGCCGTCTTACATGACGTAAAAAATACTTGATCTTTGAATTGCGATTCAATATCTCGACCGCCGACACGCAAGCGAGCTACGACGGTCCCGAAAGGGCGTCAGTACGGGTGAGCCCAGATGTCTTCACTTTCATCATCGGGTGCTGAGCCCGGTAATGCTGGACGAGGATACTTGGATGGCACCGAACATGATCGCTTTAGCGGCAGCTTACAGCCGTTTTGATGTGGCCTGGGACACCGGACTCTATAACTATTACGACAAGAAATTCGGAGATTATGCGGCTGCGGTCGCTGAACTTATAAGGCGGTAGCGGGTTCGCCCGCCGAACTGTCGTGCGCATCAGGCGTTTGTTCTGGTGCAGTCAATAAGTTCACTGGCCTTGCGCCAGCCAACATCCGATTTCTTGCCATGTTCAAATCTGGTTCTGCGCCGCTGGCGCGCCCTGCTATTCTTCCTGACACAACCACGCGCACCGGTCTTCCGGCCTTTGCGAGCGTGGGCGATGTTCTGCGCGCCTATGAGGGCGACGATGCGATCTTCGTGCTTTACCCGAAGAAGATCGCTGCGGCTGCGCGTACCTTCCTGAATGGGTTTCC
>Ga0208965_1000855_pt1 | contig 13986 bp, 11 predicted proteins | sample AOAMet1_07_M0_10_2_FD_188230 | JGI IMG/M metagenome (GOLD analysis project Ga0208965, IMG submission 188230) | Ammonia-oxidizing marine microbial communities from Monterey Bay, California, USA - CAN11_07_M0_10 (SPAdes) | ecosystem: Environmental > Aquatic > Marine > Intertidal zone | place...
TCGCCACTGGTGCACTGTCGCGGATGCCGGTTGTTCTAGCTGGCCTGTTCATCGCCGCCGGTCTGTGGCTGCTCGCCGCCATACTCTTTTCCACGCTACAGGAAGAGCCAGGCGCGACCGAAGGCGGCGCGAACCCTCTCACCGCTGCGCTTGAGAATTTCGGTCTGCTCGCAAAGGACGCGCAGCTACGCCGCTTCATCGCGGCCCGGGGTCTGCTCATATCAACTGCGCTCGCCCCGCCCTTCATGGTGGCGCTCGGCTCTGATGGCGACACCGAAAACGCATTCGGCGGACTTGGCCTGCTCGTCATTGCGTCGGCGGGCGCATCGCTGCTCAGTTCCTATGTCTGGGGGCGTCTGGCAGACCGTTCCAGCCGCAAGGTTCTCATCTTCTCTGCGGTCGCGGCAACGATCGCACTGGTCGCAACACTCAGCCTGAACGCGGCTGGACTGCTGGGGTCAGTCTGGGGACTGCCATCGGTTATCTTTGCGCTGATGCTTGCCTATCAGGGCGTGCGCCTCGGCCGCTCCACCCATCTTGTCGATATGGCGACACAGGACACGCGCGCAGCCTACACAGCGCTGTCCAACACGATCATCGGCTTGCTGCTGGCTGCTGGCGGCGCGTTCAGCCTGCTTGCCGAGTTCGCAGGCGTAACCGTAGTTATTGCCGTACTGGCCGCAATGAGCGCACTTTCGGTTCTGGCCAGCCTCGGCCTCAAAGAAGTTCAAAGTGGTGACGACTAGGTGATCGCGGGCGCAAGCCGGTCGTCTTCATCGTCGTTCGGCATGTCTTCGCCTGATGCGCCAGCGCTGCCCGCCAGCTCGTCCTGTGGAATGGCGTCCGGCGCATCGCAGACATCCGCCCCCTCATCGTCCAGCGCCTCATTGACGATGGCATTGTCCTCCGGGTCGCATTCGGTACGGCCCTGCAGGAAGGTATCGAGCCAGGAAAGCTCCGGCGTGCGCTCCGTGAAGGCTTTCAGCGCGATCAGCATCGGCGTCGACAGGAACATGCCGACGAAAGACCAGAGCCAGGCCCAGAAAGCGAGCGACAGGAAGACGGCCACCGCGTTCAGCTTGAGGCGGCGTCCGACGGCGACTGGCGTGATGAACTGACCTTCAGCCGTATTGATCAACCAGTAAACAAAGGGCGGCGCGAGCGTCATGAACAGGCTGTCAAAGGTCACCAGCGCCATGACGAAAGCAAAGCCGATTCCGGCGAGCGAGCCGACATAGGGAATGAAGTTCAGCGCGAAAGCGATCACGCCGAAGAAAACAGGGTCGGGCATTCCCAGCGCCCACATCGCCAGGGCAACGACGACGCCAAGGATCAGGTTGATCGCAAAAATGGTCAGGAAATAGGTCGAGAGCTGGTTTTCAACCTCGCGGGCGATACCCACGGATGTGCGCTTGCGCGATGCGGTCGGCATGACGCGTACAAGCTTCTCATAGAACATGTCGCCGGAACCGATCAGGAAAGTGGCAAGAACGATAGCCAGCGCGGCTTGTCCTAGCACGTAAGGCGTCGTCTCTGCCCAAAGGCTGAATATGCCTTCCTCTCGCACGACAACGCGCTCCGGACCTTCATTGTTCGCCTGCATCTCTTCGATCTGCTTGCCAGCCTCACGGACAGGCTCAAGCACGCCTGAAATTTCCTGCAGGCGCTCCTGTATCCGGTTCATGATCTGAGGTTCGTCGCTCAGGATTGTCGCAAGCGAGTTGGAAATAACATAGAGCGTTGTGAAAGCCGCGAGACAGAAGACCGTCATGATGATGGCCCCCGCGAATGCGGGGCCGATCCCGGCCTTGCCCAGCCAGCGGCGGACCGGGCTGAAAATCAGCGCGAGGAAGACAGCAAAGACGACAGGAATAAAGAACGACTGAGCGAAAGAAAGCGCGCCCACCGCCATCAGGACGAATAACCCGATAATGGCCCAGTGTGTGGCCGGCTCGACCTTGCCTGACAGAATACCGCTTTTCAAATCGCCCTACCCGGATTGCCCTTCTCCAGGCCGTGACGCCAGGAGCTCTGACCGATAACGAGTTAAAGAAGATAGCGTTCCCGCAAGACGCTGCGGCTGGCCTCGGCTCGCAGCGCGTCCACGCCTGGAACTCGGTACGCCATTCTTCTCGTCAGGTGCCTGATCGCGATCTTGTAGACTGACACAAAAGTGTCATATCCAACTTGTCCACCAACTCGACCTGAGTAAACCTTCGACTATGCAAGACGCTATTCGCGCCGCCGCCTGCTTCCTCCTCATCGCAATCGCTCCATTGGCAATTACGGCCGGCTTTGCCAGTGCGCAGAACCTTTCATCGGTATCGGGTCCAACGGTTTCAGCTGACAAGCGCGAGATTGAGTACCGCCTGGGCTGGGTTCCGGCGAATACAGGCAGCACTGAGAGTTTTGGACACCGCATCGCTTACGGCGCATCTCTCAACGAACGCACCGCCTTCAAGATGTTCGCGAACCTCTCGGACAGGCCGGGTGAAAGTTTGAGGGTTCAGAACGTCAATGCCCAATACCTGATTGAGCTCTCGCCAGAGAATGCACGCATCTGGCAGACCGGCATCCGCTTTGACGCACGCGTCTCCACCGGTCCCGGGCCAGACCGCGTCGGCGTCAACTGGCTTAACCAGTGGCCCCTTTCAGACCGTCTGCGGGCACGCGCGCAGTTCATTGCGACGCGGCAGCTCGGCGATGGTGCGCGCGAGACGGTCGACTTCTCGTTCCGGTCTAGCCTGACATGGAAAGCCACGGATCAGTTTGACATTGCGCTTCTGGCGTTCACGGACCTTGGAAACACCGATGATTTCGGTATCGACGACCGGGTACAGGAAGCAGGCCCTGCGATCAGCGGCGATCTGCCAAACGGATATGGCTGGACGTTCGGCACGCTCTTCGGTCTGACAGAACGCGCACCCGACCACGACCTTCGCTTCTGGATAACCAAAAGCTTCTGACGCCTTGCCCTTGCGTCCCCATTAGACAGCGCTCCTGCCTCTGCTACTCAATCCCTCATCAGCGCATAAGAGGGAGCAGGCAATGACCTTGAAAGTGGAAAAAGGCGACGGCGTCTGGACGGTCAAATTCAACCGGCCAGAGCGGATGAACGCCATCAATGAGCCGATGTCGGTAGAGCTTCTGGAGCTCTTCGAAGGCCTCCGGCGCAATGAAGAGGTCCGCGTCATTATCCTCACCGGTGAAGGCCGCGCCTTCAATGCGGGCGCAGACCTGAAAGCGGGCGGCACACCCGAAGCCCTGCGCGACGGCCCGCGCGGTGACTGGCGCCTGCGCGATACGATCAAGGCAATGCGCGCCTGCCCGCAGCCGATCATCTCCCTCGTCAACGGGGCTGCTGCCGGTGGCGGCCTCGCCATCGCTCTCGCCAGCGACATCATCATCGCCGCCAAGGGCGCGATGCTTGTGCCGGCCTTCATCAAGATCGGGCTTACGGGCTCAGAGCTTGGTGTCAGCTGGCGGCTTCAGCGCACAATGGGTATCTCGGCAGCGCGCGAGTTCCTTTTCACCTCGCGCCCGATGAGCGCCGACAAGGCGCTGGACCATGGCATCGTCTCAGCCGTCGTCGAGCCTGACGAGCTCATCGCCCATGGCAACCAGCTTGCGACTGAAATGCTGCAGGCAGCGCCGGACGCCCTGCGCGTCACCAAGCGAACGCTCGATGCCGCGCTGGAAATGCCCGACCCTTCCCTGCTGATGGAGCTTGAAGAGCGCTCCCAGTCCTCCTTCGTCCGCCGCAATATCCGTCAGCGAAAGTCAGAGAGCTCCTGACATATATGGCAGAATGAGTAGGCTGCGGAGCGATGGTACTCCTCGAAGGAATTTCGGCCGAAAACTCGAAGCGCGTGTTCGAGAGTGTGGGCCAAGCGCTGAACGACCCGGAAGTCGTGATCACAGGTGGATTTGAGACTGTCGACGACTTCGCGTGGTTTGACGCCACTTATCACGTCTTTGAGCGTGTACCGGTTTTCATAGATCGAAGAACAGCATTTACGGTCGCTGTCAGCTTTCCTCAGAGAAAAGAAACTTCGTTCGCCATCAGCTGGAAAGATGGAAGACTTGAGTTTGGTCTTCCGATCTGCGACCTTAATGGCAAGCTGATCGCGAGAGAAGTTGAGTTGCGGCCAGCGCTAGCATCCAGCTGTATCTGGGCACACTTTCTTCGCATTGCCCCGTCGCTTACCCAACAAACAGTAGACGTCTTTTGGATCGACAACGAAGAAGAGGAAGAATTCCTCTACTCCGGGCCCATCACCAGACTTAGCGACGTACCCCTCTGACATTTTTGGAATCGGCGAAGTTCGCGCAGCCGTCGTCAGAGATGCTCAGTTGCAGTGTTTCCGTTCCTTCGACGTGCCCAAGAAGCGGTGCTTCTAGCCCTGTTTAGCTGGCGATCTGTGTTGAACAGGCCGCCAGCGAAAATCAGAGGCCAGCTAGTCGAACATCACCACCTGGCGGGCGACCGTGCCCTTATTATCCTTGAGGTTCTGCAGCGCGCCCGTAATCCCGTCGAGGCCGATCCGGTCAGAGACAAGATCGTCAAGATGCAGGCGGCCCTGCTTGTAAAGCTCAATCAGACGCGGGAAATCGACCCGGAACCGGTTCGAGCCCATGACAGCGCCCTGCAGCCGCTTCTCGGTCACCAGAAGCTCAATGCCCGGCACTTCGATATTCACGCCCGGCGGGATCATGCCGATAATCGTGGAGACGCCGCGTGGGCGCAGCATCATGTAGGATTGCTCGGCCGTCTGCTTGAGGCCGATACACTCGAAGGAGTAATGCACGCCGCCGCCGGTCAGCTCTTTGACCTGCTCGATTGGATCGCCATTCTTCGGATTGACGAAGTCTGTCGCGCCGAACTTCTTGGCCATCTTCAGCTTGTCGTCGGATAGGTCGATGGCGATGATCCGGCTCGCCCCGGCAATCGCCGCGCCATTGATTGCCGACAGGCCCACCCCGCCGCAGCCGACGACAGCGACCGTTGAGCCGGGCTCGACCTGCGCAGCATGAAACACGGACCCCACACCGGTAATCACACCGCACCCGATCAGCGCGGCCCGATCCATCGGCATCTCAGGGTCGATGGCGCAGAGCGTATTCTCATGCACCAGGATCTGCTCAGCGAAGGAGGAGAGGTTGAGGAACTGGTTGAGCTTTTCCTTGCCCGCATAGAGACGCGGCGCGTCATCCTCGGCGCGCTGGAACAGCGGCCGGTTCACCGTGTGGCAGACCGACATATGGCCGGTCAGGCAGAACTCGCATGTGCCGCAGAAGGGCGAGAGAATGGAGACCACATGGTCGCCGGGCTTCACGGCCGAGACCATGCTGCCCACCTGCTCGACCACGCCGGCGCTCTCATGACCAAGAATGGTCGGCAGTTCATGCGGAAAAGCCCCGTCCCAGAAGTGCACGTCGGAATGGCAGACGCCAACCGCCTTGAGACGCACCAGCACCTCACGCGGCCCCGGCTTGGAAATCGAGACCTCTTCAATCGATAGCGGCTTGTTCGGCTCGCGCAGTACGGCAGCTTTCATGGGGTTTCCTCCTGTTTGCGGGCTGCTTTGGCGCAGCCTCTTCAAGCTGGGGAAACGCTACCATGAGGCCGGAAACCTGTCATTGCAGACGCGGCGTCACCCTTGGGGCGACGTTTACTGCCGGATCTCATACACCAGACACGCCTGCGCAGTGATGCCGACCTTGTCAGGCGTGTTGGGCAGTTCCAGCGCATCGAGGTCGTCTGCGGTGATGCTCTCGCTCCCCGGGCCTTGCGGCGATGGTGGGGGTGGAGGCGGCGGGGGCGGTGATGAGCTTCGCATATAGGACGTGGCCCCGACAGAGCCGCTCCATTCGCCGAGGCAGGGCCCGGCGCCTTCCTGAACGACCAGCAGCCGCTCGAGCGCCACGCCAGCGGCATCTGCCATCAGCTGCGCGCGCTCTCGCGCATCGACAATGGCGGCCCGGTAGGCGGCCTGAAGGATGTCGGTATCGCGCTGCAGGCTATTGCTGAAATAGCTGGAGGTTTCCGGCCCGACAGCCAGCGCCGCCGCGCGCGTCCGGCTCGCCTTGGAGAGGTCTTTCACCCCGACGGAATAGAGGACGCTCGCCTCATAGCCGCGGATATTGTCGGCCGAATAATCAGTGACCAGATTGCCCTCATCATCTTCGACCTGATTGTAGATGGCCGAAACGCTGACGCGGCTCTCAATCGTCAAATCATCACCAGCGACCCCCTCCATGGCCTGATAGGCGCGCTTGGCCCGCGCCGTGGCCAGCCGCGTTGCTTCGCCAGAGGTGCGGGCGGTGTTCTTGAACCCGACAGAGAAATTCGACCGGTTGGGATCGACCTGAAGCTCTGCACGCCCGATCGCCTCGATGACCGGGCTCTCGATCCAGTAAGGCTTGCTGAACGTCGCCGCCTCCTGACCAAAGGCCGGTGCCACCAGCGCAAAGACTGCGAGTGCCGGAAGTGTCTGACGCATTGGATGTCCCCCTCTGAACGCCAATAGGGTTTGCATAAAGCACACTGGCTCGCCAGAGGATTCTTCGCGGCGATTTCGGGAACCTTGGCTCAGCCGAACGGCGCGTCGATCGATTTCGAGAACGGGCTGAACAGCTTTGAACCGCCTTCCGTCATATAGAGGCAGTCTTCCAGACGCACGCCAAACTCTCCAACAATATAGATGCCCGGCTCGTTGGAGAAACACATGCCGGGGGCGAGCGGCGTGTCTTCGCCTTCGACGAAATTTACTGGTTCATGCCCATCAAGGCCGATACCGTGACCAAGCCTGTGAGAGAGGCCCGGCGTTCTGTAGCGCGGCCCGTACCCCTTCTGCTCATAGAAGGCGCGCACCGTCTCATCGACGAGGCCAGCCCGCACGCCGAGCTGCGCGGTTTCCAACGCCAGCTCCTGTCCTTCCTTCACCGTATTCCAGACCTCGCGCTGCTTCGCGGTCGGTTCACCGAACACCCAGGTGCGCGAGATATCTGACTCGTAGTCATGCACCCCGCAGCCGCAATCCATCAAGATGACAGAGCCCTCACGCACCCTCTGAGGACTGCGCGTACCGTGCGGATAGGCACTCGCCTCATTCAGCAGTACCATGGAGAACTCGACCGCGCCGCCAAGCTGTCGGGTGGCCTCGCTCATCATGGCGGCGATGTCGCCCTGGCTCATGCCGAGCTCAACGCGCGGATATATGTGTTTGTAGGCCGCCAGCGTGATGTCGTTCGCCGTCTGCATCAGCGCGACTTCGGCAGGCGACTTGTACATGCGCACACCGCGCGTCACGCTCATGCCGGAGACGAGGTCGAATGAGGGCGCGGCCTGCGCGATACCATTCGAGACAAAGTGCCGGACGGTTTCCTCAATGGCGACCTTGCCATCCTTATAGCCCCAGTCGCTGAGCGCGCCCGCTACCAGCGCAAACGGGTTCTCATTCTCGTGCCAGGTGCGCACTTCTACATCGGCCTTCACGGTCTCGCGGACGGATGGCTCCTCGAAGTATGGCGTGATGACGACGGGGACGCCTTCTTGCGGGATGACAACGCCGGTGAAGCGCTCTGAGCGCCACCACTGTAGGCCCGTGAAGTAGACAAGCCCCGATCCTGCCTCGATAACCAGCGCCTTCACGCCCTGCGCCTGCATGAGGCTCTGGGCTTTCGCGATGCGGGCTTCGTGCTCTGCCTTGCTGATCGGCTCTGCGCCGTCTGTCATGCTTTGGAGCGTACCGGCTTCAGGCGTCTGCGCGCGGGCTGCACCACTGCCCGCCGCCAGAATCAGGCCGGCCGCGCCGCCTCTCTTCAACAGATCGCGTTTCGTCAGCATGTGCAGTCCTCCCGGCGTTTCTCTACCGGGCCGCACTCTGACGGCGCGCGCCTATTTGTCCAGACACCACCGCATGATTGCCTTCTGCGCATGCAGGCGGTTTTCGGCCTCCTCGAAGACAAGTGAGTTTGGCCCGTCAATTACTTCGCTGTCGACTTCTTCCCCGCGATGGGCAGGCAGGCAGTGCAGGAATTTTGCGCCCGGCTGGGCCAAATCCATAAGCTCCTCAGTGACGGCAAACGGCTCAAGCTCTTCGAGACGCTCATCGGCATCGGTGTCGCCCATGGACACGAAGGTGTCGGCAATCACGACGTCAGCGCCAGCGACGGCATCTTCGGCATTGCTGTAAAGCTCCACCCGGCCCTGCATCTCACGAGCGAGCTCGATATCGTCATCATCCGGTACATAGCGGTCAGGTGTGCCAACAGCGAGCGTAAAGCCGAACTTCGGCGCGGCATGGATAAAGGATGAGCAGACATTATTGCCATCACCCACCCAGGCGAGACGCGCGCCCTTCAGGTCCAGCCCGTTCTCCTCGAGCGTCAGCAGGTCGGCCATGATCTGACAGGGATGCGAGCGGTTGGTCAGGCCGTTGATGACTGGCACACTGGCGGCATCCGCGAAGTCTTCGACATCGCCATGATCATTGGCACGGATCATCACCATGTCGACATAGCGTGACAGGACGCGGGCCGTATCGCCAATGCTCTCGCCCCGGCCAAGCTGCATATCGGCGGAGTTCACGACGATGGACGTGCCACCAAGCTGACGAATGCCCACGTCAAAGCTTGTACGTGTCCGGGTCGAGGACTTCTCGAAGATCATTGCCAGGATGTGCCCATCCAGCGGGGCGCCTTCGTCGATACGGCCCTTCGGCCAGCCTTTACGGGCCGCCTTCATCGTATGGGCCAGATTGAGTATCTCGCGAAGCTCGCTGGCTTCAAGCTGCCAGATATCTAGGAAATGCCTGATCGCCATGGCCTGCCTGCCTTCCACTTTGCGCCCGGTGCGCCTAAATTCGAAGCGCGCGCTGTAGAGCAAAACAGCACGGGATGCAAAAACTACCGTTTTTCAGCTCGTCTTCTGGAACGAATTCGCACACCAGACGATTTCATACCTTTGGCACCACACACTTCTGGCTTGTGACGTAGAGATACGTTCAATATGTGCCTGACTACCGCGACGACTGGGACAGGGGGCCAGCGGACAGATGATGAGCTTGAGGCGACGCCTTCGAGAACAAACCCGTGATGCTCACACGTCCGTCGACGCCCTGTTCGGACAGCATGATATCGCGACCGCCGAAGGCCTCTCCATCACCCTGCAGGCCCACGCGGTCGCCCTGAGCCGCAGCCTGACCGCCCTGCCCGGCCGCCAGACATTCAGCTATGCACGCACATTGCGTGTGATGCTCGCGGCGATTGAAGCTGACCTTGCCACCCTTGGAGTTAATTCGCCGAGCGCTGATAAGGTAGAGGTGAAAGACAATGACATTCACCCACTTGGGCTGATGTATGTTATCGCGGGTTCACGTCTTGGTGCCCGAATACTCCTCTCCGATATCGAAGCATCCAGTGATCCAGATGTCGCTTCCGCGACCCGCTATTTCTCCTGCCCCGAGAGTGACGAGATGTGGAAAAACGTCAGCACGACGCTCAAGCTGTGGGCAGGCAGCGAAGATGAAGAAAACAGGATAATCGCTTCGGCTCAGATGGCTTTTCTGTGGTTTGAGACAGCGCACCGTTCAGTTCAGAAAGCCGGTATCCCCGCATGACCAAGAATACCGTGTCGCCCGACACGAAGATTGACCTCACCAATTGTGACCGTGAGCCCATCCATATTCTGGGCCACGTGCAGCAATTCGGCTGCCTCATCGCCGTCAATTCAGACTGGCTGATCCAGCACGTTTCGCTGAACGTCGCTGACTATCTGTCGAAAGACCCCGAAGCGCTCATTGGTGAGCCCCTCAAGGACATTATCGCGCCGGGTGCCTTGCAGACGATCCGCAGCCGTGTGCAGCGCCTCGAAGGCGACGACGCCGTTGAGCGTCTCTTTGGTCTGGATTTGTTGGCTGGCTCTGCAGAGAAGTTCAACGCCGCCGTCCACATGTCGGGCCAATCGGTCATTATCGAGATCGAACCCCAGCGCGCCGAGATAACCTCGGACTACACCTCCTATGTTCGCCCGATGGTCGACCGCGTGCGCAAGGCGAAGACAGTGCCGGAACTCTGCAAGATCGCGGCGCGCCAGATGAAGGCGCTGACCGGCTTTGACCGTGTGATGGTCTACCGCTTTGGCGCAGACCAGTCCGGCGAGGTCATTGCCGAAGCCGTCAGCCCGAATGTGGATTCCTTCCTCGGCCTTCATTACCCGGCCACCGACATTCCCCAGCAGGCACGGGAGCTTTATCGCCGTAACCTGCTTCGCATAATCTCGAATGTGCGCGAAAGCGTCTCGCCGATCATCCCCGAGCGCAGCCCTGAAGGCCAGCCGCTCGACCTGTCCATGAGCGGCCTGCGGGCGGTTTCGCCGATCCATATCGAATATCTGAAAAATATGGGCGTGGACGCGTCTCTATCGGTGTCGATCCTGCACCGCGAAAATCTCTGGGGCCTCTTTGCCTGCCACCACTATGAGCCACGCGTCCTCTCCTATGAAATCCGTTCGGCCGCAGAGCTGTTCGCGCAACTCTTCAGCTTCGTACTGGGCCAGCTCCTTGCAGACGAAGCGAGTGAACACACACGCCGCGTCCAGGTGCTCCATGACAGGCTGATGGCCCAGCTTGCAGGTGGCCAGTCGGTGCGCGAGCACTTCCAGACGATTGCCGAAGCATTGAGTTCGGTCATTCCGAACGATGGCGTCGCAGCCTATGTGGACGGAGAGTTCGTCGCGCTCGGCACGACGCCGACACGCGACGAGGTCCTGGGTATCATACGCTTTCTGAACACGACGGCTGGCGGGCGCGCCTATGCCACCGAAGAACTGGGCGCAGTTCACCCTCCCGCACAGGATTATGTCGCACGCGCTGCGGGACTTCTTGCAGTGCCCGTATCACGCCGCCCGCGCGATTACGTCGTCCTCTTCCGGCAGGAATTTACCCGCAAGGTGAACTGGGCCGGCAACCCGGAAAAGCCTGTAACACTCGGTCCGAATGGCGCGCGCCTGACGCCGCGAAAGAGCTTTGAGACCTGGCAGCAAACTGTCACGGGCCAGTCCATGCCCTGGCAGAAGTCTGAGATCGCGGCGGCCGAGCAGCTGCGCGTCACCCTGCTCGAAGTTGTCCTGCGCATGTCAGACGAGGCCAATCAGGAGCGGATGCGCGCCAATGAGCGTCAGGAACTCCTCATTGCAGAGCTCAATCACCGTGTCCGCAACATCCTGAACCTGATCCGCGGCCTCGTTGGGCAGAGCTCTCGTGAAGCCGGCTCTGTGGAGGAACTCAGCAACATTATCGGCAACCGCGTGCATGCACTTGCGCGCGCTCACGATCAGCTGACTGAAGACAATTGGGGGCCTGCCTCCCTGCAGGGGCTGATCCGCACGGAAACGGAAGCCTATCTTGGAAACAAGGCGTCTCGCGTTCGTGTCAAAGGTCCCGATGTCCTCCTCATGCCGAACGCCTTCAGCACGATGTCCCTGGTCCTGCACGAACTCACGACCAATTCCGCCAAGTATGGCGCGCTGGCTGATTCCGAAGGTGAAATCATCATGGAAGTGAAGCCCGGCACCGAGGACGAACTTGTTCTTGAGTGGCGCGAGCGCGGCGGCCCAGCCGTCCAGGCACCGACCCGTCAGGGCTTCGGGACGACGATCATTACCCGGTCGATCCCGCACGAGCTCGGCGGCACCAGTGATGTCCGCTACGCATTTACGGGTCTTGAGGCCGATTTTGTCATTCCCGCAAAGCACGTCTCGAAATTTGTCGATACAGCCTACGCCCCGACAACCAGCACGCCTCTGTCACCCGCCCGACAGGACCCGAAATCCGCGCTCGACGGCCCGGTCCTTCTGGTCGAGGACAATATGATCATCGCACTCGATGCTGAAGACATTCTTATGGAGGCTGGCGCCGAAAATGTTGCCGTCTGCTCGTCTGTGCGTGAAGCCCGTCAGGCCATGGCAGCGACAGAATTCCGGATTGCCCTTCTCGACGTCAATCTCGGGAATGAGACCAGCGAACCGGTGGCGCATGATCTTCGGGAAGCTGGCACGCCGTTCATATTTGCGACCGGCTACGGCGACTCCAGCGTGCTCTCGTCGAAGTTCCCAAACGTTCTGGTGCTCAAGAAACCATATAATCAGGCAGACCTGCTCCAGGCCATCAGCACAGCTCTTTCGAAAGACTGAGCTGAATTGCGCATTCTTGCCTTTGGGTCCGCCAGACGTACAGTCTGAACGATGACAACTGCACTCGTTCCAACAGATGTGCCGGTACTGCCCGACAGGCCCGCCGATGGGCCCATGCTTATTGGCTGCATTCTGGATGGCCGCGGCGGCGCAATAGAAATCGACTGGCAGACCGCCCGGAACTGGGCGCCTTCACGGTCCGGTGAGGTCCTCTGGCTGCATCTCGACCGGATGTATGAGGATCTCGACGACTGGCTGATCGAGTCCCTGAACCTCTGCGAAGCGACGGCCCAGCTTCTCCTCTCGAATGAAACCCGCCCGCGCGCCTTCCGGGAGCGCGACAGCCTCATTACCGTTTTGCGTGGTATCAATTTCAATCCGGGTGCAGAGCCTGAGGACATGATCGCCATGCAGATCTGGAGTGATGGCCAGCGGCTGATCACACTGCGACGCAGGCGCCTTCAGACGCCGCGCGATGTGCATCAGGAACTGATGGCTGGTCGCGGCCCCTGCTCGGCCGGCGACCTATTCACGACGCTTGCCGAACAGCTCGTTATCAAGATGAATTACTCCATCGTCGACATGAATGACCGGATCGATGAGATGGAGGAAGATGAAGACACCGATGTCGAGGAGCTTCTCTCGGAGATCGCGACCATCCGCCGTAACTGCCTCGCGCTGAAACGCTATATGTCACCGCAACATGAAGCGATGCTCGCGATCCAGAAATCACCGCCACCCTGGCTGTCGGAGGACAATCTTACAGATATCAGGGAGAGCGGCGAACGCCTCAAACGTTATCTCGAAGACCTTGATGTTTCTAAGGAAAGCGCCATCGTGCTGCAGGATGATCTCAACAACCGCGCACAGGCCAAGATGAACCAGACGATGTACATGCTCTCCATCGTCGCGGCGATCTTCCTACCGCTCGGCTTTCTGACCGGCCTCCTCGGCATCAATGTGGGCGGCATGCCCGGCGTCGATTCCTCCAACGCCTTCTGGATCACCTGCAGTGCGCTGGTCATCCTGATGGGCTTTCAGTTCTTCATATTCAGGAAACTCAAATGGCTCTGATGACGATGGCCCCCTTCCTCGGCCGGCAGGCTGCACCGGGTGAACAGTCCGCGCAGGAGGGTTCCGGCGATCAGGCCGGCGAAGAAAGCAGCAGCTTCGTTGAAGCCAATATCGAATGGGAAGACATCCGCGAAGGCGCCGTGTCGACCTTCCAGTCGTTTCAGGACAGTTTCATTTCATGGGGCTCTCTATGGCAACTTCTGGCCGTGCTGGCAGCCTTGGGGCTCGGATATGTAGGCTCCCGCTATCCCGCCAGACGGCTTCGCGCCTGGGCCGACGAACGAGAAACTCGTGATGTACTGACGCGTCTCGCCAATTCGGTCGCCAAGATCGTGTGGCCCGCCTTTACCGTCGTGGGCCTCTGGATCGCGACCGCCGTTTTTGAGTCTGTAGGCTTCCCGAATGAAGGGCTGCGCGTTGCGGCCAGCCTGATGAATGCCTGGATTGTAGTGCGCTTTGTGACGGCCAATATGCAGCCTGGCTTCTGGCAGACCGCCATTGCCGTCATCGCCTGGACGGTGGCTGCCCTCTACATTCTCCACCTGCTGGACCCTGTCGTCGATGCGCTGAATGCCGCCGCCTTCACTGTTGCAGGGGTCAAAGTGACCTTGCTGCGCGTCATCACGAGCATCTTCATCGCTGTCGTTGCCCTATGGCTCGGGCGTATCGCCGGCGATGCCGCGCAGTCTCAGCTTAAATCCAACAAGTCGCTCAAC
>Ga0208965_1000863_pt1 | contig 13883 bp, 16 predicted proteins | sample AOAMet1_07_M0_10_2_FD_188230 | JGI IMG/M metagenome (GOLD analysis project Ga0208965, IMG submission 188230) | Ammonia-oxidizing marine microbial communities from Monterey Bay, California, USA - CAN11_07_M0_10 (SPAdes) | ecosystem: Environmental > Aquatic > Marine > Intertidal zone | place...
AAGACTTCTGCGGAATCGGCATGCGCACCGGGCCGTCCTCGCCGTCCGGCAGCCACCAATAGGTCGAGGTAAAGAACGTATCCGCTTCGACAGCCATCTGCAGGCGGCGGCCATCATCGGTCTCGATCACCGACGGCCAGACACCGACATCGCTCTCATCGCCGCGCACGACCTCAACGGCCGAAGATAGCGGTGTACCGCGCGACCAGCGCTTCACAATGTAAGGATAGCCCGAAGCCGTAGTCGTGCCTTCGCCCCAATCGGTGGCGATCAGGGCGGTATTGCGGTTCACCCAGGCAAAGCCCTGCTTCGCTTCTGGCGTAACAAAACCGCCCTCAACAAAGCTCTTTGTCGCGATATCGAACTCGCGCTGGATGACAGCGTCCTTTCCGCCATCGGATAGCGAGATCATGCAATACCAGCGCGCACCTGCATCGGACTTGAAGCAATTGGCGCCCTTATAGACCCAGTTCTTGCCTTCTTCCTCGGCCAGGGCGTCAATATCGAGCAGGGTTTCCCAGCGCGGATTGCTGGTTTCATAGCTTTCCAGCGAGGCGCGGCGCCAGACACCGCGGACATTGTTGCTGTCCTGCCAGAAATTATAGACATAGCCATCGCGCACAGAGCCGTATGGGATGCGCTCATCAGACTGCAGAACGTCCAGCGCGGCCTGATAGTAGCGGTCATACATACCGCCCGACTGAAGTTCTTCCAGCGTCCGCTCATTCTGGGCGCGGACCCATTCGAGTGCTTCCTCGCCCTCGACCTCTTCAAGCCAGACATAGGGATCTTCGCCCGGGGCGACGTTTTCCTGCGGATAGGTCTTCACTTCGGCAACGGCCTCCTCTGGCATCGTTTCAGCTTCTTCTTCCATCATATCTGCTTCGGCAGGCTCGACGGATTCGGACGCTGCTACCTCAGCCTCGTCACTCGGTGGCGGGGCTGATTGGCATGCTGCGGCCAGAACAAGTGCAGCCATCGCTGTCAGGGGTTTTTTCATCCAGAAACTCCGATAAGGTGACGCAGAATATCGTTTCCTGCATGGTTAAGCAGAAAAGATTATCCGGATACAGGGGTGCATCCATGAAAGACACAACCCGCCGCAACCTCCTCAAGGTTGGGGCCGCTGGTATTTCGGGTATGGCCGCGCTGTCAGGGCGCGCCGCGGCGCAGGAATCAGACATGGCGACCATCTCCCCCGGCACGATAGCCAGCGCGGAAAAGCTTCTCGGTGTCGAATACACCGACGCTGAGCGTGAGCAGATGGTGTCGGCGCTCGAAGACCAGCTTAGCGCCATTCAGCAACTTCGTGCCGTCGAAAAGCCGAACGCGCTCGCCCCGGCCCAGACATTCGATCCGCGTCTCCCCGGGCTCGACTACCCGGCTGCGAAATCGAGTTCGGCGACTACGGCCACGATCCCATGCGCCTCTTCCCTGCCAGCGAACAGCGAAGACATCGCCTTTGCGCCGCTGACGAAGCTCGCAGGTTGGATCCGGTCCAGAGACCTGACCTCCCGCCAGCTGACTGATATCTATCTTGACCGCATAGACCGGCTGGACCCTAAACTTCACGCATGGATCACCGTCATGCCTGAACGCGCCCGCGAAGAGGCCGAAGCGATGGATACGGAACTCGCGAACGGCAAAGACCGGGGCCCTCTTCACGGTATCCCATATGGACTTAAAGACCTGTTTGACGCGGTCGGCGCCCGCACCACATGGGGCGCAAAACCCTATAGCGAAGGTGAGCTGGCGACGGCGGACAGTGCCGTTGTTCGCAATCTGAAAGAGGCAGGTGCCGTCCTGCTTGGCAAGACGAGTTGCGGCGCGCTCGCCTATGGTGACATCTGGTATGGAGCCGTCACCCGCAATCCATTCGATCCGCGCGAAGGCTCATCCGGCTCCAGTGCCGGCTCGGCATCTGCGGTCGCTGCTGGGCTATGCGGTTTCGCAATTGGTACGGAAACACTGGGATCTCTCGTGTCGCCATCACACCGCTGCGGCGGATCCGCGCTGCGTCCAACTTTTGGACGCGTCTCGCGCGCGGGCGGCATGGCGCTCTGTTGGTCGCTCGACAAGGTCGGCCCAATGGCGCGCAGCGTCGGAGATCTTGGTCACGTGCTCAGCGCCATAAATGGATATGATGCACAGGATACAGGATCGCTCCACTCCAGTTTCGGCTACCAACCGACGACTGATTTCACTGGACTGAAAGTCGGATTTGATGACGCCTGGCTAGAAACCGCGACCGATGTCGAAAAAGCCGCCTTTGTCGAGGCAAGAAAGCTAGGTGCGACTTTCGTACGCTTTAAACTGCCCGAGCTTCCTTCGGCGCCGCTACCGCAACAATTGCTTGCCGAGGCGGCCGCCGCCTTTGAAGAACTCACCCTCTCCAACCGTGACGACGATATGGTCTGGCAGGAGGACCCAGCCTGGCCAAACAGTTTCCGCGCCATCCGGTTCGTGTCGGCGGTCGACCTCATTCAGGTCGACAGGCTGCGGAGGCTCTGGATGCAGGCCATGCATGAAGCCTTCGAAGGGATCGATCTGGTTATTGGACCGAACTTTTCCTCTGGTATGCTCACGCCGACGAACTTTACCGGCCATCCCTCCCTTGTGATGCGCGCAGGGTTTCAGCACACGCGCCCGCGCAGCATTTTCGGCCAGCCGCAAGATGAGAACGCGTCGACGGCGCGCACGCCCATTGCCATCTCGCTCTGGGCGCCCCTCTTTCAGGAAAACACGCTGCTCTCATTCGGCGCAGCCCTTGAAGACGCGCTCGGCGTCGCAGGAGAACGACCATCCCTCTGAAGAACAATAATATACTGATCCTCTGCACGGGTAATTCCGCGCGCTCGATCATCGGCGAAGTGCTGGTCTCTGCCATGCCTGGGTTCAAGGGCTATAGCGCCGGCTCGACCCCGCGCGGGGAGCCGCATCCCGTCGCGCTCGCTGTGCTGTCGGCCAAGGGCCACGACACAAGCGGACTCTCTTCGAAAAGCTGGGATGTCTTTGCCGGTGACGATGCGCCATACATGGATGTCATCATCACGGTCTGCGACAATGCCGCTGGTGAAGCCTGCCCCTACTGGCCCGGCCACCCGGTTCAGGTCCATTGGGGCCTACCGGATCCGGCCGATGTCGAGGAGATGTCACGCCAGCTCATCGCGTTTGAGGATACGTATTTCAGCCTCAAGAAGCGGCTTCAGAAGCTCGCCGCACTCGACTTCGACGCTCTCTCTGAAGCAGAGTTGAAGGCCGCTATTCAGGCAATTCACACCCAGCGTTAAGCTAGAACACGCTCGCCCAGAAATCAGCGGACGTATCGATCAGGCCCAGCGCGTCCTGAATGACCGCAAGGTCATGACCATCCATCATGGACGGGCGCACCGGCTGGGTGATCGCAAGATGACGTACCAGCTTGGTGCAGGTGAACAGGCCTTCCGGCAGCGCACGGGCATCCAGGCTGAGCCCCTTTGGCCGCGGGTGCATCACATCGTTTCGCGCCGCGATGACACGCTCAATGGCACGGTGCTCTTCGGGCCGCAGCGGCGCCGTATAGGGTTGTTCGAGGAAAGCCGGGTCGGACACCCGCGCGACTAGTTCCCCCGGCCCCGGCATGGCAGGCAGCTCTGCGCCTGCCTCGGACAGCGCCATGACGCAGGCCTGCTGCACCATCAGCACTGCCCCGGTCACAAGCCATGGCAGCGACGTCTCCGTCTCGACGACAAGGATCGCATGGGTGGAGGTGAACTTCGCCGTATCGGCAAGTTGTCTCGAAAGCGGGTGGACCATGCCTGACAGATAGCTGCCTCAGCAGGCTCAGCAAGTCTGCTTAGCCTGCTCCCGTCTGGCTCAGCCGCTCTGCCGCCTCGATGACCACATCAACCGGCGGGCGATCCTTATAGCCCTCTTCACGTAACACTTCGACGACCATGCCATCAGTGTCGATGAAGACGATGGCCGGGTGCGGAATGCCCCAGTATCTCGACCCTTCGCGCATCTCCTCATTGAACAGATCGAAAGCCCGGATGGCGTCCGACCCCTCATCGGAAACCAGCGTATAGGTCAGGCCCTTTTCTTCCGCGAACGCAGTGAGTGTTTCAGGTGGATCGTAAGACAGCACCGTGAGAGCCCAGCCTGATGCAGCAAGCGGCGCCTTTGCACCCTCGAGTTCGATCGCCTGCTGCCTGCAATAGGGGCACCAGTCGAGCGAGCGCACGAAGGCGACAGCGACGCCCGCTTCTCCCGAAAGGTCCGACAGGGACACGGTTTCACCTTGGGCCGTGACGACCTCGCTCACCGGGGCCGGCGCCCCAACCTGCGGCCCGATCGAGCTCTCTTCAGCAACTGCCGCCAAAGCAAACAGGCTCGCGGCTCCTCCGGCCAGAATACCCCGTACGAACATGCTTTGCTTCCTTCTCCGAACCTTGCCGCATTGACGGTAGGGCGCCCCTGTCTCAACGGCGAATGACAATTTCGTGCGCTCAGGCGAAGTTGCTGAAAGATATTCAGCGAGATTCGTCTCTTGGGTGGCTGGATTTGCCAGGCGAACTCATGCAGGCTTTCGCCATCATGATCCCATTGTCGCGCAAATCGCCCGTCCCGCCCTCGCAATGTAATCTGGCGCGCGCCATCGAACTGATCGGTGACCGCTGGACACTGCTGATCCTGCGGTCGGCGCTTTATGGCGTTCGCCGCTTCGATGATTTCCAGGAAGAGCTTGGCACCCCGCGCACCGTCCTCTCCAGCCGCCTCAACGATCTTGTCGATGCAGGCCTGCTGGAGAAACGGCCCTACAAGCTGAAAGGCCGCCGCGCGCGCTCTGAATATGTGCTGACCGACCAAGGTGAGGCGCTGCGCCCGGTCCTGATCGGCCTTACCCAGTGGGGCGATGCCTGGCTCGGCGCTGGCGGACAGCCGCCAATCAGCTTTACCGATGCGGAAAGCCGCGATGCGGTGCGCCTGGCCTTTGTGTCCAGCGCCGGCCGCGAAGTCGCCCTCGACGATCTGCGGGTGGTTATCCGGCGCTAGTGGACGGCCCTATTTCGCCAGGTAGAGCTGCAGTACATCGTCAGCGATCCGGCTGAACGCCTCACCCAGCCGCGATGCGTCCGGGACGTCCAGATAGTGCTCAGGCGATGTCGCGCACTTGCTAAGCACACCGTCAGAACGTTCATCGTCCAGCTCCAGGCGCACCGCATAGATCACGATGCCCGCCGCCTTCGCATTGCTGCACGCTTCCAGCGTACGCCTGTCCATCTCGGTCCAGATCTGCGATTGCGATGGTCGTGATGGGACATTCATGCGCCCATTTGCGGCATATCCGTAGGCCGAATAATCGCTGCCCCGCATATCGGACCGGGCGCTTACATGATTGTTGCCGTCGCTGAGGAGCACCATGACCTTGTCGACACTGCGATCATCGTATGGCCCACCTTCGGTAAACGGTGCCTCGGGCGACAGAACGCGCCAGCCCCAGGCAACGCCTTCACTCATATTGGTGCTGCCTTCAGCCTCCAGACGATCAATCTCACTCTTGATGAAGCTCGCATTCTCGGTGAGGGGGACAATCGGGCGGGTCGAACAATTGAAGCCAGGGCCGATCGGCGTCGTGACGTCGGAATAGAAGCGGTAGGAACGCTTGAGGGCCGGTGCCCCATTATTTCCGCGACCCCGATTTCCTCGCTCGTCATCGTCGTCATCATCATCATCATCGTCATCATCGTCATCATCGTCATCATCGCGTCCACGGCCGGGTGCCAATCCATTCGTCGATGCGCGTATGATTGCGACACCATATTTCGAAACATCGGAAATAAGACTCATCGAATTCCAGGACCAGCCACGGTCATTGAGATAGTCATTGGCATAGCGGCGCCGGTCGTCAGGCTCATCGGGATAGAAGCTCGGCGTGAAGAGAGTTTCCGGATTACGGCGCCGGGGGCGGGTATCATCCACATCAAGCGGATATTCGCGGGCCTCGACGCAGCCTGGCCACACCTCACCCAGCGCTTCGTAAAGCTTCACACGGCTGGTACGCGGCAACAGATTGGTCGCGCTCACATCAGAGCGGCCATCCTTGTCGATCCAGTTCTTGTTCCAGTTGTCGGGCCCGACATTCACCCAGGTCGAGAACGGCACCAGCGCAAAGCGGCGGCTGGAGGTCTTGCTCGTCGCGGCATCGATCTTGTCGACCAGCAGTTTTGCGGCTGCGCGCGCCTGGACGATCTTGTCACCCCTCATCGACCCTGTGGTATCGAACGAGATTGCGATTTCGAATTTGCGCTCACTGTGGCGCACCTGAGAGACACGGCTGACGCCCAGCTGCGTGACGCCAGCTAGACCCAGAAGTGTCGTGTCGATGTCTCCATCGACGGTCGCCGTGATGTCGTCGCCATTCTGAACAATTTCGAAATCGTGAATCGCGACGCCGCGCCCGCGCATCTGCTCATCGAACACCTCGCGCGCCTCGGCCTTGAGGACCTCGATGTCGCGCTCACCCAGGTCATGCGCCACATAGAGAAGCGCGGCATCCAGCGCCGCCTGCGTTTCCACCGACGCCGTGCGATGGCGGGTCATGTCGATCGCGCCGCCCGCAATCGCGAGTAGCGGGATCACGCAGAGAGCAAAAATCATCGCGGTATTGCCGCGCTGGTCTTTCCAGAAACGCATTAACCAATCTCCATTGCGGCAGGTCTAGCGCAACTGCGTCAAAAACCGGTTCTCCCAATGGATTAAATTTCAAATGAATCGGTAAAAAGCCAAGCTTCTTCAGGCGGCTCTAGCGCGTGCCGCTCCAGATCTTCAGCGGATCGAACGCGCCCTCTTGAGCCGCTGCTTTCAGCGCCTCGATCTGGCGGTTCACAGGACCTTCATGGGCCTCAGTACCTGACTGATAGATAGCCTCATCCAGACGGCAGATACGGTTGTAGAGGGCTTCGGAATTCTCAACGAGGTCGAGGAAAGCGTCCGGCAGGCCGAGACCGCGCTGCTCAGATGCCTCCAGCGCAGGCGCTTCCCGGCGCAGTCTGTATTTCGGCGACAGTGCATCCTCACGCGACATGTCCCCATCGCGCACCGCCCTTTGCATGACCAGCCAGCTCGCCGCCTGCATCAGGCGCGCCGTCAGTTCCATGCTCCATGCGGCATAGGTGAGGCCCGCTTCGCGCGGCAGCTTGCGCGACATCTCGCGGCCTGGGCCGTCCAGATAGCTCGCTGTTCTTTCGACGAGCGCCATACCTTCTGCGAATACCTTGTCGAAGACGCGTCCGGACGTGAAGTCCGGCTGCATCTCGTCGAGCGCTTTTTGACTGGAAACGGCAGCCATATTTCCCCTCAGCACAGTCCGCAAAATTTATCAGGCTTAATCGCAGAGACTAGGGCCCCAGACCTTTAAAGGGTCTTAAGATCGGGTCGTGACTTAAGACTTGAAAATACTGTCCGCCGCCGATTTGTGCGCCTCTTTCCTGGCGATCTCAGCCTCGCATGCCTCGATATCGGCTTTCAGCGTTTCGATCCGAGCCTTCAGTTCATCCACGGATAATATTTCAAGATCCAGCTTGGCCGGACGCGGCGTGTCCTCTTCAAACATTGATCGGGCCTCCTCAGCCACTTACCTCTCGCCTTCAAGGCAAGGACAGACGCGCGCCGAAATCAAGCCTCAATCCAGAAGAGGTGGCGCCAGACACAGTTAATCAAGACACCAGACAGGATGTGAACATGACCGACCGGATGCAGGCAATCGTGGCAAATGAAGGCGAACCGCTGAAGCTGGCAGAGGTCGACCGGCCAGAGATCGGCCCGCACGATGTCCTGGTGAAAGTCGCCGCTGCCGGCCTCAACCGCGCGGACCTTGTCCAGCGTGCAGGCAAGTACCCACCGCCGCCGGGCGCATCCCAGATCATGGGACTTGAATGCGCTGGCACCATCGTCGCCCTTGGTGAGAAGGTCACGCGCTGGAAGGAAGGCGACCGGGTCTGCGCCCTCCTTGCGGGTGGCGGCTATGCTGAGTTCTGCGCGGTCGATGAAGGCTCGCTCCTTCCTGTGCCGGAAAACCTCTCCCTGACGGAGGCAGCCGCCCTGCCCGAAGCCATGATGACCGTCTACGCCAATATTTTCATGCGCTCAGCCTTCAAACCGGGAGAGAACGTCCTCATCCATGGTGGCACCTCAGGCATCGGCTCCATGGCGCTCCAGATGCTGAAAGAGGCTGGCGCAGGCACCGTCTGGACGACGGCCGGCTCCGACGAGAAATGCGAAGCCGCAACCTCGCTCGGGGCAACCCGCGCGATCAATTACAGGACCGAGGATTTCGAGAAAATCGTCAAGGAAGGCGGCGGCGCCGATATCATCCTCGACATGGTCGGCGGCGACTATGTGCAGAAAAACATCTCGGTTGCCCGCGTTAACGGCCGTATCTGCAATATCGCCTATCTGAACGGCTCAAAGGTTGAACTGGATCTCATCTATCTAATGATGAAACGCCTGATCCTGACCGGCACGACGCTGCGCGCCCGGTCTGCAGAGGAAAAGGCTGAAATCCGCGCCGCCATTGAAGATCAGTTCTGGCCGCATGTCGCTAGCGGTGCCATCAAACCTGTCATCGAAAAGTTCTATCCGGCCAGCGAAGCCGAAGCGGCTCAGGCGCACATGGCGGCGGGCGGCCACATCGGCAAACTCTTGCTCGAATTCGCCGCCTGAGCGACTGAAGCCGGGCAAACCGGCCTTAAGACTCAGTAACACGAGCGGTCTGCGCTATCGCACACGCTATTAGTGTGCGATAGTGTTGCCAGTCGCGAGGCAGAGACATTCACCAGCCTCCTGCGACCGGAGCCTTTCATGGGACAGCGGATCACTCAGCACGGGAGCACCCTCCTACAAAGAGAGACCGATTTTCGGGCTCGCGCGGACTCCATGCCGCGGCTGGCATGGATCGCCGACGGTGACGGCTCCATCTACTGGTACAATCGCCACTGGTTCGAATACACCGGCACAACACTGGAAGAAATGTCCGGCTGGGGCTGGCAGAGTGTGCACCACCCTGACCATGTCGACCGCGTCGTTACGCGCATCAAAAAAGCATTCGAAACCGGTGAGCCGTGGGAAGACCTTTTTCCTTTGCGCGGGCAGGATGGCGACTATCGCTGGTTCCTCTCCGAGGCACAGCCTCTTCTTGATGAAACTGGCAAGGTTCGTTTCTGGTTCGGTACCAATATGGACGTAACTGAACAGATCTCTGATGCGATAGGCTCGGTAACCGACCAGCCGCCTGAAGATCTTCTGCACCGTATAGAAATCAAACCCGGCGCGACCATTGCGATAGAACTCGCAGACCAGAATCTGCCCCTTGCCGGCGAAAGCCCGGCACGCCAGACCATTCTGATCCTTGAGGATGAGCCGATGACTGCGCTCGACCTTGAAATGCGCCTCAGCGACGCCGGCTACAATGTCATGGGTCCGGCCATGACGATCGCCGGCGCCGAGCGTGAAATTGAGCATGCGCTTCCAGACATTGCACTTCTCGATTCAAATCTCGGCGGCCGGAAATCCTATGGCCTCGCAGAACGGTTGATAAAGGCTGGTGTGCCCGTCGTGTTTTGCACCGGCTATGAAGAGCTTGAAGACCTGCCGGAGCGTTTGCGAAGCTGCCCAGTCGTTTCGAAACCGTTCAAGGACAGTGTTCTGATGGGGTCGATTTCGGCGGCCGCGACCCGCCCAGACGCCTAGACAGGTGAAAGGCTGGCGGACAGCCAGCTGATGTTCGGGGAGCTTCTCATGAAGCATAGTGACGAACTTGAAAAACTCGCTTCCAGGTTGCGCCACGCGCATGCTGACAATTGCACGCTCGTTGTCGGCCTGACCGGCTCGGTCGCATGCGGAAAGTCCACCCTCGCCGCCGCGCTCAGCGATGTCCTCTCGAGAACCCATCGCGTGGAAAATGTATCAACGGACGGCTTCCTCTGTCCCAATGACGAACTGGAAGCACGCGGGCTGATGATGCGGAAGGGCTTCCCCGAAAGCTATGACAATACTGGCATGCGTTGGGCGATTACCCGCGTAAGGGTCCTGCCTGCCGTCTTCCCGGTGCATAGCCATGGCACCTATGACATCGACCCTGCCCTTGCCCGTACAATCCCCCCGCCAGATATCCTGCTTCTTGAAGGGCTTGGCTTCAAACCGCCATCCGGCGAGGAGCGCGCAGGTGAACCGGACATCCTCGTCTATCTCGATGCCGAGACCCCGCACATTGAAACCTGGTTTCTCGACCGGTTCATGCAGTTCTGGCATGCGGCCGCCGACGACCCGACGTCCTTCTATCGGCGCTTCCGCGGCATGACAGAAGACGAAGCCCGCGCCTTCGCCCGCACCGAGGTCTGGCAGAAAATCAACCTCCCCAATCTCGAAAATCACATCCTCCCCCTACGCGAACGCGCAGACATCATTGTCCGGAAGGATGCTGAACACCGTCTGCTGGCCGCTTGAGGCCCACTACAAACCCTGCCTTCCCAAGTGAGCGGCTTCGTTCTATACTTCAGGCTGTTAGGAACTTTCCCGTTCTGGAACCCTGACCGCCCGGCCCGAAAGGCCGGGCGGCTGCGTTTCTGGGACCAGCATGATGGAGCCCGAAAATGGCCGATATTCTGATGCCGAAGGCAACCGCTGTCTGGCTGATCGACAACACCACGCTCTCGTTCGAGCAAGTCGCTGACTTCTGCGGCCTTCACAAGCTCGAAGTCAAAGGCATCGCCGATGGCGATGTGGCCGAGAACATGCGCGGCGTCGATCCGATCTCAGGCGGTGAGCTGACGCGTGAGGAAATCCGCAAGGGCGAAGGCAATCCGGAATACCGCCTGAAGAAGGCTGAATCCAAGATCGCGCACATCCCGCAGCCAAAACGCAAGGGCGCGCGCTACACGCCGGTCGCCCGCCGTCAGGACAAGCCGGACGCCATCGCCTGGTTCATCCGCAACCACCCGGAAGTCTCCGACGCGCAGATCTCCAAGCTGATCGGCACGACCAAGGCAACGATCACCAATGTGCGCGACAAGTCGCACTGGAATTCGCAGAACATCAAACCGGTCGACCCGGTCACGCTGGGTCTCTGCACCCAGATCGAGCTGGACGAAGTCGTCAACAAGGCCGTCGATCGCCGCAAGAAGATGGAAGCGCAGGCCGGTATCGAAGGCGATGGCCCGGGCCTTCGCCCCGCCGAGGATACCGACGCTGCCAGCAAGGCCGTCGATCCTGATACGGGCGGCCGTGATGAGCCAAACGCCGACGACATCTTCTCCAACTTCAAGGGCTAGTTCGGCTCTCAAACATCGAAGAATCGAAAAGGCGCCTGCAGTTTCTGGAGGCGCCTTTTTCTACACCGTCAGAAACACCGTCAGTGCACCGTCACTGCACCGTGAAAACACCAAGACACTACTCGTCCGTCCCGCGCACTTTTCGCACCGCATCCGCCATTGAATGGCGCGCGCTTCCGGGGCGCAGAGGCTTGGGCTGGTTCTCCGCCGGGGCCCAGCCTGACAGCCAGACGACATTGAACGTCGCTCTCAAGCGGCCATCCGGATCGGCGAAACGCTCTCTGTAAATCTCTGCCATACGGGCCAGAATACGAGGTGACAGAGGCTTTCTGGGACTTTTCTCATTGGCCGCGAAAGCTGCCTGCTCGCCCATTCCCTTAAGGTCTCGCATCAGCGCAAACGGGTCGTCATAGCGAACCGTCACTGGCTCTACATCGACCACAGGCAGGGCGAATCCAGCCCGCTGCATCAGGCCCGCCATGTCCTGAAGACCCGGCAGCGGCGAAATGCGAGGTGCAGCGCCGCCCGTGATCTCAGCCTCGGCTTCGAGGAAAGACGTGCGCAGCTCGGCCAAAGTTCCCGCACCGAACAGGCATCCGAGGAACAGCCCATCAGGTTTCAGCACCTGTCGGATCTGGATCAGGGCGCCTGGCAGATCATTGACCCAGTGAAGAGAAAGCACCGACGTTACAAGCTCATATACGGCCTCACGGGCATCGAGCGCCTCTTCGTCCATCTCGCGAATGTCCAGCCCGCGTTCTGCGCCGAGCGCTCGCAGGCCGGATGACATCTCGCCCGCGTCCACAGTACCCGTCTGGGGATGCTCAACCAGCATCGCCGCCAGCGTGCCATCATGGCTGCCAAGATCGAGAACGCGGCCAAAGTCGCGGCTCACATCTTCCAACCTTTCGATGAGATGACTCGACTCTCGCGCTTTCAGGAACGCATAGTCGCCAAAATGAAGGGCGGCACGGTCGAGATTGCGCCGATGAAGCGTCCGGTCGAAGAGCTTGGGTGGAGCAGGTGACATGGGCCTCGATATGCACCTTGTGCGGCAGAGGGCAAAGGGCGGACTGCGCGCGGCAGCGCATTTCGTCTGGCCATCCCGCTCGCTTGTCTCCGGCCAGCATCATGGCGGCGAAGGACTTATCGCGCCCGATGACTTTGCCCAGCTGACCTTTCTCGGCGCTAGCGGGTGCCGTCAGTGCGCCCTGCCACTGGAAAGCGACCTTGGCGAAGCAAACCTCTGCGGCAAGTGCGCGGCTAAGCCGCCCCGCTGGGATGCCGCCCGCGCCGCGCTCGCCTATGACGATGTCTCACGCAAGCTGGTGCTCGATCTCAAACATGCAGGCCGCCGCGACGGTCTTTCGACCTTTGCCAACTGGATGACGCTGGCCTCGCGCGAGCTCCTGGATGAGGCCGATCTCATCGTGCCAGTGCCGCTCCACTATCGCCGTCTGGTGCATCGCGGTTTTAACCAGTCAGGCTGGCTGGCACAGGCGCTCTCACAGCGCTCTGGTGTGCCATCAAAGGTCGACGCGCTGGTGCGCCGCAAGCCAACGCCGAGCCAGGGCGGGCTGTCCGCGAGGGAGCGCTGGCGCAATGTCCGCGCCGCATTCGAGCTACGCCCGGCCCACAAGCCGCTGATAGACGGCAGACGGGTTATTCTGGTCGATGACGTGTTCACAACTGGCGCGACCCTGTCAGCGTGCAGCCGCGCCCTGAGGCGTGCAGGCGCGTCTCATATCTCACTCGTGGTGCTGGCGCGCGTTGTCAGGCCGTCGGACATAACCATATAAGGCGCATACTGACTGCAATCGACGAGGATTTTTCCTATGTCCGCTGTGACGATCTACACACGTGCCTTCTGCCCGTTCTGCACGCGCGCCGTGTCGCTGCTGAAGAAGAAGGGCGTCGACTTTAATGAGATCGATGCCGGCATGGACCCGGACAAGAAGCAGGAAATGATCCAGCGCTCGAATGGCGGGCGGACCTTCCCGCAGATCTTTGTCGGCGAGGAACATATTGGCGGCTGCGACGAGATGATGGCGCTCGAACGCTCCGGCAAGCTCGACAAGAAGCTCGCCGCGCTCTGAAAGCTCGCCGCCCATGATCCGTTATGCACTTGAATGCAGGGATTGCGAGGCCGGTATTGACGGCTGGTTCGCCTCTTCCGAAGGATTCGATGTCCAGTCGGAGAAGGGTCTCATCGACTGCCCAAATTGCGGCGGCCACAATATCCGGAAACAGGTCATGGCGCCTTCTGTCCGCCCATCCGAAAAATCAGGCGCGAGCGACCCTGAGAAAGTCTTTGGCAAGCTTGCGGCGCATGCGCGCCAGCACATTGCGGACAATTACGACTATGTCGGCGACGGTTTCGCCGAAGAGGCCCGCTCCATGTATTATGGCGAGCGCGAACATAAGCCGATCTGGGGTGAAACCACCGCCGAGGAGCGCGAAAGCCTGAAAGAAGAAGGCGTCCCCGCTGCGCCGCTACCGCCCGCTTTTGTGCCGCCAAAGAAGACCGAAAAGACCAAGCTCAACTAGAACGCGTAGTGATGCGCTGCAGCTGCG
>Ga0208965_1000871_pt1 | contig 13797 bp, 13 predicted proteins | sample AOAMet1_07_M0_10_2_FD_188230 | JGI IMG/M metagenome (GOLD analysis project Ga0208965, IMG submission 188230) | Ammonia-oxidizing marine microbial communities from Monterey Bay, California, USA - CAN11_07_M0_10 (SPAdes) | ecosystem: Environmental > Aquatic > Marine > Intertidal zone | place...
CTGATAGGTGTCGAGGACAGCGAGTTCCTTGGCGCCTGCGAAGATGCGGTTCTCGGAGGTGACGGTCTCGCCCGGCTCAATGACGCGAGTTGCGCTTGCCACGGTGAGCTGCATGACAGGACCAGTCTCACGCGACAGGCGCTGATAACGGCCAGCGAATTCATATTGCTGTTCAGGAATAAGGGTGGTCATCCAGTACTTGTCAGTGAAACCGAGCCAACCGCCTTCAGACGCACGGCGAACGCCGAGATCATCGGAGTCCTTCAGGCCCTTGCCCTTGTCCAAATTCTTGTAGTTGCGCCAGGTCAGGTTGTTATCGAACACGCCGATCAGGCCCATATGAGCCATGCCGCCCGTGTTCGAGCTGCCTGGATCAGTTGTTTCGAGGAATTCCTTCCACTGTCCCTGACGGCGAATGGAGCCGAGCGGTGCCAGCGTGCGCGCTTCCGAACCCGTATTCGTCACGCGATCACTATAGGTGAACATGTAGTTTTCATCGACGCTGATCGTGCGCTCAATGGAGACGCCATTGCCTTCATAGGTCAGCGTCACCGGACTGCCTGTCGAGAGCGTCGGATTGCCCTGAACTTGCCATTCGGTAGCCGGGCCGGTGACGGGCTGATTGCCGTCAAACCAGTACCAGCTGGCGAAATAGCCATGGTCAAAATTCGTCGGCCGCAGGAGGCGCAGCTCATTGACGCGTTCAACCGTCGTATAGTGATCCTTGAGCTGCAGGTCGTCGAGGATCGCGCCGCGCAGGCGGATCGAGCCGTCGACACGCGCGGCGTCCAGGGTCAGACGCGTGTTCGCACTTAGGGCGTCTTCGACGGACTCAGCTGCGGCGACCGGTTCAATTGTGTCGCCTGCCTGCGGAACACCGGTCTCACGTTCGGCCTCTGCCTGCTCCTGCGCTTCGAGCCGGGCTTCTTCCTGCGGCTGCAGGACGAAAGTCTGGTAGCCAAAGACGAAAACCAGCATCAGCACGATCGCGATGATGAAATTGCGCTGGTCCTGCGGGTCCATACCCTGGTTCATGTCGTTAAAATCCGCCGGTATTCCATGATAACAAAGAGGGGTCAGGCCGGGCCCGACCCCGCATTCAAGGCTGCGCGGAGGCTTATCAGCGCGCTTTCCATATCGTCAAGCAAACGCTGCCAGCCAATCTCAGCGGTATCCATGCGCGCAATGAAGACATAGTCGGTGCGTGGGACACCATGGCGCGGCAGAAGTTCGCGCGCGGCAGACCGCAGCCTTCGCTTGGCGCGGTTTCGCACGACGGCATTCCCGATCTTCTTTGTCGCCGTGAAACCTTCGCCGACCGTGTCTCTTTCGGCCCGCGCGCCAGTGCGCTGGCGGGCCTGCACGACGACGCTTTTACGGCGCTCGCTGATCCCGCCGCGCACAAAAAGAAACTGAGGCCGAACGGTGAGCCGCTCGACCTCAGCAAATTTGTCTTCGACTGTCGTCATAGCAGCGCTCCAGACGCAGGAGCGGCGCAGGCAGCCTAGGCTGACAGGCGCTTGCGGCCCTTGGCGCGGCGGCGCGAAAGCACCTTGCGGCCGTTCTTGGTGGCCATGCGGGACCGGAAACCGTGACGGCGGGCGCGCTTAAGACGCGAAGGCTGGAAAGTACGTTTCATGGGCGTCGAGCCTCAATCAAGTGTTGACCGAATTCGGAAACCGCGGCTGATACAGCCAGCTCCGGCGCAGGTCAAGGCGGTGTTGCCAGTCTTTCTAAAGCTTTCACCGCTGCGAATGGCACATGCAGCGCTGCTGTCGGCAGTTCACGCCCGTGTGATGTGCCGGGACTGGAGTGTGACGTGTCAGGCATCGCCACGAAGCTTATATGCCAGACTATGAAACTTGCAGTCCATACTTTCTGCCGCACAGCTGTGACCCTGACAGGGGTGATCGTAGCCATGACGGCTTTTACCGCGTCCGCGCAAAGCGCGATTACTCATGAAAGCTGGGGCGACATCCTCGAAGCCTATGTTTCGCCAGGCCCTGACGGTGTAAATCTCGTCGACTATGGCGCGCTAGAGGCCAATGCCGATGACCGTGAAAAACTGGACGCCTATATCGCCCTGTTCAATGGGGCCGATATTGCCGCGATGGAGCGCGATGCGCAATTTGCGGCCTGGTCCAACCTCTATAACGCGGTGACTGTCCGCTACATCGTCGAGAAATATCCGACGGACACGATCAAGCCCTGGTATTCGACCGGCCCGTGGAAAAGCATCAAGGTCCGCGCAGGTCATGAGCTCATATCACTTCACGGGATCGAGCATGATGTGTTGCGCAAACAGTGGAGCGATGACCCGCGACTTCACTATGCCATCAATTGCGCGTCCTATAGCTGCCCGGACCTTCGCGCGACGCCATGGGTCGCCGAGACGCTGGACGAAGATCTCGATGACGCCGCTCGCGCCTATGTGAACCATCCGCGCGGCGTGCGCGTCGATGGCGACAGCATCAATGTCTCATCCATCTATAAGTGGTTCGAGGAAGATTTTGGCGGCTCTGAAGCGGCCGTCATCGACCACCTTCTCCAATATGCCGACGCCGACCTCGCAAAACAGATAGCTGCCCGGCGCAAGATCGACGACTATGATTATGACTGGTCGCTCAATGATGCGGCGAAATAAGCCTGCCTCACACCCTGATACCCAGCTGAAAGCCCACTGCCATGTCTGAAGAGAACACCAAGACCGGGACGTCCATCTGGGTTCGCCTCTGGCCAATCTATGTAATCGTCGCCGGCCTGATCGCCGCATGGGCGTTCGGCCTGTTCGACTATCTCTCCATCGAGACGCTGCAACGCCAGAATGCGAGCATGCAGGCCTTTGTGGACGATAACATCGTGCTCGCCGTAGCCGCCTATGTTGTGATCTACGCGCTGGCGACGGCATTCATGTTGCCGGGCGCACTCTGGATCACGATTGCGGGCGGCCTGCTCTTCGGCCTGTTCGGCGGGAGCGCCGCCACAGTCGTCGGTGCGACGCTAGGCGCGAGCGCGCTTTTCCTCGCGGCAAAGACATCGATCGGCAAGACGCTGCAGGAAAAGGCGGGCGGCTTCGTCAAGCGAATGGAGAAAGGCTTTCAGGAGGACGCACTCTCTTACATGTTTGCGCTGCGACTCCTGCCGCTTGTGCCCTTTCCTGTTGCGAATATCGCCCCTGCCCTGCTGGGCGCGAAATTTCGTGATTATGTCCTGACCACGGCGCTCGGCATTGTCCCCGGCGTCATTGCATATACGTGGATCGGGGCGAGCCTTGGCGCGACGTTCGATCAGGGTGAGACCAACTCGCTGCTGGATGCGGTGGCCAATTTTGCGCCGGCTTTCCTGGCGTTGGCCGTCGTGGCGCTACTGCCAGTGGCCTACAAGAAGATTTTCCGTCGCAAGGCGGCCCAGATTGAGGAAGCTGCCCAATGAATGATGACGCGACCGCCAAGCAGAATGTCCGCGCGCCGATCCCGGGCGAGCAGGATCCTGACAAAGTGAATACCGAGCCTGCGCCCCATTCGGTGGGCGCTGCGCCGCATCGCAATCTCAAGGCTGATCTTGTCGTCATCGGTGCCGGGTCCGGCGGGCTTTCGGCGGCTGCCGGTGCGGCCATGCTAGGGCTGAAAGTTGTCCTGTTCGAAAAGGGCGAGATGGGCGGCGACTGCCTTAACTCTGGCTGCGTGCCATCAAAGGCGCTGATCTCTGCCGCGAAATACGCGGCTTCGGCGCGCGAAGGCGTGGACTATGGCGTCGTCACGGGCACGCCGGTGACGGACTGGCAGAAGGTGCAGGCGCATATCCGCTCTGCCATCGACACGATCGCGCCCGTCGACAGCCAGGAGCGGTTTGAAGGCCTTGGCGTCACCGTTATCCGCGAGCATGCGAAGTTTTCGGACCCGCAGACGATCAATTCGCCGAGCGCGACCGTAAAAGCCCGACGGATCGTCATCGCAACTGGTTCACGCGCTTTCATTCCGCCGGTGCCGGGGCTTGCGACGGTCAACTATCTCACCAATGAGACCATCTTCGATATCGACAAACTGCCGCTTCACCTGATCATCCTCGGCGGCGGGCCGATCGGCATGGAAGTGGCGCAGGCTTTCCGCCGCCTTGGGTCTGAAGTCACGGTCGTTGAGATGGGCCGCGTGCTTGCCTCGTCCGATGAAGATCATGCCAAGGTCGCGGCAGATACGCTGCGGGATGAAGGCGTGACGCTGCTGGAGGGCTATGAGGCCGCCAGCGTCAGCGAGAGCGACGGCACGATTGTGCTGGAAGCCGAAGGGCCGGACGGCAAGAAAATCCTGCGCGGCAGCCACCTTCTTGTCGCGGCAGGGCGCCAGCCTGTGCTCGACGGGCTCGATCTGGAGGCAGGCGATGTCGATTATGACAAGCGCGGCATCAAGGTGAGCCAAAAGCTGCGCTCGATTTCCAACAAGCGGGTCTGGGCGCTGGGCGATGTCGCCGGGTTTGGCCAGTTCACCCACCTTGCCGGCTGGCACGCGTCGGTGCTGGTGCGCCGGGCTTTCTTCAAGCAGGGCTCGCGCGCTGACAGTCTGCCACTGCCAGCGGTGACGTATACCTCGCCTGAGGTCGCGCAAGTCGGGATGACCGAGGCCGCCGCGCGTGAGGAATATGGCGACAAGGTCGAGACGTCCGTCTTTACCTTCGATGAGAATGATCGCGCCATTGCCGAGGGCAAGACCAAGGGCGAATGCAAGCTCGTTATCCACAAGGGCAAGCTGGTCGGCGCATCGATTGTTGGTGAAGGCGCGGGCGATATCATCCAGCTCGTCGGCTATGCGATGTCGAACGGGATGAAGCTGACGTCGCTCACCAATTTTATCTCGCCCTACCCGACACGGACAGAGGTGGTGAAGCGGGCGGCGAGCGCGCATTTCTCCGGCGCGGTGTTCGGGCGGCCGGCGCGCCTTCTTGTCAACTTGCTTCAACGCATCGCCTAGCTTACTTGCCTGCGCGTGCCGTTACGTAATCCTGATGAGATGCGGGCAAACCGCCGCGGGCTGTTCGACAGCCTGAGCGTACGGCTATTCCTGGTCACGATTGGCGTCATCCTGCTGATCGAATTCATCATCTTCCTGCCGAGCGCCGCCAATTATCGCGAAAGCTGGCTGAATGAGCGCGTGCAGGCGGCCCGGATCGCGGCGCTGTCGCTGGAGGCCGCGCCGAGCCGCATGGTGTCCGAAGAGCTATCGAACGACTTGTTGCGGCGCGCCGAGGTCCTGGCCGTGGCTGAGCTGAGCGAGGATATGCGTGAGCAGATCCTGCCGCCTTCCATGCCGCTCGAAGGGCCGATGAAAGAAATCGACATGATGGCCGAGAGCTATTTCGGCGAGATTGGAGAGACGCTGGAGACACTGACTGCACCGGAGGGGCGCATGCTGGTTATCCGGGGCATGGGCTCTGGCGAGGGGCGCGTCCTGGAGGTCATCCTGCCGGAAGCGCCGCTGAAACAGGGGCTGACGGCCTATGCGGGGCGGATCCTGATCGTGTCACTCATCGTCTCGATCACGGCGGCGATGCTGATCTATTTCCTGCTGATCGCGCTCGTCGTGCGTCCGATCCAGCGGGTGACGCAGGCGGTCATCCAGTTCAGGCAGGACCCGGGTAGCTGGACGAGGCGGCTGGGGCCGACCTCACGGCGCGATGAGATTGGCCGCGCGCAGAACGCCCTGGCTGACATGGAAGAGGCGGTGTCTGACAGTTTCCGCCAGCGCGAACGACTTGCCCAGCTTGGCGAAGCGGTGGCGAAGATCAATCATGACCTCCGCAACACGCTGGCAACGGCGCAGCTTGCGTCTGATGCCCTTTCCACGTCTGACGACCCACGGGTTCAACGCGCGGTTCCGCGCCTTGAGCGGGCGCTGGAGCGGGCCATTGGCCTTGCGAGCGATACGCTGCGCTATGGACGCTCCTCGACGCCTGTCGCGCGGCTGCAAATGGTGAGGCTCGCCGAGACGGTGAGCGAAGCGGCCATGGAAGGGGTTGGCGATAGCGACCAGGTTAGCTTCGCCAATGAGATCGGCGCCGGCATGACCGGCTATGGCGACCCGGATCACCTCTACCGAATCGCAGCGAATCTGATCCGCAATGCGGCCGAAGCCATGGACGAAACCGGAGGGACAATCACCGTGTCCGGCGATCCGTCATATATCGATTTTGCAGATACCGGCCCCGGCCTGCCAAAGCGCGCGCAGGAGAATTTGTTCAAGCCGTTTGCGGCATCTTCCAGGCGCGATGGAACCGGGCTTGGCCTCTCGCTCTCGCGCGACCTTGCCCGCGCCATGGGCGGGGAGCTGTCTCTGGTCGAAACCACTGAGGCGGGCACACGGTTCAGGCTGACCCTTCCCGCAGCCCCACCTGCCAAATAGCTCAGTCTAGCGCGAGGGCGACGCCTTCGCGGCGCGGGTCCGCCCCACCGTCCAGGACGTCGCCGCGCACGATGATGACGTGAAGACCGGAATTCTCGCCTGTCCGCTCTTCAACGGCGTATCCTGCCGCCGACAGCGTATCGGCCCAGTCCTGTCCGCGCTCCACATCAATCTCGACGCCCACCGATGGACCGCGGGCGATCACGTTCGGAAGGTTGATCGCTTCCTGTGCTGAGAGGCCCCAGTCGAGCACGCCAATGATGGTCTTCGAGACATAGGCCACGATGGAATTGCCGCCCGGCGACCCGGTGACCATGAAGAGGTCACCGTCCTTGTCGAACACCATGGTTGGGGACATGGACGAACGCGGGCGCTTGCCAGCGGCTGGCGCATTCGCCACTGGCAGGCTGTTGATCGTCGGCTGGCGCGAGAAGTCCGTAAGCTCATTGTTGAGCAGATAGCCATTCACCATACGCGAATTGCCAAATGCGGACTCGACGGTTGCGGTCATCGAAACCGCGTTGCCCTGCTTGTCGATGATGGAGATGTGGGTGGTGCCCGGTGTCTCATCGGTGAGGTCCCTTCCCCACATACCGATAATGGAGCCTCGACCAAGAACCTCTCCCGGATCGCCCGGCTGCGGTTTTGCATCCGCCGCATAGACGTCGCCAACGCGGGCATCGAGATAGCGCGGATCAATCAGGTCAGAGGTCGGCACCTGAACATAGTCGGCGTCGGCGACGTAATGGTCGCGATCTGCATAGGCGAGACGTTGCGCATCGACCCAAGCGGCCAGCTTGTCATCGCTATAGCCGGGGCTACTGCCCTCAGTGATCCGCTCATAAAGGCCCCAGATCATGTTCTGGGTAACGGCGCCGGAGCTTGGCGGCGGCGCAGAGCAGATGCGCATTGTTTCATGATCACCGCAGACGGCCGGGCGCAGCTTCACCTCATAGGAAGATATGTCGTCCAGCGTCATCGAACCGGGAAGCGGCTCCTGTCCAAGCACATCTACAATGGCTTGAGCATTGTCACCTTCATAGAAGGCCGACGGACCACTCGCAGCTACAGACTGGAGCAGGTCAGCATAGGCTGGGTTGTCGCGCACCGTTCCGACGGTCAGTGGCTCACCTTCCGGAAAGAAATAGGCGCTCGCATTGGCGTCTTCATCGAGACGCACAGCGCCGCGCAAACGCTCATTGGCGAGCATGCCAGCAAGACGTGGGGAAACCTCGAATCCCTCACGCGCAAGATTGATGGCTGGCTGGAAGAGCGAAGCCCAGTCTGCCTCGCCTTCGGCCTCATGCGCGGCTTTGTAGAGCGCGATCATGCCGGGCACGCCAGCCGAGCGGCCAGACTGCCAGGCCGACACATAGTCGAGCACTTCGCCGTCGATCACGAACAGGTTTTCGTCGGCGGCCTGAGGCGCGGTTTCACGTCCGTCGAATACGGTGAGCGCATCATCCTCATAGTCGTAATAGACCATGAAGGCGCCGCCGCCGATGCCGGAGCTTTGCGGCTCGACGAGACCGAGTACAGCATGAACGGCAATAGCGGCATCGATGGCCGTGCCACCTTCACGCAGGATTTTGAGGCCCGCTTCTACGGCGCGGGGATCCGCCGCCGCCACCATGGCGCCCTTGTCCCAGATCCTGGGCGCGGGCGCCTGCTCTGTCTCTTCAAGTGTCGGTCGGTCAGGGACGCTGGTTCCAGACTGTGGCTGACACGCAGCAAGCGCGACCAGTACAAACGCTGGACAGAGCAAGGTGGAAGGTTTCATCAGGACTCCTCTTCGGTGTCCCCTTCAGCGGTTTCACCGGTCATGGCATCATTCATCCGATAAGGCGTTTCGTCCGGCGTATCCATAGTCACATCTGGCATCGCGGCGCGCACTTCACCCAGATTTGAATTGATGCAATTATCAAGCTCTTCCTGCGTGGCCTCTCCATCGGCGCCTGCGCGCTCGATGCACTGGCTGAGGTTCGGGACTTCCGTCGGATAAGTCTGGGCTTCCTGCGCGGCTGCCGAAAATCCAGCTGCTGCGAGGGCCGTGAATGCGATGGCGAATTTGAATTTCATGTCCTGCTCCCCTGACATGTTAAGACCTTACCCATTGGGGCGGCGGGCGCAAATGAAGCTTTTGTACCCGGCTGCCCCGGTCGCAAGCAGGTTTCGTGCCGCGGGCCGAGTGAGTGGCTGGCTTGTTGTGTCAGTGGTCTGCCAGCTTTAGGTATCAGGTTGAAGCAAACTCCTGTCCCAGCGCGGGACGGGCAAAACCTGGAGCAGCTTGCCATGTCCCGGCCCGGCCCGAAAAACCTCATCACTGACGTTCCAGGCATCGAGGTTGGCAATGCTGAAAACAGGGATGTGCTAACCGGCACAACTGTCATTGTTGCAGATGACCCCGCGACGGCCGCTTGTGCGGTCGCAGGCGGCGGGCCCGGTACGCGTGAGACGGATCTCTTGCGCGCCGATACAATGGTTGAGCAGGTGGATGCCGTCGTCCTGTCAGGCGGCAGCGCCTATGGTCTGGCATCTGCAGATGGTGTGACCGCCAAGCTTGGCGCGATGGGACGCGGCTACGGGCTGAAAGACCTTCCGGGCGTGCCTAGGACACCCATTGTTCCTGCGGCCATTCTCTACGACCTCGCCAATGGCGGAGATAAGGGGTGGGGCGAGCAGCCGCCTTATCGCATGCTCGGCGAGGAAGCTTTCGAAAACCGGGCGAAATCCTTCCCGCTCGGCAATGTTGGCTGCGGTCTTGGCGCCAATGCAGGCGCCCATGCAGGCGGACTTGGCTCCGCATCGCTTCGCACTGCCGATGGCATCACCATTGGCGCAGTTGCTGGTGTGAACTGCTTCGGGTCGGTCTTCATGCCGGGCACAAGCTGCTTCTGGGCCTGGCCGTATGAGCAGAATGGTGAGTTCGGCAATCATCGCCCCGGCGAAAGCTATAACGCTGACCCGGAAGAATGGGGCGACGCGAAGATGAATCCGCAGCCCGGGCAGAATACGACAATTGCCTGTATCGCAACCGATGCCGCCCTCACCCCGGCGCAGGCGCATCGGGTGGCCCAGATGGCATTGTCCGGCTTCTCGCGCGCAATCAGGCCAGTGTTCGCTCCCTTTGATGGCGACGCGCTATTTGTCCTGTCGACAGGCAGGATCCCGCTGGAAGAACCCTCTCCCATCTCTCTGACACGTATCGGAGAGCTGGCTGCATCCACGCTCGCAAGGGCGATTGCACGGGGCGTGTATGAGGCAGATCAGTAGACTGCAGCATAAGCGCTTGCATCGCGCGCGCGGCGCCGCTATGTGTCCGCCCTCTCAACGGAGCACCCGTAGCTCAGCTGGATAGAGCACCAGACTACGAATCTGGGGGTCAGAGGTTCGAATCCTCTCGGGTGTGCCATTTCCTTCCGAAAACTTAGCTGCCAGAGCCCGACTTTTCGTCGGTCAGCACCTGTCATTACGGCCAGACCTGATGAGCCAAAGCTAGACTTCGTCACCCGGTGTCACCTGACTGATGACGTGGCGAATGGTCATGAAAAGCCTGACGACTGTTGCTGTAAGTAATGCGCACACGAACACGGTGAGCGCAAAGACCACTTCATACATGAGGCGGTACCAGCCGTCTGGCATCTGGTCGAACTCCCCGACAGGAAGCACCAGCATGAGGAGAAGGATGACGGCGCCGACGAGACTGATCGTTGATAGCCAGGCGACCTGGGAAATACTTCGATAAACGTCAGAATCGAAGTCGGTCTTCGTCTGGTTGGTGAGCCCCAGCAGCGTCAGCATGAGGGCGAGCGTCGTGGCAGATGCGCCCGCGATAGCTGACCCGAGATACAAACCCGTCTGCGTCAGCGACTGGATCAGATTGGTCGCCTCAGCCTCGCTATAGACGTTCCCGATCGCGAATCTTGCACCTATCCCGATAAGGATGATCAGCCCTGTCGTCAGAATTACTGCGAGATGCTTCATGTCAGTTGAGTTCCATCAGCCACTGGCAATCTTAATGCGGAAGCATTGAGAAGCGTTCCGCAAGGCAGGCAGGTGGGCAACCACGCGGTGGGCCTGCGCGTTCAATGAACCGTGACGACATGCCTGCTGACATTTGAAGATATCTGGCCGGACGGCCCTCCTGAAAGTGATGCGCTGATTGCGCAACTTCGTGAGCGCGTGCACCGCGACGGCATCTGCGCGGAAGACTTTCGCCTGCTTGCCGAGCGCGGTGGTGAGGCATTCCAGCTGGTGTTTGGCGAAAACGTGCTGGTCAAGATCGAGTTTGACGTCGCCCGCATTGGCGAGCATTCGCATCTCGTGCACGTTGCCGAAGCGGGCCGCCGGCCAGAAGTCATTACCGCCTATCCCGACGATGGCGAGTTACGTGTCCTCGGCCCCATGGGTTGGGGGGAAAGCCCGCATTCCCCGATGAGGCAACCGCGCGGAACGCAGCGTGTCGGTGTCATTGCACGGGACTTTGATCAGGAACGCTGGCTCAAGATTGCCGTGCTCGCGCGCGCCATTGATGAAGCGCGGTTGAACTACAATTACCTGTTCCAGAACTCCAACTCTGTCGTCGCGACACTCGCCGATGCCGCCGAGACGGGCTTCGTGGACCTGCCCGGCGGCGGGTTCAACCTTGGTTCCGGTAATCTGCTATATGATGAGTTATCGGGCGGACGGCAGGTGCCACGCTTCCTCGTGCGGGGCGGCACGTCCTATTCGGCGGGCGCCGAGAGCCCGGTGCTCGATACGCTGCCGCAATCAGCCAATACAGAGGGGTAGCGGGAACGCCGCCTTCGCAAGTCCGTTGTTTTGCCAATAGACAAGCAAGGAGAAGACCATGTCAGAACAGACATCCCTCGACACTTTCAGGCAAGCATTCGCCGACTTTTCCGACAAGACGACGAGCGTCTACGTTCCACGCCCTGCCGTAGAAGTGGACGGTGAGAAATGGCGTATCCTGCGCAAGAATGTCATCGACGCGGTTGAAAAGCATGCCCCGGACGCGGCCTTCATCAAGGAACGGCTCGAGAATTTTGAACTCGCCGACTTCCGCGCCAACGGGATCGCGCTTTTCGAGGACAAGCAGAACCGCCGAATGGCCCACCTCAATTCACGTCCGGTCGCTTCGATCACTGTAGGTGAGCATCCCTTCATCCTGCCGCTGCTGGCCGATTACCAAAGCCGCAAGACGCATTGGGTCCTGTTCGTGACCAAGGATGAGCCGAGGCTGTTCCTTTACCACGGCGGCAACGTCAAGGACATGACCGATCGTCTGGACGCACCGAAATACCGGTCAGTTGAAGCGCGCCGCCACGTTCAGGATGATGTCTTCTTCCATTCAGGTTCGCGCGGGTCGGCCCGTAACAGCGATGGGCGCTCCGTCTACCATGCCCTCGGCACCGGCCAGGATGAGGAGCGGGACAAGACGGACGGCGCCTTCTACGAAGAGATCGCGAATGCCGTCGATGACGCCCTGCCCCCGCAGACTGAGACGCTGCATCTGATTGGCGAAGAAGGCACTGTCGGGCACTTTGCCAAGGTGATGGCACCCGGTCGTTTCGATCTCGTACAGCATCACGCTGGTGGTGCGGACGCTGTCGAACAGCACATCAAGGAGGCGTTCAGCGACGAGCCTGTAGGCGAAGGGCAACTACCGGAAGGCAAGAGCCTGCCAGACCTGCAGGATGCGGCCAAGGCAGGACAGCTCGGCACACTCTACTTGCCGCTGGAAAGCGCTCTGCTCGAGGAGATGCACGACCAGGCCGATGAGCACCTGAAATTCCGCGAATTTGGCCATGATAGCCAGGAAGCCGAGCAGAACCGGACGACCGTACTCGCGCTCGAAAACGGCGCCGAGATCAGCTGGTATGCTGCGCATGACCACGATGCCGTAGCGGAGATACGCGCCGACCTTCGCTGGTAGTCCGCGCTCATATCATCCAGTTGCGCCGCGTCAGCCCTTGGACAGAGGGCTGGCGCGCGCTAATGTGTACTGAAGAGACTGGAGAGATAGCCGCCCATGTTCCTCAACTTCTTCAACGAACTTCGTTCCGCCAAGATTCCTGTCACGCTGAAGGAGTATCTTCTCCTGCTCGAGGCGATGGACAATGACGTGATCGAAATGGAGGTCGAGGACTTCTACTATCTCTCTCGGGCCGCGCTCGTGAAGGATGAGCGCAATCTCGACAAGTTCGACCGCGTCTTCTCCCACGTCTTCAAGGGCCTCGACACGATGCAGGACGCCGTCGACGTTCAGGACCTGCCGGAAGAGTGGCTGCGCAAGATGTCGGAGAAATTCCTCACCAAGGAGGAGATGGACGAGATCGAGGCTATGGGCGGCTTTGAAAAACTCATGGAGACGCTGAAAGAGCGCCTCGAAGAGCAGAAAAAGCGCCATGAAGGCGGCAATAAATGGATCGGCACGGGCGGCACCTCGCCCTTTGGCGCCAATGGCTATAATCCGGAAGGCGTACGCATCGGGCAGGAAAAGTCCCGTCACCGCCGCGCCGTCAAGGTCTGGGACAAGCGCGAATTCAAGAATTACGACGACAGCGTCGAGATCGGCACGCGCAATATCAAAATCGCGATGAAGCGCCTGCGCAAATGGGCGCGCGATGGCGCGAATGAAGAACTCGACCTCGACAATACGATCCGCAAAACGGCCAAACAGGGCTATCTCGATATCGAGATGCGCCCGGAAAAGCGCAATACCGTTTCGGTCCTGCTGCTCATGGATGTCGGCGGCTCCATGGACCCGCATGTCCGCGTCATGGAAGAGCTGTTCTCGGCAGCCCGCTCAGAGATCAAGAACCTTGAATACTACTACTTCCACAACTGCATCTATGAAGGCCTGTGGAAAGATAATCGCCGCCGGATGAATGAGCGTATCCCGACCTGGGACGTGCTCCACAAATACCCATCCGACTACAAGGTCATCGTTGTCGGCGACGCCACGATGAGCCCCTACGAAATCACCTATGCTGGCGGCTCGGTCGAGCACTGGAACGAGGAGGCCGGCGGCCTCTGGATCCAGCGTTTCGTGGAGCAGTTCCCGAACTTTGTCTGGCTGAACCCGGTCAAGGCCGGGGCATGGGACTATACCGGCTCCATCAAGCTGATTAACGAGCTGATCGGCCCCGGCCGCATGTTCGAGATGACCCTGCAGGGTCTCGAAGACGCAATGAAGGAGCTGAGCCGGTAGCTCATTGTCCGCCGGTGTAAATCAAAATCGCCCGCATAGTTCGACTTAGCTTACCATGCGGGCTTTTTGTATCTTTTCGAAGTTCTGATTGGTGAGCGAAGTCGAACCATCGGCGCTCGCAGCGCCTTTACAGCCCTAACGGCAACCCTTCTAAATCTCATAAAACAAGAAACAGTGAGGAGACGCGCCCAT
>Ga0208965_1000873_pt1 | contig 13776 bp, 10 predicted proteins | sample AOAMet1_07_M0_10_2_FD_188230 | JGI IMG/M metagenome (GOLD analysis project Ga0208965, IMG submission 188230) | Ammonia-oxidizing marine microbial communities from Monterey Bay, California, USA - CAN11_07_M0_10 (SPAdes) | ecosystem: Environmental > Aquatic > Marine > Intertidal zone | place...
TGGCGACAGATCAATATCAAAACCTGCATCAGCGAATGCTGTGGCGATCACCTTGGCGCCGCGATCGTGTCCATCCTGACCCATCTTACAAACGAGCATACGAGGTCTGCGTCCGTTGGCATCTTCAAAGCTCTGAACTCTGTCGTTGATACCTTGCCAAGTCTCATCTTCCTCGTAGTGGCTGCCATATACGCCTGATAGTGTTTGTGACTGCGCCTCGAATCGACCAAACGAAGCTTCCATGGCATCCGAGATTTCCCCGACGGTTGCTCTGGCGCGTGTGGCCTCGATAGCAAGTGCTAGTAGGTTGCCAGTGCCAGACTCAGCAGCCTGTTCGATGGCTGAAAGGGCTGTTGTTGCTCTGTTCTCGTCCCGGTCTTGCTTAAGCGTCGCAAGGCGCGCGAGTTGTCCTCTTAACACGGCAGCATTGTCTATTTCCAGAATATCAACATTATCTTCGTTGTCAGAAGCGTACTTGTTGACCCCGACAATCACTTCTTCTCCTTTATCGATCAGGGCTTGTTTCCTGGCGGCTGCCTCTTCGATTCTGAGTTTAGGCATGCCGGTTTCGATCGCTTGTGCCATGCCGCCGCGTTCTTCGACTTCTTCAATCAGCGACCATGCCCGTTCAGCGATGGAGTTAGTGAGAGACTCCATCATATAAGAGCCGCCCCAGGGGTCGATCACATTTGTGATACCGGTTTCTTCCTGGAGAATTAGCTGAGTATTTCTTGCTATGCGTGCCGCGAACTCTGATGGCAACGCAATGGCTTCATCCAGCGCATTCGTGTGCAGAGACTGAGTGCCGCCAAATACAGCCGCCATCGCTTCAATGGTTGTTCTAACCACATTGTTATAGGGATCTTGTTCTGTCAGTGACCAACCGGAGGTCTGCGAGTGAGTGCGAAGCATTTTCGAACGTTCGTTGGTCGGTTCAAACTCATCGACGATTCTGGCCCATAGCATTCTGGCCGCGCGCATTTTGGCGATCTCCATATAGAAGTTCATACCAATGCCCCAGAAGAACGACAATCTTGGCGCAAAATCATCGATCTTTAAGCCCGCGCTGAGTGCGGTGCGTATGTACTCTTTGCCGTCTGCAAGTGTGTAGGCTAATTCAAGGGCGGCATCAGCACCGGCTTCCTGTATGTGATATCCCGAAATCGAAATCGTGTTAAACCGCGGCATATGCTCTGTGCAATAAGCAATAATATCGCCAATGATGCGCATAGATGGTTTGGGTGGGTAGATGTAAGTGTTGCGGACTAAGAACTCTTTGAGAATGTCGTTCTGTATCGTGCCTGAAAGTTGGTCCTGACTGACGCCTTGCTCTTCAGCCGCGACAACGTAACCAGCCAGTATCGGTAATACGGCCCCGTTCATTGTCATAGAGACTGATATCCTATCCAGCGGAATCTCATCAAAGAGGACTTTCATATCTTCTATCGAATCGATCGCGACGCCTGCTTTACCGACATCATGGGTCACGCGCTCATGGTCCGAGTCGTATCCCCGGTGGGTCGGTAGGTCAAAAGCGACCGAGACACCCTGGCCGCCTTCAGCCAGTAATTGACGATAAAACTTATTGGATGCTTCGGCAGTAGAAAATCCAGCGTACTGACGAATTGTCCATGGGCGACCCGCATACATTGTGGCCTGAGGGCCTCGAATGAAGGGGTCGAGGCCAGGCATGGTATTGGTGTGTTCAAGTTTCGCTAGGTCATCAGCCGTGTAAAGTGCTTTTAACTCGATACCCTCGGGTGTTTCTGTATTTAACGAGTCAATGGATTTACCCTTGAGTTGCTTTTCTGCTGCAGACTGCCATTGCGCGTATTGGTCAGTGTTTTTTCCGTCTGTTTCGCTCATGAATGGTCTCCCTGATGTTCCGCGAGCTCAATGAGCACACCGTCGCATGATTTCGGGTGGATAAAAATGACCCGTGTGTTGTGTGCGCCTGGTGTCGGAGCATCGCCTAGAAACTGATAACCCTTTGCCTTAAGTCGCTCGATGTCTGATTCGATGTCATCGGTTCTGAAGCAAATGTGATGAATGCCCGGGCCGCGTTTTTCAAGGTAGTTAACAATAGGGCCTTCGTTATTAAGCGGATGTACCAGTTCAATGCTGGTGCCATCAATCGGAAAGAATGCCGTCGTTGTTTTTGCCGGGATAACGCTTTCAGAACCCTGATACTCGAGTCCAAAGTCATTGAGAAAGCGCTCGATTGCGCTTTCAAGATTTGGAACAGCGATAGCGATATGGTCTAGAGCCGTAATCATTTTGCAGTAGCCTTTGGTTATTAAATAGAATCTGTTTTATGCGACAAACTCAAGGAACTTGTTTGTTTGCTTGACAATCGCGCTGTTAATTTCCTCTTCGGATAAAGTTTCGATAATCTCGTCAGGTGTGACCTTGAAAACAACTTCACCTTTCTTAACGATACTGGCGTCAGTCTCGATCAGCACTTGATTAATAGTGCCTGAAAAGGGCGCGTAGACTTTGTTAAACATCTTCATGACCTCAACAATAAATAGCGGGTCGCCTTTTTCAAAGTGCTGGCCCTCGCTGACAAACATGTCACTGTCTGGCGCTTCCCTCGCATAGAACATGCCGCCTGTTGGCACGGTGATTTCATCAGCAGCAGCGACGGGCGGTGGCGAAAGAGCCCTGAGCCCGTCTGCCTGTACTTTAGCGTCAAAAAGATCTGCCGGTATATTGACTTTAAGATCCGCGCCGACGCAAAGGTCAAAGAAACCTGAAGTCATACCGATATAAGGGAGTATTAGCAGTATATCCATGCCCAACTGAAAACCAGCATGGGCCGCTCGGGCTTCTTCTAAGTGCTCGCCGAGAGAATCTTCTGCCGCGCTAGACGCAAGTCGCTCATTGAGCGCTTGCCAGTCAGAGCAACCCATCAGGGCTTCAAGCTGCTCATAAAAGTCCAGCGCGCTCTGTAGCAACGCCTGATCATGATCCCAGATAGCGTATAAGGCAGGTGTGTCGTCTCTCGCTTCCATATTAAGATAGTGATACAACTCGGCAAGCACCCAGACCGGATTAGCCAGCCACTGAATGCCAGTTTTTGAGATCTTAAAATGCTGTTGGTTTATCGCCAACCAACCCGCAAGGTGGTGCGGTTGAGCAAACAGTTTATTAAGGGCGCGGGCAAGCAAGCTACTTTTTTGCTGTATGACTTGCTGGGCAGCTTTCTTAATATCGGCGTCGTCTGTAGCTGACAAACTGCTCGCTTCCATTTGACTATAGGCGTAGACGATGTCCAGGTTGTTGGCGAGAATCTTGAGTTTGCCGACCGCAGCCAAGTATGGCGATACAAAGTTAGTCGCGGGACGCGCGTTAACATTGTTGCCAATAAACCAGTTGAGCATGCCGTAGTGAAACTCCAGATTAGTCCCAAGATTATCTCCAGTGAGCCTGGTTTTGCGCAGCACTTCAGCCATTCTGGCGTATGACTCGACTCTGTCTTTTCCGGTGGTGAGGAGCAGTGCAATATTCGAATCGTAGGCCCCTGCCAGATGATATTTCATAAACACGTCGGTATCAGGGTTGTGCAGGCAGATACCCTGGTCGTCTCTGATTTCCGTGTTTAACACATTTGACCATTGCGTGATGATGCCGCCAGCGTGCGGTTTAAGAGCGTCGTCAGAGGCGTTGAGCCGAACTTCAACGGCGCTGTTTTCTCTTCGTTCCCGGGTGGGTTTAGGAAGTCGTGAGCCATGCTCAGCCAGTAACACCATAAGCTCGACAATAGAATCAACTTTGAACGATTCGGATTCCTGGTTTGGATTTGTAAATCGCAGGGCATAGCAGAGTTCCGTGACCCGATGCTCTACTTGAACCCGCGTGTTCATTTCCATAAAGAAATGTCGGTCCCGGTCTAGAATACATTCGAATGTTGAGACAGAATCAAGTCCGACAGCAGCACCAAAACGCGAAGCTTCCTCTTCCATTTTGATCAGCGTGTTCAGGTCTTCTTTTAATGCTTGTGCCTCGTTTTCTTTGTTTGCACTAAGCGCTGCATCAATCGATGCTTGCAACTCTTCAACGGTAACCGAGATCTCGAGCAGTTTTTGTTCATTCATCTGCACTGAGCAGTCACGACCACCCAGGGTTAGACACCAGTCACCGTTACCAACCACCTGAATTTCTTCATGGCGAACGGTTTCAATATTTATTTCGGCAAGCACGTTCTTGTTGTCGCCAACGCCTGTGGTTTTAACCTCTGACAATATTTCCCGAAAGGCGGGTACGGTTTGTTCTACGGCGGCTAAAAGATTCGCTTTGTCATCACCCTCAAATTGTGTCGGGCAGGATAGAATCCGTTGTCCCTTGCCACCGCCACCGCCAATCGCCTTGAGCCTTATGCGTGTAGAGGGATCGTTTTCAAACATTGTTTTGACCTGCTCGGTCAATGTGTTTGCGATGTCATCTGCGGAAATTAAATCAATGCCGGCAGCATATGACGCAGTGAGCAGCAGTTCAGCTTTGTCTTCCAGCGATTCGCTGGCCGCAAGTTCATTACTGTCAACGGTCAGTTCATGCGTGTCGATCAGTGCAGTGAGCGCCTCTTCAGTCGGATACTTTGCCAATAAAGTCAGGGTGGTTGCGTTGTCGACGCCAGGGGTAACAGAGACGTTAACGTCGAGCGCGGTCCGCTTAGCCAAATCTTTACTACCCGCGGATCTGATCGTTCTGGAGCAGGGCCCAATGAAATTGAGACCCGCAGATTCCATGGCGCGCACCATCTCTTCGTCTTCCGCCATAAAGCCGTAGCCCGCGAAAATCGAATCATAGTCGTTTGCTTTCGCGATCATAATGATCTGATTAATGCGTTCTGCACGTTCTTCTTTTGTTGCGCCAGAATAATCCTGAACCCGGTGTACCCTCGCAGGGTCAATATCCATTCGAAGCTCTGGAGAAAGAGCGTTGGCGTAAGTAATTGAATCTTTCTCGGAGAGCAAAATACCGAAATCAGAAATACCCATTTCAGAAAATACTGTCATCGCCTCCATTCTGATGGGGCCACGGCAAATAATCAGGGGTCTCATGGTGACGCAGGAAAATGAGTTGACCCAATCGGAGCCAGTGAGTGACTTCCGTCGGTTCTGATGGATTAAAGGGTTATTGAGGTACCATTCGTTGGACATCTTTAAAGTTGAACCTGATTTGAATTTGATCTTTTTATCTGACAACCCGTGACCGCATAGCTGGTGACAAAAGCGGGTGACAGTCCTGTTCTCTGCAATGTTGTTTCTTGGAGGCCGTTGCCTCTGGAAGCGCTAATGAAATTCTCGTTGAACGCCGTTGAAGGGTTCCGGTGTATAGTTTTCAAGGTGGAACTTCATGTGCTCCGACAATACCTGCCGTAAATCTGAAGGCATCGTAATTTGCGATATAGAACCTAGGCTTAACGCTTCCTTCGGATTCATGAGTTCCTTCTCATAGCGTTTAACAAGCACCGCCTCTTCGCCGGTTAGCCACTGAGTGACTTCCTTTTTAGCCTGTTCGAGGGCGGCGGTTTCCTCTGCGCCCTCAGAGACGAGTTGCTGACTGAGTTCTTTGACCTTGCCATTGACTGAACCGCGCAGGCCTCTTAGCTCATCCTTGTAAACAAACTCAACGCCAGGTGACCCCATCACTGCGACACGTGTTGTTGGCAGCGCAATCACCAGGTCTGCCCCGGTAGGGTAATTATTGTATGAGGCATACGCGCCGCCAATCGCGTTTCGCACTAATACGAGAAAACGCGGAGTTCGAAGGTCGATGATTGCGTCGAGCATTGCACGTCCGGCTTGCACAATACCGCGACTCTCTTGCTCCTTACCCGGTAAAAAGCCCGTGGTGTCTTCCATAAAGATGACGGGAATGTTGTACAGATTACAAAAGCGTATAAACCTGGCGTTCTTATAGGCCGCATCAATATCGATCTGACCTGAACCTACGGCAGAGTTGTTAGCGACAAACCCTACGACGTTGCCGCCCAGTCTGCCAAGGCAGGTTATCGTATTCCGAGCGCGCTCGGGCTGAAGTTCGAAATAGTCGCCGTGGTCACAAATCTGTTGGATTAAAATGCTGATATCAACCGGTGTATTAAACCCAGTCGGTGAGTTGAAAGCTTTCTTGAATAAAATGTCGATGTCCCAGGTTTTTCTGTCCGTTGGGTCAGATGTTTCCTGAAAGGGCGAAGACTCAGCATTGTTCCCAGGTAGATACCTAAGCAGTTCTTTTGCTTTTAATAGTGCAGTGACTTCATCTTCGACGACAATGTCGGTCACCCCGGTAAGACTGTGTACGCCAGGACCACCTAATTCGTCAGCAGTGACATCCTCACCCAAGACTGACTTTACGACGCCGGGCCCGGTTAAACCAAAGAAGGTCTCTTTGGGCTGGATGAGAAAACTGCCCTGTCTGGGCAAGTAAGAGCCACCGCCCGCGTTGAAGCCAAACATGCACATGATTGAAGGTACCACGCCACTGATTTTACGCAGCGCAGTAAAAGCCTCTGCGTAGCCGTCGAGTCCACCCACGCCCGCCGGTACATAAGCGCCGGAGGAGTCATTCATGCCGATCAGGGGGATTCTGCGTTTACCTGCTAGTTCAAACAGCCGAGCTAATTTCTTACCATTGGTGGCATCCATCGAACCGGCTCTAATAGTGAAGTCGTGGCCGTACACGGCAACGTCACGGCCTTCAATATCGAGTATCGCGGTAACAAGCGAGGCGCCATCTAGATTCGGTCCCCAATTCTGAAAGAGAATTTTGGGTGGTTTGTCGGTTAAAACTTCAATCCGTTCCCAAATAGTCATCCGGTTTTTCAGATGTTGACGCTGAATATTTCGCAGCCCAGCTGAGGTGAACGGCTTGTTGATGATGTCAAAAGCATCACGCAGCGTTTCTTCATAAACGCCGGGCTGTGAGGCGACAGCGTCAGGTGCGGAAAATTCCATTTCTTCACTTTCGGCGAACGGGTTGTTTAGCTTCGGTATTATCTTCTGAGTCACTGTAAACACTGCGTTTTAAGATGACCGCTGAGTATAAATGCAATGATAGTGCTGATCCACACTAGATTAGTGCAGTGCAGCACGTGTGAGCCTGCAATGAAATCATTTATGACTCAGATTTCGCGTCCCATTATTGATCAAATGAATACAAAGAGGTGTTGTTGATAAGTTGGTTGAGGTGCTTTGGGTTCAATCAGGCCAACTTTTCCAAAAACTGCCGAATTGAATCATTCACCTGTGCCGGATATTCACCAAAGACAAAGTGCGTTCCACCTTCGATAAAAGTGGCTTCGGTGTTGGGCATGCGATCACGAAGGAACGCCGCATATTTGGGAGGTGTCATCATGTCCTTAGTGCCGGTGATGGCCAGAGACGGTGTCGAAATAGTTCCAAGTTGCGTAATAACATCAAAGGCGTCACAGGATTGCATGTCGTTGAGATATACCGCCGGCCCCACTTTAAGCGCTTCATTGCGCAGGTCTTCGGCGAAGTTTGCGGGTACGTTCTGCCAAGAATCGATGAACATTTCTGGAAAAATTTCGGGATTGTCGATCGCTTTTTCGAGAAAGCCCAATGTATCTGGGTGGACTCTTAATCGCGCACCACCTCCAATAAGTACCATTCCTTTAATGCTTCCAGGGTAAGTAAGCGCATACTTCAACGCAATGGCGGTCCCCAGAGAATGCCCAACAAGCACCAGATCTTTGAGTTGATGCTGATCAACATATGCTTTCAACCACGCAGTAGCACTTTCAATCGTTGTGCAGCATTCACCCTCAGGTCGCCCGGGAAGATCAATGGCGATAGCGTCGGGAAAAAATGCTGATTGATAGCGCCAAACTGTGCTGGTGGCGCCGGAGCCATGGATAAAGAGAAGCTGCATAAGGATACCTGAATGAAACGGTCAGTGTTGGCTTGGTGCTATTAAAAAGGTCAGCGAGATTTCTCCATGCTTAGGATATGCGGCAGACGATTCTATATTCATCAGACCCGGACAAGATATCACGCTGATTGCGAAGATACTTGCCCCTGTGTCACAGTTCTCGATAACCTCAAAACAGTTACCATGCTGGAGCAAACAATGTCATTGACTAAATCGCAATCCATCAAAATTTGGGGAGCCGGCACCTCGAGAACGCTGCGACCAATCTGGGTCGCTGAAGAGATTGGGCTCCAGTATGAACTGATGCCCATCGCGCCTCGGTCCGGTGAAACAAAAACCGAAGCATTCACTGATCTGAACAGAAAGCAAAAAATACCTTTGTTGGTCGATGGCGGGGTAAAGCTATCCGAAAGTGTAGCGATATGTCGATACTTGCTAGAGGCTTACAAGGGAGGTGATGTTTTTCGGCCCGTGGGGCTTGTTGATCGCGCCAAAGAGGATGAGTGGTGCTGCTATGTTTATGGTGAAATCGATGAATCTGGCCTCTATGTGATGAGGCGTCATCGCGACCTTGCGCATATCTATGGTGATGCACCTGAAGCAGTGTCTTCTTCTGCTGACTATGTACGCAGACATTTTGAAGTTGTGAGTGCTCATCTCGAAAACAGTGATTATCTTATGCCCCAGGGGTTCAGCCTCGCCGATATACTCTTGATGTCATGTCTTGATTGGGCGCGAGCCTACGGTATTGAACTATCACCGTCGCTTTTGGCATTCCAAGAAAACGTATCGCACCGGCCCGCTTTAAAGCGCGCTAAAAAAACAAACTACGCAGTGGAGATATGAATAATGGGACCGCTTGAAGGAATCAAAGTGCTTGATCTGACCGCGATGGTCTCAGGGCCGGTGGCGACGATGATGTTGGCTGACCAAGGCGCAGAAGTAATCAAAGTGGAGCCACCTGGTGGCGAACAAATGCGTCACATGGGAATGCCCCACAACGGCGTGCCGGCCACTTTTTACTCCTGCAATCGCGGTAAAAAGTCGATCGTGATCGATTTGAAGACGGACGCAGGGAAAAGAGTGCTAACCGATCTGGTGCGTGATGCTGACGTGCTTGTCCAAAATTTTCGCCCCGGCGCCATAGCACGCATGGGGTTTGGCGAAGACGTCGTGCGCAAGTTGAACCCAACAATCATATATGTCTCGATCAGCGGCTTTGGTGAAAACGGACCCTATGCCCACAAAAGGGTATACGACCCTGTCATTCAAGCGCTGTCGGGCGCGACGGATATTCAGGCGAATCGTGAAACCCGTAAGCCGGCGATGTTTCGAATCATCATTGCCGATAAGGTCACATCGCTAACAGCAGCGCAGGCCATTTCCTCTGCCTTGTTTCACCGCGAGCGAAAAGGTGAAGGACAACACATTAAACTGTCTATGTTAGAAACAATGCTGGCGTTTTTCTGGCCAGAAGGGATGGGCGGACTGACCTATGCCGATCGCGAGTTCGATGTAACAAAAGAGCAAGGCACAATGGACCTGATTTTCGAAACGCAAGACGGGTTTATCACCGCAGGTGCTGTTTCCAATAAGGAATGGGTAGGCATGTGTAGAGCATTACAGCGTGAAGAGCTTATTGAGGATGAAAGATTTGCGACCTCAAGTGCCAGAATGAAAAATGCAGATCTCAGAAAACAGATCGTCGCAGACGAATTGGCAAGCTGGCAATCAGCAGAAATTCTGCAGCGACTCGATGATAACGATGTACCCAGTGCGCCGCTGCTAACGCGCATGGAGTTGCTCGACCATCAGCAGATCAAAGCAAACGCTACGGTGGAACGGATGACCTACGAGGGTTTTGGTGAGGTTCGCCAGGCAATGCCAGCAGCACGATTTGATTTAACGCCGGCTAGCATCTCCGGTCCAGCGCCACAACTGGGCGAGCACAGCCGGGAAATATTATTGAGGCTTGGCTATGAAAAAGAAGCCTTAGACGAGTTGTTGGCGAGCAAGGCAGTCATTGCCAATGACAACAATGAATAGCCGAAACAGATAACTTAAATATTCACAAAAAAGAGGGAGAGTTCAGTATGAAACCAGTTTGTCTGATCATGGGAGCAGGAGCAGGTATCGGCGGCACCACTGGTAAGCGTTTTGCCGACGAAGGCTACCACGCTGTGTTGTGTCGAAGGAGTGACAAAGAAGGCCTCGACAACATGGTCGCAGAGATTGAAAGCGCCGGGGGTTCTGCTACCGGCTTTATCCTGAATGCGACGGAAGAAAACACCATTGAGGACACGATTGCCGAGGTCGAAAAGAATATTGGTCCGATAGAAGTTGTTGTGTTCAATCTCGGTGCTCAGATTGGTGATCGGCCGTTGGCGGCGACAACCTACAAAATGTTTGAGCTGGGTTGGCGAATGGCGACTTTTGGGCTTTTTCGCGTCGCATCGGTTGTATGCCCTCTGATGGCTGAGCGAGGCAAGGGGGCCATTCTGGTGACATCGGCAACCTCTGCAATGCGCGGTAATCGAGGGCAGCATTCCCATGCTGCTGCGATGGGTGGCAGAAGAATGTTGTGTCAGACACTCAATGCAGAATTTGGCCCCCAGGGCGTGCATGTAGCGCACATCGTGGTTGATGGAGCCGTTGATGCGCCAGATACGCTTGGCAAAATGCTCGGCGAAGAGCGGTTTCAGCAGTTACGCGAGACCCGAGGTGGAGACCTTGACGGGTTGTTGTTGCCTGAAGAAATTGCGGATACTTATTACCACTTGGCGCACCAGCATCGTTCTGCTTGGTCCTTTGAGCTTGATCTTAGAACCTTCTCAGACACCGCCTGGTGGAATCACTCATAACTGCGACGGTTTCGTCTCAGGTCTTCCGTAATATTGAGCGCAAGGCCTGCGACGATCAACATCATCGCCAGCAATTTCCACCAGGGCATCGCTTCATCCAGCCATAGCCAGGAAGTCGTCATACCGAAGACAGGCACGAGCAGCGCCCAGGGCGCGACGCTCGCGGCAGGGTATCGGTTTAACAGAATATTCCAAATCCCATAACCAATCAGCATGTTGCCAATGCTTTGCCAAAGTACCGTCGCCCATGCAAACCATGAGGCATTAGCCATGCTACTGACTACCTCTGACAAACCAGTTTGGTAAATTGCCAAAAATGCGAGGGGAGGAATCGAGCACAGCGACGACCATGCAAGGAACGCAAATGCATCCACTTCGCCGACGTGTTTCACCACGATGTTACCACTTGCCCAGCTCAACGCGGCAATCAATACAATGGTCACGCCAAGCGCTGTTGTTACTTCGTTCGTATTTAAAAAAACCACAAGCAGACCCAGAAAGGCGATAGTCATCGCAACTAGCTGAAGTCGGCTAACAGATTCTTTGAGGTTCAAAACTGTCAGCAGGACCGTAAAGAAAACTTGTAGCTGGATTAGCAGGGATGCAACGCCGGGCGTGATGTCTTCTTGCATTGCCCAAAACAGTAATCCGAATTGCCCAACGCCGATGAGTAGTCCGTAGCCGACGATATATTTCCAAGCTGTTTTTGGTTTGGGTAAGAAAAACACTAAAGGAAAAGCGACAAACAAAAATCGAAGTGCGGCAAGGGTGAAAGGTGCCAGTTCATCCAGTGCGTAGCGAAGCAGGACAAAGTTGGTGCCCCAAATAAAAGTAACCAGCAGCGCCGCAGTTTGATGAATAAGAGACATTAAGTTGCGTCGAAACTTGGCAAGCAATGAGAAAAGCGTGTTTGGATTAACAAGAGAATGCTGAAGCCGTAATTTTGGTTGAGTTGCATACTAACGCTTGCTTGGCTTGCGAGAAACCCCAAGCGAGCTGGCGACATCAGATGCCGGCGATGTGATCAATATCTAACAGCTTGGCTGGTTTGCGCGCCGCTTGGCATATTTAGGTTAGATGTGGAAAGATGTGTCTCTTAAATTTGGTTGAAATTCAGGAGTTCACAGGTGGGATTGCAAGGTAAAGCGGCACTTGTCGGCGTCGCTGACTACAAAAACGTGCGTAAATACACGGGTAAGCGGAAGTTCTATCTTGAGCAATGGGCTGAACTGACCCAGATGGCGCTAGCAGATGCAGGCTTGTCGAAAGACGACATCGATGGCATTTGTTGTTCTTCGATTCCTGAATCTGACCTTTTTGCACCAGCAACGGTGGCGGAATATCTCGGACTAAAAGTGAATTTTGCAGAAATGGTCGATCTCGGCGGCGCCTCCTCTGTCAGTATGATTTGGCGTGCAGCAGCGGCCATTGAATTGGGCATTTGTGAGGCGGTTGTCTGTGCTGCACCGGGTATTCCTATCCCCTCTAACCCTGACAGAGGACCGCGCGATCCCAATCGATTTTATGGTTCTACCAGCGCCAATTGGGGGTCACCCCAAACAGAGTTCGACGTGCCCTACGGCAATGTGGCCCAAAATGTCGGCTACGCGCTGATCGCCCAGCGATACGCGGATGCCTACGGCTATGATGAGCGGGCGCTGGCAAAAATTGCCGCCGACCAGCGCACCAACGCCCAAGGTAATCCGAAAGCGGTTTTTCATGGCCAGCCAATCACAATTGATGATGTGTTGCAGAGCAAGATGGTTGCCGATCCATTGCATGTATTAGAGATAGTCATGCCCTGTGCGGGCGGCAGCGCCTGTATTGTCGTAAGCGAGCGACTGGCACGTAAATGTAAACATCGCCCCGTGTATGTCACGGGTTGTGGTGAGCACTTAACGACGCGTTCGGTAACTTATGCTGAAGACATGACGGTCTCGCCGGTGGGCCCAGCCGCTGCCAGTGCCTTTGGCATGGCGGGCAAAAAGCCTACTGATATTGACGTGCTTCAGGCCTATGACTGTTACACCATTACGGTGCTGTTAACGATGGAAGACGCTGGTTTCTGCGCCAAAGGTGAGGGTTTAAGTTTTGTCAACGAACATAGTTTGACCTTTGATGGCACCTTTCCGGTGAACACCCATGGCGGCCAGCTCGGTGCTGGGCAGGCAGCAGGCATGGCGGGCGGCATGTCGCAACCGGTTGAAGGCGTTAGACAAATCATGGGTCGCGCCGATGGCCGTCAGGTAAAAGATTGCAATACCGCCTTGATCACCGGTACCGGCGGTATTATGAGTGAACAATCGGTGATCATCTTGGAGGGCGCGTAGATGAAAAATGAACGTGATAATCATGCGCCATACCAAAGACCTCAGCCGCGCCCGACGCCGACCAGCGAGCCTTTTTGGGCAGGTCTAGCCGCGCAGCAAGTAAGGTTACAACAGTGCGATGATTGCGCGGGTTGGGTTTACTACCCGCGAAGTCACTGTCCGCATTGTCTGTCGCCGAACCTGACTTGGCAAGACATCTCAGGCGAAGGCACGCTTTACAGTTTCACGGTGGCAAAGCAGCCGACTGCCCCTCAGTTTTCTGGTGAGGAACCGCAGTTGATCGGTGTGGTTGAGCTGAAAGAAGGGGTAAGACTCAACACAGTGATGGTCAATGTTTCGCCGGAAGACCTTAAGGTTGGCATGCGTGTGAAACCTGTGTTTTTCCAATTAGCGGATACGACGCTGCTTTACTTTGAACCAAGTTAGCGCGGACAAAAAAGTAGCCTAGGCAGGCCGCTATCGGACCCAGCCGCCTTGGGCACTTGTAACCGCCGGAGAAACCCCAGATGATGCAATATCAAACAAGAGGATGAACTGATGGACATGATTTTAAGAACGTTAGTATCGGTTTTATTGCTTGCGCCACTTCAGCTGATGGCAGCTGAAGATTGCAAACCTAGCGAGTGGGGAGCGGATGATCAGATGGGTGCCGCTAATCGAATTACGCCGGCAAGCATCAAAAAAGC
>Ga0208965_1000874_pt1 | contig 13767 bp, 10 predicted proteins | sample AOAMet1_07_M0_10_2_FD_188230 | JGI IMG/M metagenome (GOLD analysis project Ga0208965, IMG submission 188230) | Ammonia-oxidizing marine microbial communities from Monterey Bay, California, USA - CAN11_07_M0_10 (SPAdes) | ecosystem: Environmental > Aquatic > Marine > Intertidal zone | place...
ATTCTCATTTCTAATAAAATCAATAAAAGCAAATATAGAATAAATTCTTTCTTTAGATATGGTTTTATTCTTTCAGATTTATTAAGTTTGTAGTCCAAAAAAAGAGAATGAAAAATTTTATTTTTTTATTAATAGTAAGTATCTTTATGAGTTGTGGTACATCAACTGTAATGGTAAATGTACAAAGACCAGCAGACATTAGTGTTCCTCAAACAGTACAAGATGTTGTAATAGCAAATAGATCTATTGCCGGAAAAGGGAATAAGGCAGGAAATATTTTAGAAGGAATCTTCTCTGGAGAAGGAATTGGAGCCGATAAAAAAGGTTCGGAATATTGTATGTTGGGGCTTACTAATATGCTGCAGAATTCCGAGAGATATAATTTAAAAAATGCAGGAGATATTGTGCTTAATGGAACAGGAACTTCAACGTTTCCTCCTTTATTATCATGGTCGGATGTAGAGTCAGTTTGTAGTTCGTATGGTGCAGACGCACTAATAGTACTTTCTACTTTTGATTCTGACTCTAGAATATTTGAAGGTAAATCGGTGGTTAGAACAAAGACAGTAAAAGGAGCAAAAATTAAAGTAGTTGAATATCCTGTAACTTTAATTATGGAAATAGAGAGTGGATGGAGAATTTATGATTTAACTACTAAAAAGATAGTTGATGTTAGCAGCTTTACTGAAGTAAAGGAGTTTTATTCTAAGGGATCTAGTTATAATGATGCAAGATTACGCCTTCCTTCAAAAAGATCTGCATTAAAAGAGTCTGGTGTTTTTGCCGGAGAGAAATATGGATTTAGAATTACACCTATTTGGATAAAAGTTTCTAGAACTTATTATACTGGAAAAGCGGAAGAGTTAAAATTAGCAAAAGACTATGTAAAAAGAGGTGATTGGGATCAGGCAATTGAAATTTGGAAACCACTTACTGAAAACATCGATATAAAAACTTCTAGAAGAGCTTATTTTAACCTGGCTCTTGCATCAGAAATAAAAGGAAGTTTACAAACCGCAGTTGACTATGCTAAAAAATCAGAACAAATGGGAGAGAAGCAAGCATCTTCATATATCATTACTCTTAAGAAAAGAATCAGAGATGAAGAAAGATTAAAAGAACAACTAAATAATTAACTTAAAACAAAAAAAATGGAAAATCAAGGTATCCCAAGAGTACTAGTATTCGTATTGATAGGTGTAATATCACTTTTTATATTCGGATCTAGTATGTTTAAAACTATTCAACCAGGACAAAAAGGAGTGCTTTTTGAAACTTTAGGAGATGGACTAGACAAAGAAACAGTTTACGGACAAGGGCTTCATATAATTGCACCTTGGAACAATATGATTGTATATGATGTAAAAGAAACAGAAACCTTTGAAAAAATGGAAGTGTTATCAAGTAATGGACTATCTATAAAAATAGATTTATCTATACTTCACCATCCTGTTCATGATAGAATTGGATATTTACATGATAATCTTGGAGAAAATTATCTAGAGAAAATCATAAAACCTGCAGTTAGATCAGTAACTAGAGAAGTGATTGGTAATTATTTGCCAGAAGAATTATATAATTCTAAAAGAAAAGAGATTGAAGATGAAATTTTTGCAAAAACACAAGATATTGTAAGTGAGAAAGATATTACTCTTCCTGCAATATATATTAGAGATGTAACTCTCCCTCAAACTCTTGTGAGTGCAATTGAACAAAAATTAAAACAGGAACAGGAATCTTTGGAGTATGAATTTAAAATTGATAAATCTAAGAAAGAAGCTGAAAGAAAAGAAATTGAAGCTAATGGTATTGCGGAGTTCCAACGAATTGTAAATAAAACTATTACACCTCAACTTTTAAAATGGAAAGGAGTTGAAGCTACGCAGGAAATTGCAAAATCAACCAATTCTAAAGTAATTGTAATTGGTAATGGAGATGGAGATTTGCCAATTATTTTAGGGGGACAATAAAAAATTGTATACTTGCGTTCATTACAACCATTCAATAAACTAAAACTTAAAAAGAAATGAAAAAATTAATATTACTTATGTTGGTAGCTATGGTCCCATTCTTAACTATGGCTCAAAAAAGAACAAAAAAAGGAAAAGACACAAAAATTGAAACAACAGACAAATCTTCTGATGCAAAAGCAACTTTTATGATACTTAAAGGTGTAGAAATAGATATGTTTGAGATCGATCAGGCAGGAATGGACCAGAAAGAAATTGAAGACAGAAAGAGATCTGATATTACTTTAGATGGAATGATTCAAAGACATAGTAATCCATCATCATCTTTCCATTTTACTTATGATATTGGTGGTGAAAGCTCTAAAGAATCAGAATATTTAACAAAATCTTCTAGGGGTTTTAGATCTATGGCTCAGGCGGTTCATCATGCTCAAAAATCTGGATGGAATTTTGTAAATTCTACCATAGTTGTTGATGATATGATTACTATTCATTATTATTATATGAAAAGATAATCTGTTATAAATTTTTAATGTATTAATCCCAGAACAATTGTTTTGGGATTTTTTTTGAATATATAAGAAAGAAATATTATATAAATTATAGTCTGATTATTTTTCCTTATTTTTGCTATTAACTCAACAAAGATTACAATGAAATTAAAACATATATTTTTATCTTTTTTTTTAGTACTTACATCTAATATCTTCTCTTCAGATATTATTATTAATGATGAAGAAACCTATTTCTCTGTAACAGATAAAAATATTTCCGAATTTAGCTTTATAAACTCAGTTTCTGATGTAACAACTATGATTGTAAAAACAGAGGAAGGAGAGTTTGTGAAATTAATCGTTCCCGCTTACAATTCTGATTCCAAAAATGGAGACGCAGAACTTCCTGTGTTACAAAAGTTGATTAGGGTTCCTTTTGGTTCAGAAACTGCAGTAAAGATCATTAACTTAGAGGAAGAAATAATAAATCTTTCAGATTACGGATTTAGCATTCCAGTATTTCCAAATCAACCCTCTGTATCAAAAAGTGCAACTGACATCCCGTTTTATTTTAATCAAGATTATTATAATTCAGATAAGTTTACCGGAAATAATATTGTAGAAACTGAACTTTTAGGTAAAATGAGAGGTCAGCAGTTAGCAAGACTTTCGGTTTCACCTTTTTCGTATAACCCAACTACAAATGAATTAAAAGTAGTAACTAAGGTAGAGGTGAAAATTATTTTCAAAAATATTGATGTAAATACTGATAATGCAAACAGAATAAAATATTATTCGCCAGAATTTGAGAGTTTGTTAAAGACTTGTATAAATAATACTCCGATTACAGGAAAAGATGTTATTACAACTTATCCTGTAAAATATGTAATTATATCAGACCCTCAATTTCAGGCAGCTTTACAACCTTTAGTAGATTGGAAAACTAAAAAAGGATTTATGGTAGTTGAAGGATATACAAATGATCCTTTAGTAGGAAATACTACCGCATCTATTCATGCTTATTTGCAAAATATGTATGATAATGCTACTGTTATTGATCCTGCACCAACTTACTTACTTATTGTAGGAGACAATGCAGAAGTTCCATCATTCAATACAGGGCAACACGTTTCGGATATGTATTATTGCGAGTTTGATGGGAATGGAGATTTTTACCCAGAAATGTATTATGGAAGACTTTCTGCTACTTCCGCTGCAGAAGTTGAAATTCAGGTAAATAAAACATTAACACACGAACTATATACTTTTACTGATCCTTCTTTTTTAGATGAAGTAGTTTTAGTAGCTGGAGTAGATGCAAGTTTTGCTCCTATACATGGAAACGGACAAATAAATTATGGAACTGATAATTATTTTAATGTTGCTCATAATTTGACAATTCATAATTATCTGTACGGATCAGGAAGTTCTATTACTTCAGATATGCCAGCAGCATCTGCTGCTATTATTGCAGATGTAAGCGCTGGAGTAGGATTTGCAAATTATACTGCACATTGCGGTAGTTCCGGATGGTCGGACCCTTCTTTTGAAAACTCTGATGTAAATGGATTGCAAAATAATGATCGGTTTGGATTTATGATAGGTAACTGCTGTCAGTCAAATAAATTTGATGATAACGTATGTTTTGGAGAGAAAATTCTAAGATCTAACAATAAAGGAGCTGTTGGTTATATTGGAGGAAGTAATAATACTTATTGGGATGAAGATTTTTGGTGGGCTGTTGGTAGTACATCAAATGTTACTGCAAATCCTACATATGCTGGAACGGATTTAGGAGTATATGATTGCTTAATGCACGAAAACGGAGAATCTCAAGCTGATTGGTTTTACACCGCTGGTCAAATGATTCATTCCGGAAATTTAGCAGTCACACAAGCAGGTGGATCTGAACAATACTATTGGGAGATTTATCATTTGATGGGAGATCCATCTTTAATGCCATATATTGGAGTCCCTACTATTCTTACTGTTTCTCATGGGACTGCAACCCCTGTTGGTACAACTACTTTTTTAGTTAATACTGAAGAGAATGCATATGTAGCAATTTCAATGAATGGAGTGTTATTAGATGCACAACTTGCTGGTCCAACAGGAGTTGTAAACTTAACATTTACTGCTTTGTCAAATGTAGGTACTGCAGACATTGTGGTTACAAAACAATTTAAACAACCATATATTAGTACGGTAAATATTATTTCTCCAAATGCTCCATTTGTTATTTATAACTCACACAACTTAAACGACCCAACAGGAAACAATAATTTGGAGGCGGATTATAACGAACTTATTGAGTTAGATGTAGAATTAAATAATGTGGGGAGCCAACCAACTCAGAATGTAAATGTTATAATTTCTACTTCAGACATGTATGTAACTTTAATTGATAGTACTGATTTTCTGGCTACTGTAAATGCAAACAATACAATCAATATTGCGTCTCCTTTTACTTTCCAGGTAGCTAATTTTGTTCCAGATCAACATCTTGTAACTTTTAATTTAACTATTACGGATAATCAGGCAAATACTTGGAATTCAATATTATTTGTAACACTTAATGCTCCTGTTTTAGGAGATGTATTCTTTACAATAGATGATGCTATTTTAGGAAATGGAAATGGAAAATTAGACGCAGGTGAAACTTTAGACTTAATAGTGGATGTGGAAAACTCTGGCCATGCTGAGATAATGAATATGAATGCAGTACTAAGTACTTTGTCATCTTATGTAACGATAAATAACCCTCTTGGGGTAACCGTAAATAGTTTAACTCCCTTACAACAACAATCAACAGTATTTAATATTACAGTTAACTCTAATACACCAATAGGTAACCTTGCAGAATTTCCATTTGATATTTCTGATGGTATTTATTCTCACAACAATACTTTTTCGGCTTCAATAGGTGTTATAGATGAAGATTATGAAACAGGAGACTTTACTCAATATTCATGGATTATGGATCCATCTTTTCCTTGGATTATCACAACTAATAATCCTTATGAAGGAACCAATTGTAGTCGTTCAGCATTGAATCAACCAGATAATACAGACTCTGAGTTGTCGATTGATTTAAATATTCTTGCTGCAGGAGATATTTCATTTTATAAAAAGATGTCTTCTGAGGAGGATTATGATTTCTTAAAGTTTAAGATAAATAGCCAGAAAGTAGGAGAGTGGTCTGGAATTGACGCAGATTGGAGTTTAGTCAGTTTCCCAGTTAATGCTGGGCAGAATACTTTTAAATGGGAATATGATAAAGATGGAGGTTCCTCATCTGGTCAAGATTGTGCATTTGTAGATTATATTGTTTTTCCTGCTATTGATTTAGGAACTGTTTCATTAGAAGAAAATTTCACAAATATTAAATTGTTCCCAAACCCAACAATGGGAAGTTTTGAAATTTTCTTTGCTGACAATAAAAACCATACTGCGTTAATTTACGACTTCAATGGTAAACTTATCTACTCTGAAAATTCTTCAGAAAACATTAAGTTTGATATTTCCAAAAATGCTACTGGAACTTATACGGTAAAAATAATGCCGGAAGGAATTACTTATCAGATTGTAAAAAAATAGTGGCAAAAGCTGTTGGTATTGATTATGGAACTAAAAGAATTGGAATTTCAATTTCTGATTCTTCTCAGATTATAGCAACATCACTTTGTGCCATAGAAAACAAAAATATCTTTTCTTTTCTGAAAGAGCTTCTAGAAAAAGAAGAGGTGGATACAATTGTAATTGGTGAAGCTAAAAACCTAGACACTACCGAAACAGATAGTAGTAAACAGATTTATCAGTTTGTTGAAAAACTAAAAAATCAATTTCCAAAAATCCTTATTAAAACTATTGATGAAAGGTTTACTTCAAAAATTGCTTTTCAATCTATAATTGATTCAGGGATTAAAAAGAAAAAAAGAAAAAATAAATCCTTAATTGACAAGGTTAGTGCAACTATCATTCTACAAGATTATTTAACTTACAAATAATTTCTTTTTCTTATTAAAACTATGTAATATTGTAGTTCAAGAACTAAAAAATATTATTATGAAAAAAATATACAATGTGTGGAATAGCATTATTAACTTCAAAATCAGAATATTAAAACTATTTTTAAAGAAATTTGTATTCTTATATGTTGCATCTTTAATTTCTTTAAACGCAAATTCTCAAGTAAGCTTTTGTGAAGATTTTGAATTGTATTCTAATGGAACTCCAATTGCAGAGACATCTAAAAATTGGAATACTTGGGGAGAATTAATGCCTCCTTATGCAATAGCTCCTTTTATTGACGATGCAAATGTTGTCAATACTCAATCTTCTAGTGGATCTAATTCTCTATATCTTAATGATGCAACAGGATCTGGAGGTCCGCAAGACGTAGTGTTAATGTTTGATACTACACAAAATATTATTTCTACAACACCTTTATCAACTCCATATACTACAGGAACTTTAGATTTTTCTCAAATGATGTATATTATACCTGGTAAAACAGGATATTTTAATTTTCAAGCAGAGAATGAACCAGGAATATCTTGGGCATTAGAAGTTAACTTTGATGCAATTGGAGGAATTATAATGAGTAATACCAGTGCAACAACATTTAATTGTACATATCCTGCAGCAGGAACATGGTTTGAGATAGCTTTTGATATTGATTTATCAAATAATATATGGGAAGTGTTTATTGATGGAGTTTCTCAAGGTTCATTCTCTAATTCTATTAATCAAATAGCATCATTAGATTTGTACCCTGGAGTATCTTCTGAATATTATGTAGATGATGTTTGTTATTCTTATGATACTACACAAATAGTATTGCCTGGATTGGATTTAGCAGTCTCAAATATTGGTGCAATTAGTGGTTTAGATGGACAAAATAGAGATGTAACAGTTGAAGTAACTAATTTTGGTATAAATCCTGTAACCTCTTTTGATATTGATTTCCTTTATAATGGTAATACAATTACTGATAATATACTTGGATTAAATCTAGGAACAGGAGCTATCACTACCGTGACCATTACTAATCCGATTACATTAGTCAACGGAACATATACCGGTATAGCAACTGTATCTAATGTAAATGGGATAATGATTGATGATAATCCATCTAATGATACTTCATCAATACAAATAACATCTATTACTCCGACTCCCGGTAAATTGGTTGTTGGAGAACAATCTACTGGAACACCTTGTTTTGGATGTCCAAGAGGTATTGTCGCTGCTAATGAAATGGAAAGAGATTATAATGGTTATTTTCAATCAATATCCATACATACAGAGTCTGGAGATCCAATGAAAGCTATAGATTATTCAAACGGATTAAATAATTATATTACAGGTCCACCAGGACCGCCAAGTCTAGCATCTATAGGAAATCCTCCAGATCCTGGATTACAACAAGGAGCTCTTGTTGATAGAGGAACTGAAATTGATCCATCTGCTTTTCGGGATCATTTTCTTTCAAAAATAATTTCACCTGTTTCAGCTATTTTTACAGCAGATGCTAATGCAACTGGAAATGTTATTGATGTTCAAATTACAACAACTATTACTTCTGCGATAAATGGAGATTGGAAATTTGCTTGTGCACTTATAGAAGATAGTGTAACAGGTACTGGAGGAAGTTGGTATCAAGCTAATAAATATGGAGATTTAGGTATTTCTTTAATAGATGTAGATGGTACAGATTGGGGAGTTCTTCCATCTTGGGTTCCATCTATGATATATCGTAATGTTAGCAGAGAGATTCTCCCTTCTTTTGAAGGAGGGTTATTGCCGAATGGATCTTATAATGTTGGTGGAGTATTTACTCAGGATTTCCAATTTACTGCTGATCCGACATGGGACATAAATAGTATGTATGTAGTAGGAATGTTATTAAATCCGAACGGAATAGTTGATAATGCAGTTTATTCACCAGTATCTATTGCGACTTATGTAGAAAATGTTTCTTCTACCACATCTTTTAATATTTATCCTAATCCTGCAGTTTCTACAACTACTTTACTGATAAATTTAGATACGGAAAAAGAAGTTTCTATTTCCGTAAAAAGTGTTGAAGGAAAATTAATTACTAAAGGAGAATATGGAACAATGATTGGTTCTCATTCTTTGACGTTTGATGTTTCTGACTTTGCTAATGGAGTTTACATAATTGAGGCAATTGTTGGAAATGAAGTAATTGTTAAGAAATTTATAAAAGAATAATTTTAAATAAATATAAAATAAAAACCATCTGAAAAGATGGTTTTTTTATAACTTCTTTTTCAAATATTTAGAAGTAAAAGATATTTTGTTCTTTATTAATTCTTCCGGAGTACCTTCAAAAACAATTTTACCTCCTTTATCTCCTCCTTCAGGGCCTAAGTCAATAATCCAATCAGCACATTTTATTACATCAAGGTTATGTTCAATACAAATAACCGAATGGCCTTTTTTTATGAGTTCATTAAAAGATGTAAGTAATTTATTAATATCATGAAAATGTAGTCCTGTAGTTGGCTCATCAAAAATGAAAATAATTTTTTCGGAATTTTCTCCTTTACCTAAAAATGATGCTAATTTTATCCTTTGTGCTTCTCCACCAGAAAGCGTAGAGGAAGATTGACCTAGTTTTACATATCCTAATCCTACATCTTGAAGAGGCTGTATTTTCTTATTTATTCTTTCTTCTCCGTTTTTAGTAAAGAAAGTAAGTGCTTCATCAACAGTTAGGTCTAAAATATCAGAGATGTTCTTACCAGAGAATTTTATTTCCAATATCTCATCTTTAAATCTATTTCCTTTACACTCATCACACAGTAGATGTACATCTGCCATAAATTGCATTTCTACAGTTGTTTCTCCTTCTCCTTTACAATTGTCGCATCTGCCACCATCTACATTAAATGAGAAGAATCCACTTTTATACTCTCTACTTTTTGATAGTTTCTGACTCGAAAAAAGAGAACGAATTTCATCATAAGCTTTTATGTAGGTAATTGGATTAGATCGTGAAGATTTTCCGATAGGGTTTTGGTCGATAAACTCAATTTTAGAATATTTATTAGTGTTTATCTGAGATTCTTTATAGTTTCTTTTTGTGGAAGTGTATCCGTTGAATCTTTGTTCTAATGCTGGTTTTAGAGCTTCTTTTATCAGAGAGGATTTCCCGGAACCACTAACACCAGTTACTAAAGTGAAGCACTCTAAAGGAATCTCAATATTCATTTTTGAAATGTTATTAATATTCACTTCTTCTAATTTTACAGAATGTTTCCATTTTCTTCTTTGTTCTGGAACTTCAATTTTGAGTTCTCCACTAAGATATTTAGTAGTTAAACTTCTTTTTTCTTTATAAATATCAGATAGCTTTCCTTGAAATATAAGTTCCCCTCCATGAATACCCGCTTCTGGTCCTAAATCAATAATCTGATCAGATTGTTCCATTATTTTTTCATCATGTTCTACAATAATCACTGTATTTCCAATATCTCTAAGGTTTTTCAGAACTTTGATAAGGTTTTCAGTGTCTTTTGAGTGAAGTCCGATTGAAGGTTCATCAAGTATATACATAGATCCTACCAAGCTGCTTCCTAAAGAAGTTGCTAAATTTATTCTTTGGCTTTCACCTCCAGAGAGAGTTGAGGATTTTCTCCCTAAAGTTAGATAAGATAAGCCAACTTTATCTAAGTAAGAAAGTCTATTTTTTATTTCTATCAGAATTCTACCAGCAATTTTTTTTTCTGAGGTGTTTAGTTTTATTGTATTAAAGAAATCTATTGATTTTTTAATATTCATATTAGTAATTTCTGCAATTGAGGTATTGTTTATTTTTACATATAAAGCATCTTTCCTTAATCTGCTCCCTCCGCATACATCACATTTAGTCCTCCCTCTATATCTAGCAGAAATTACCCTGCTTTGTATTTTATGTTTTTCAGAATCTAGTTTTGTAAAGAATTGAAAAATTCCTTTACATTTACCTTTTCCGTTCCATAGTAAATCTATTTCTGATTTGGATAAATCTTTATAGGATTTGTGTATAGGAAAATCATATTCTGCAGCATTTAAGATAAATTTTTCTTTCCATTTAACTAGTTTTATTCCACTCCAACAACTTACAACTCCTCCGTATACTGACTGATCTTTATCTTTAATAACTTTGTTTTTATCTATTCCTAGAGTTATTCCAAAACCTTCACATTTTTTACATGCACCATATGGATTATTAAAAGCAAACAGATGAACAGAATTCTTTTCAAAATTTATTCCATCTAACTCAAATTTATTAGAGAAATGATATTTTTTATTTCCTATCATAACATCACATTCTCCATTACCTTCAAAAAATGCAGTTTCTACTGAATCAGTAATTCTATTAATAAGGTCTTCATCTCTATCTACATAAATAATTCTATCAACAATAAGGTATGTGTTTTTTGAATCTACTTTCTGATTTTTTTCAATCAGATTATTTATTTTTTCTATTTTATCATCTGAAAGAACCCTTGAATATCCTTGTTGTAGAAGTGTGTTAAGTTTTTCTGTATTAGCATCTTCTAACTTTGTAAGTAATAAGGAGGAAGTATTATTTTGATTACTAATAAAATCTACTACATCCGAGATTTGATGTCGTTTTACTACTTTTCCTGAAATAGGAGAATAAGTAATTCCGATACGGGCAAACAATAGTTTCAGATAGTCATATATTTCGGTAACCGTACCAACTGTAGATCTAGGATTTTTTGATATTACTTTTTGTTCAATAGCAATAGCAGGAGAGATCCCAATTATTTCATCTACATCAGGTTTTTGTAATTTTCCTAAAAATTGACGTGCATAAGAGGATAGACTTTCAATATATCGTCTTTGTCCTTCCGCATAAAGCGTGTCAAAAGCTAAAGATGATTTTCCTGATCCAGAGACTCCAGAAATAACAACTAATTTGTTTTTGGGAATATTTAACGAGATGTTTTTTAAGTTATGTAATTTTGCTCCTTTAATTACAATATTATCCTGATTATATTTTGGATTTTTTGACATCTCAAATTTTGCGAATCCGCAAATTTACTCAATAAGATTTGGATATTAATAGAACTTTTACTTTATTTGTAACGTAATAAAAACAGATACTAACTAATACCCTCATTAATATAGACAAAATTTTACTTTAACTATTTATTAACGAAAAAAGTAAAATTATGCCTATTATTAAATCTGATCAAGATCTTATAAAGTCGTACTTAAGTGGTAATGAAACTGCTTTTGAGATATTAATTGCAAAACACAAAGACAAAGTTTTTGCTTTTATCCTTTCAAAAATTAAGAATTACAATTTAGCTCATGATGTTTTTCAGGACACCTTTATTAAGGTGATTAATTCCCTAAAAAGAGGAAAATATAATGAAGAAGGGAAATTTGTCCCTTGGGTAATGCGTATTGCTCATAATTTAGTAATTGATCACTTTCGTATGCAAAAGAAGACCAGAAGTATTGCTCCTACAAAGGACTTTGATATTTTTGATGTGATTTCTGATAATGATAAAAATGCGGAAGAGAATATGATAGATAACCAAATATCCAGTGATGTAAGAAAACTTATTGAGAAACTACCTGAAGATCAAAAAGAGGTGCTTAAGATGAGATATTACAGAGATTTAAGTTTTAAAGAAATTGCAGAAATTACAGATGTAAGTATTAATACTGCACTTGGAAGAATGAGATATGCAATAATTAATTTAAGGAAATTGGTAGAAAAATATAACATCCAATTGCAAATTAATTAGACATAGTACAATATATTTTTTGTAGAGTCGTTATTTGTGTATATGAATCAAAAAACAACATATGAAAAGAAACTCTACTCAATTAAATTTGTTACATCAGTTTTCGCAAATAAAAACAAGGAAATCTGAAAAAAAAATAGAAGAAAACTTGAAAGTTAAGGATTCTACTATACAAAATATACTTGCTTATTCAAAGTCAGTAAGATGTATTAAAACCGATTCGTTAGGAATGGTTTTAATGGTAAATAACTAAGTGGTTTTGGTTTTTTATTTAAGGTCGAACAATTTATTTGTTCGGCCTTTTTTATTATTACATTTGTAATATGAGAAAAAAGCAGAGAGTAAAAGAATTTATTGAATATTTTTCGGAAAACTTACCAGAAGCAAAAACTGAACTTCATTATACAAATGCTTTTCAGCTTACTGTTGCTGTTGTTCTTTCTGCACAATGCACCGATAAAAGAGTAAATATAATTACTCCACCTCTTTTTGAAGCTTTTCCTACTCCAGAAGTTATGGCAGAAGCATCTGTTGATTATATTTTTGATTTAATAAAAAGTTGTAGTTATCCTAGAAATAAAGCAAGACATCTTTCTGGTTTAGCAAAGATGTTGGTCTCCGATTTTAATTCAGAAATCCCAGGAAACTTAGAATTATTGCAAAAATTACCTGGAGTAGGAAGAAAAACTGCAAATGTAGTTGGTTCTGTATATTTTGATATTCCAGCAATGCCAGTTGACACTCATGTCTTTAGAGTCTCAAATAGGATTGGATTAACTGCAAATGCAAAAAACCCTTTACAATCAGAATTACAATTACTTAAATTATTTCCAGAAGAGAAACTAAATATAGCACATCATTGGCTAATATTACATGGTAGATATGTATGCAAAGCTAGAAGAGCAGAATGTGAAAATTGTGGTATTACATCAATTTGCAAATACTATAAAAAGAATAAAAAATAAAACTTCTTTCTGTTAATAAATAGGAGTTGTTTTTCTTTCAATTTCACAGATATTTTCTCTTTTTTGTATTAAATTAAATTAATTATGAGCGATAAAGAAAAGGCAGCAAAATTAAAGGCGTTAGAACTTACATTAGATAAGTTAGAGAAATCATACGGCAAGGGTGTGGTAATGAAATTAGGTGATAAAGTTGTAGAAGATATTGATTCTATACCAACAGGATCTGTAGGGTTAGATACTGTATTAGGTGTTGGAGGTTATCCGAGAGGAAGAGTTGTTGAGATCTATGGTCCGGAATCTTCTGGTAAAACTACTTTGTCAATACATGCAATTGCAGAAGTACAGAAACAAGGTGGTATTGCTGCTTTTATTGATGCAGAACATGCTTTTGATCGTTTTTATGCTGAAAAACTTGATGTTGATATTGATAATCTGATCATCTCTCAACCAGATAACGGTGAACAGGCACTTGAAATAACAGATAATCTTATTCGCTCTGGAGCGATCGATATCATTGTAATTGACTCCGTTGCGGCACTTA
>Ga0208965_1000877_pt1 | contig 13744 bp, 5 predicted proteins | sample AOAMet1_07_M0_10_2_FD_188230 | JGI IMG/M metagenome (GOLD analysis project Ga0208965, IMG submission 188230) | Ammonia-oxidizing marine microbial communities from Monterey Bay, California, USA - CAN11_07_M0_10 (SPAdes) | ecosystem: Environmental > Aquatic > Marine > Intertidal zone | place...
ATCGGCGCTTCTTTCGTGACGCAGAATCGGGTGCCCATATTGATGCCGTCTGCTCCGAGCGCCAGCGCCGCCGCAAGACCGCGGCCATCGCCGATACCGCCAGACGCCAGCATCGGGATCTTCACCTTGTCGGCCGCGGCCGGGATCAGGATGAGGCCGGGAATATCGTCCTCGCCCGGGTGACCGGCGCACTCGAAGCCATCAATGGAGATCGCGTCAACGCCCATACGCTCAGCTGAGAGCGCGTGGCGTACAGCGGTGCATTTGTGGATGACCTTGATGCCGTGCTTCTTGAACTCGTCGACATGCTCCTGCGGTTTGTAGCCAGCGGTCTCAACGATCTTGATACCGCCCTCGATGATTGCCTGGCGATACTCGGCATATGGTGGAGGTTTGATGGCCGGCAGGATGGTGAGGTTCACGCCGAACGGCTTGTCGGTCATGTCCTTGGTCCGCTGGATTTCCTTGGCAAGGTCTTCCGGCGTTGGCTGGGTCAGCGCGGTCAGAAGGCCAAGGCCACCAGCGTTCGAAACAGGCGCTGCCATTTCAGCATATCCGACCCACTGCATACCGCCCTGAACGATCGGATGCTCAATGCCGAGCAGTTCGGTGATCCGTGTCTTGATGGCCATGTCGTCTCCTCAAATCATGATCTCCCGCCCTTGATAGGGCAATCGCTCGCCCGTGCGAAGGATTGCCCCCGCGGCAGCAAATCACCCGCCCCTTGCACTCGCCTTCAGACAGTTCATTCTTGCGCCGGATAAAAGATTTAAGGGAAGGACCGACCCGATGGCTGATGTCAGTGAGTTCTGGATCAATCGCAGCGACTACCGGAAGACGAAACCTGTTACCCGGCCCCAAGCCCCGCTTGAGGACGGACAGGTCCGCGTCGCCATCGACAAGTTCGCGATCACCTCGAACAATGTGAGCTATGCGATCTCTGGTGACGCGATCGGCTATTGGCGTTTCTTTCCCGCAGACGATGGCTGGGGGAAGGTAACGGTCTGGGGCTTTGGCGATGTCGTTGAATCGCGCAGTCCAGACATCGCGGTCGGTGAACGCCTCTATGGCTTTTTCCCGATGGCAAGCGAGGCTGTCCTGACGGTCGGGCGCGTCAAGGACGACTTCTTTATGGACGCCTCGCCGCACCGCGCCGACCTTGCCGCCGTGTACAACCAGTATCGCCGGCTCGCTGGCGAACCCGAAGCCATGCGCAAGCTGGAAGATGAGCGCAGTCTCTATTTCCCGCTCTTCATCACGTCTTTCGTGCTCTACGATTATCTGACGGACAATGACTATTTTGGTGCAAGCCAGGTAGTCATCGGCTCTGTGTCGTCCAAGACGGCCTTCGGACTTGCCCAGTTCATCCATGAGGATGAAAGCGCAGGTCAACGTGTCATCGGTCTCACTTCGCCGGGCAATCGCGCTTTCGTTGAAAGCCTCGACTGCTGCGACGACATCCTGCTTTATGGCGAGGAAGAGAAGATCGATCCGGGCGTAAAGACCGCGTATGTCGACATGTCCGGCAACCGCGACCTCACCGTGACCCTGCACAATCACCTTCAGGAGAACATGGTCGAAAGCTGCATGGTCGGCGCGACCCATTGGGAAAGCGCTGGCCGCGCGAGCGGGCTTCCCGGCGCAGAGCCGAAATTCTTCTTCGCCCCGGCACAGATCGCCAAGCGCGACAAGGAATGGGGCCCCGGTGTGCTGTATGGCAAAGCGAGCGAAGCAAGCGCGCGCCTTGCCCGCTCTGCGTCGAAAGAGATTCAGATTGAACGGATCAAAGGCCCGGACCAAGTGGCCGCCATATGGCGCGATTTCCTCGACAACAAGGTCGCGCCGAACAGGGGCATCATGGCGTCGCTCTAGCGGTGCGTGCGCTGTCGCCGGGCATTTCATTCCGAGATAGCGCCGCGGTCCAATGATAATATTGACGAAACCGCTCGGCCTCTCTTCCTGAACAAGATACGCGTTCAAACGCTATCTTGCTTTCAGGGAGACCCGCCATGCCGACCAGAAAGACGCCGCTCGACCCGGCCCGTATCCGCAAATTCCTGCGCGATCATGCAGAAGGCATTGATCGCGACCCGCTGACCAATTCGGTTTTCTCTTTTGCGCTGCAACTCTTTCAGGATTTGGAGGCCGGTCGCACTGACCTCTCCAGCGTCGCCGAAACAGTCGACGGCCTGCATTTTGACCTTCTGAAGGACCGCGCTGACCAGTTTCGGGCGCAGCATAGCGAGGTCGGCAAACCAAAGGATGCCTTTGCCGGGGTTAAGGCGGCGCTCTCTGCGATGGCCAAGTCGGACCCGGAGCGGTTCCGGCAAACGGTCACACGGCATGCCGGTGGGATCGTCTTCACGGCCCATCCCACCTTTGCCCTGTCACGGGATTTGCGCCGTGCCTTCGCTGCCTATGCCAGCAAGCCCGGCAAGAGCGAACTCGGCAACCTCCAATCCGTCGCCAGCGACCCGCAACCGGACTGGCCGGACCAGATCACGCTCACCCACGAACATGAGGAAGCGCAGGATGCGATCGCAAATGCGCAGGACGCGGCAGGCCATTATGCCGGCATCATCGTCGACGCGGCCAGAAAGTCTCTCGACGATTGGCGCAGCCTCCGCCCCGCCCTTCCCACACTGGCAAGTTGGGTCGGCTATGACCTTGATGGACGGACCGATATTCATTGGTCGCAGTCAATCACGCTGCGCCTGCGCGAGAAGGCAGCACAGCTCGCCTATTATCGCGGCCGCCTCTCCAATTTCGCTGAGTATGTAACGCTTGCGGCACTTGAGAAGAAGCTCGCAGCGGCGCAAGTCCACACCGAAGCGGCCGCCGAGAAATTCGGCCAGGACCTCTCCGATCCCGACGTTCTCAGCGATGCGGCCAACTTCCTGACCGCCGCCTCGGACGCCAGGATCACCGACGCGGCCACCCTGACCGATCCGCTGACTACGCTGATCGAAGGCACGGAAACACCAGACGAGACAGCCGCCGCCCTGATGATCCTGCGCGCTGAAATCGACGCGCTCCAGCTTGGCACCGCCCGCATCCATCTTCGCGTGAATGCTGCGCAGGTGCGCACCGTCCTCCAGCGCGATCTCGACCTTGAAACCGAAGACAGCGAACTTGGCCGTCTCGCCCTCAGCAAGCTCTCGGAAATGGCAGGCAGCACCGAAGTGCGCCCTGTAAACTTCGCGGACCTCTTCCTCGAACAGTCCACCGCGCGGCGCCAGTTCATGATGTGCGCACAGATCCTCAAACATATCGATGCAGGCTCACCGATCCGCTTTCTGATTGCAGAGAGTGAAAACCCCGCCACCGTCATGGGCGCGCTTCATCTTGCCCGCCAGTACGGCGTGGATCATGCGCTCGACATCTCACCGCTCTTCGAAACACCGGAAGCCCTCGAAACCGGTGGGCGCTTTGTCGAGCGCCTGCTCGAAGAAGAAAGCTTCTGCGCCTACATCAAGTCGCGCGGCTACCTCTCCATCCAGCTGGGCTTTTCAGACTCTGGCCGCTTCATCGGACAGGTCGCCGGCAATATGGCGATCGAGCGGATCCACAGCCTGATCGGCCGCGCGCTCGGCGACGTCCTGCCCGGCACAGGCCTGCTCGTCTTCAACACACATGGCGAGTCGATCGGGCGCGGCGCCTATCCCGGCAGTTTCCAGCAGCGCCACGACCACCTTCTGACGCCGTGGACCCGCAGCGAACTTCTCGCCCGCGACATCCAGCCGATCCACGAAGTGAGCTTCCAGGGCGGTGACGGCTTTCTCCATTTCGCGACGCCGGAGCTTTCACGCGCCACATATGCTGCCTTCTGCGAACACATCCTGTCAGAACCACCATCCACTGACGAAGACGCCTTCTATACGCAGACCGACTTTGTCTGGGACGCCTACCGCGCGCTTCGAAACTGGCACGAGACGCTCTTCGTCGACCGCGACTATGAGGAAATGCTCGGCGGGTTCACGTCCGGCTTTCTGGTCAAGGCGGGCTCCCGCCCAGTGAAACGTGCGGGCGGCCCAAGCGGGCCCTCGGCCATCCGGGCGATCTCTCATAACGCCATGCTCCAGCAGCTCGGTGTGCCGCTGAACTCGGCCTGTGGTATTGGTTCTGCCATGCCGCGCGAGAAAGAGCGCATGCGCGACATCATCAATGCCTCGCCCCGCCTTCACGCCCTCATCATGCTCGCAACCCGCGCCCGCATGCTGACCAGCCTGCCTGTGCTGCGCGGCTATGCCAACGTCTTCGACCCGCATGTCTGGCTGGCAGTTTCGCGTCATGGCGACATTTCGCAGGCAGGCCCAATGCGCCGCGTTGCGGATGCCCTCCGCGAGAACCAGACTGCCACCAGCCTGCAGAAAATCGCCAACCGGCTTAGCGTCGACCTTGTAGAGTTTGATGGTCTTATCGCCTCTCTCGACGAAGCGCCGAGTGTCGAAAGCCGCCACGAAAGCCGGCTGGACTTCCACGCGCTCCACGCCATCCGGCAGGCGCTCATGCTCTACGCGCTTAGCCTGACAGGGCGCCTCAGCGACCTTTCAGCCCGCCACGACACAAGCCGCAGCGACATCATTGCCCTCGTTCTCACCATGCAGATCGAAGAGGCCGCCGATCTTCTGCAAGAAATCTATCCGCCGTCGCGCGGCGAGGCTGATCTGTTCCAGCACATCGACGAAGCAGGCTATGAGACCGGTGAGCGAAGCGAGACCGGCTATGACCGGTTGCATCACGAATTGATAGCGCCTCTCCGTCAGTGCGGTACGCTGATTTCGAGGCTGTCGATCGCGACCAGCCACGCCTTTAGTGCATGGGGCTGATCCCGTTCTCGCTCCTGCATATACACCTATGGAAAAGCCCAATCTGTTGTGTTTGCAATAGATCGCGCCAATCGTGACATATGCGTCACGTTTTTCAGCACATTTGCTGCACGCGCGAGAATCAGTGGCCAAAATATTGCAAGAGAGGTCAATTCACGCTCTACTTCGTGGCCTATAGGGAAAGCTGAGGCATGAGGATCCAGCACTGGGAGTCCAGTAATTGTAGCGGCCCGGCCAAGAAGGTTGAGACGCGGCACCCCCCATTAACCAAGAACACCACCTCGCAAGATAACGCTGTCTATCCAGACTGGCTCGGCGACCACGCTTTCACGAAAATTCATGGCAGCCGCTTTGCCTATATCGTCGGCGAAATGGCGCGCGGCATCGCAACGCCGCGCATGGTCATCGCCGCCGTTCAGGCAGGCCTCGTCGGCTTCTATGGCAGCGCGGGTCTCAAGCCCGAAACCATCGCCGCCGGTCTCGATGAGATCGAAGCCGCCCTCGGCAAGGACGCACCCGCCTGGGGCGCCAATCTTATCCATACACCGCAGCAGCCCGGCTATGAGCGCGCGGTCGTGGATCTCTTCCTGTCGCGCGGCGTCGCGCGCGTGTCAGCTTCGGCCTTCATGCAGCTTTCGCCGGAAATCGTGCGCTACAGCGCCGCTGGCCTCTCGCGCGCCGCTGATGGCAGCATCACACGCACCACGCACGTTTTCGCCAAGGTCTCCCGCGCAGAGGTCGCCCGCCAGTTCATGGCGCCCGCCCCCGATGCCATCCTGAAACAGCTGGTGGCCCGCGGTGACATCACGCCGGAGCAGGCAGAGATTGCCGCCAGCGTTCCTGTTGCTCTCGACAACACCGCCGAAGCCGATAGCGGCGGCCATACCGACAACCGCGCTGCCGGGCCGCTTTTCTCCTCGATTGTTCAGGCCCGCCGGGAAGTCTGCGAGACCCACGGCCTCAATGCCGACGAGATCCGCATCGGCCTTGGCGGCGGCATTGGCACGCCCTGGGCGGCCGCCTCAGCGTTTCAGATGGGTGCAGCCTATATCATCACTGGTTCGGTCAATCAGGCCGCGGTCGAGTCCGGCCTCTCGCTCGCTGGCCGCAAGCTCCTCGCAGAAGCAGGCCCCGCCGATATCGCCATGGCCCCGGCCGCCGACATGTTCGAGCAAGGGGTCGAGGTTCAGGTTCTGAAACGCGGCACCCTCTTTGCCATGCGCGGGCGCCGGATGCGCGAGATCTACAAGACCCGTACTGGCTTTGCCGACTGCACCGCGCAGGAGCAGGCCTTCATCGAGACCGCTCTTGGCGAGACCTACGCGTCCGCCTGGGAAAAGACCCGCGCCTTCATGGCCGGGACCAATCCGAAAGAGCTGGAAAAGGCAGAAGCAGACCTTCGCCACCAACTCGCACTTGTCTTCCGCAGGTATCTTTTCTTCGGGGCCCAATGGGCCCGTGAGGGCGAGGAAAGCCGCCTGCGCGACTACCAGATCTGGTGCGGCCCGGCGATGGGCGCCTTCAATGAGTGGGTCAAGGGAAGCCCGCTCGAAGCGCTCGAAAACCGAAGCGTCAAACAGATCGCGCTGAACCTCATGGACGGGGCCGCGCACCTGACAGGACTTCAGGCGCGCCGGGCGCGCGGTGAGAACATTCCACAATCAGCTTTCGACTATCGGGCGGGGCTATTCGAGTAAATCTCTGGCTGAGGGGCTGAGAACAACATGGCAGACAGAACGTCGGGACCAGCAGATATAGCCATCGTCGGATATGGCGCGATGTTTCCCGGCCGCGGCGACGCGGCGGGCTTCTGGCGCGATATTGCCGAAGGCGTCGATACGCTGGGCCCGGTCCCGCCGACACACTGGCTGATCGAGGATTATTACGACGCCGACCCGAAGGCCCGGGACAAGACCTATGGCCAGCGCGGCGGCTTCCTCTCGCCGCAAGGGTTCGACCCGCTTTCCTTCGGTATCCCGCCCAATCAGATCGATGCCACAGACAGCGCCCAGCTTCTCGCGCTCATGGTGGCGCAGAACGCGCTCGATGAGGCCGAGAAAGCCACAAACGGCACGATTGACCGCAAGCGCACCTCCTGCATTCTCGGCGTTGCTTCCGCGACAGAGCTCGTCGGCCATATGTCTGGCCGTCTGCAACGTCCTGCCTGGATAAAGGGCCTGCGGGACGCCGGCCTTCCCGAAACGCACGTACAGGTTATCGCAGACCGCATCTCGGAGAATTTTTCCGAATGGAAGGAAAGCACCTTCCCCGGCCTGCTCGGCAATGTGGTTGCCGGGCGTATCGCCAACCGGATGGATCTTGGCGGCTCCAACTATGTGACGGACGCAGCCTGCGCCTCATCTCTCTCGGCTATGCACGGCGCGATCCATGAGCTTCGCGCGGGCGACAGCGACCTTGTCCTCACCGGCGGTGTCGACGCCCTCAACGACATCCTCATGTATATGTGTTTCTCGAAGACACCGGCCCTCTCCCCGACAGAAGATTGCCGGCCATTCTCCGACAAGGCAGACGGCACCATGCTCGGCGAAGGGATCGGGATCCTGGCGCTCCGCCGCCTTGCCGATGCAGAGCGGGACGGCAACCGTATTCATGCCGTCATCAAGGGCATTGGCGCAGGCTCTGACGGGCGCGCCACCGCCATCTATGCGCCGCTACCTGATGGGCAGGCGCGCGCGCTTCGCCGCGCCTATGAACAGGCCGGTTATGATCCGCGCTCGGTCGAACTGGTCGAAGCACATGGCACAGGTACCAAAGCTGGCGACGCAGCTGAAATTGCAGGGCTGAAACAGGTCTTCTGCGAGGAAGGTGAGATTGTCGATACGCCCTGGTGTGCCATCGGATCGGTAAAGTCCCAGATCGGCCACACCAAGGCCGCCGCCGGATCAGCCAGCCTGATCAAGGCTGCCATGTCGCTGTCCAGAAAGGCCCTGCCGCCAACCATCAAAGTCGACCAGCCCGCCCCGGCACTTGCTGGCTCCCCCTTCTATGTGAACCGCGAACTTCGCCCATGGATCAGGGACAAGTCCCATAAACGGCGGGCGTCGGTCAGCTCGTTCGGCTTTGGGGGTTCGAACTTCCACGTCACGCTGGAAGAATACACCGGCCCTCAGGCGGCCCTGCCAGACCGCATCCTGCCAGCAGAACTCTTCATGGTTTCTGCCAGCTCGCCAGATGCGCTCGCCACGGCGATCGAAGCGACGGCCCGCAAACTGGTGCACGAAGAAGACCTCGCCATCGCCGCAAGCGAAAGCCATGCAGGTTTCGAAGCTGGCGATATCTGCCGCGCGGCCATCACCGCCAGCAGCAATGACGACTTCAATGCAAAGGCCGCAAAGCTCGCCGCCCTTATCCGCGCGGGCAATGCCGAAACCGCGCCGCTGCCGAAGGGCAGCAGCGTCGGCCTCACCGCCTCCAAACCCGGCAAGCTCGCCTTCCTGATGCCGGGACAAGGCAGCCAGTATGTCGGCATGGGCCGCGACCTCGCCCTTGCATTCCCTGAGGCGCGCGCCGCCTGGGAATATGCTGCAAGTCACAAGAAAGCCAGCAAGCTCGGCCTCCACCGCCTCGCTTTCCCGCCATCGGCTTTCAGTGAAGAGCAGGCAAAGGCGCAGGCCGACACGCTGACCGCGATGGAAAACGCACAACCTGCGCTCGCCGCCGCGACGATGGCTGTCCTCGCCGTTCTGGAAAAGGCTGGCCTCGATGCCGACATGGCCGCCGGTCACAGCTTCGGTGAGATCATGGCGCTGAACGCGTCAGGCGTGCTGTCGGACAAGGATGCGCTAAGCACCGCCTGCAAACGTGCAAGACTGATGAGCCAGGCCGCCGCCGACAATGAAGGCGCGATGCTGGCGACGCAGGCCTCAAGCGAACAGCTCGCGCCGATCCTGAAAAACCACCCAGACGTGGTCGTCGCCAATGACAACGCGCCAACCCAGACGGTGCTTTCCGGTCCTGTCGACGCCATTGAGGCAGCCCGACAGGCAATTGAAGCAGCTGGCATCAAGGCACGCCGTCTGCCGGTCGCCTCGGCTTTCCACTCACCCATCGTTGCGGGCGCTGTCGCCCCTTTCCGCAAGGCGCTCGGCAAGACCGATTTCTGCAAGGGCGATTTTCCTGTCTTCGCCAACGCGTCTGCCAAACGCTACCCCCTTGCCTATGACAAGCAGCGTGACCTGCTGGCCGCACAGATCGAAAGCCCCGTCCGCTTCCGGGAAATCATCGAGGCGATGCATGAGGCGGGCGTCACGACCTTTGTAGAGGCTGGCCCCGGAACCGTCCTCACCGCGCTTGTCGGACAGATCCTGCCGGGTAATGCCAATGCCGTCGCGCTCGATGACAAGAAGGGCAATGGCCTCGCCGCCTTCCTCTCCGGGCTCGGCAAACTCGCCGTCCTCGGTCATGAGGTGGATTTCGAAGCCTTGTTCGCCAACATGCCCGCGCCAGAGGCGCGCAAACCGCGCTCCAAGCATGCGATCGACCTCACCGGTGCCAATTATAACAAGCCCTACCCGCCAAAGGGCGGCGCTGCAGCGCTGCCTCAGCCGAAAGCGGAGGCGTCTATCCCCGCTGCTGTCAGCAAACCTGTACCTTCCGCTCCGCCAGACCGGGCGCCGCCGCCTGCCCCAGCCTCAACCTCTTCTTCCCAGATTTCCCAGCCAGGACCTTCGCCCATGACTGAGCCCCGCCACACCGCCCCAGCCTGCACCGCCTCGCAGATCCATGCGCAGATGACAGAGGCGCACACCGCCTACATGCAAGCGCTGCAGACGGCGCACGCCCAGTATATGCAGGCAACGCAGGCCATGCTCGCATCGGCAGGGTCGGCGGCTACTCCAGCGCCTCAGCCACAGGCCCAGCCAGCACCCCAACCGGCTCCAGCGCCCGTTGCGGCCGCACCCACTCCACAGCCAGTCCCTGCGCCGACACCAGTGACACCGCCGCCAGCCTCGGCCGCAGCCGCGCCAGCCCCAACACCGGCGCCTCAACCGGCACCTGCTCCCGCTCCGGCGCCAGCGGCCGCGCCTGCCCAGGACTTCACCGCCCTCGTCACCAGCCTCGTTGCCGAAAAGACCGGCTATCCAGCCGACATGCTCGAGCCTGACATGGACCTTGAGGGGGAGCTTGGCGTCGACTCCATCAAGCAGGTCGAGATCCTCTCGGCCCTCCGCGAGAAAATGCCGTCCCTGCCAGAGATCGAGCCTGAACAGATCGCAGAGCTGCGCACCATTGCGAAGATTTCCGCCTTCCTCAGCCCATCGGCTGGCAGCGCGCCAGCACCAGCTCCGGCCCGGCCTGCCCCTGCCCCGGCAGCGCACGCAAATGGCAACGGTCATGCCAACGGCAACGGCCACCATATCGCCGCCGCCCCGGCACCAGCAGCACCGTCCGGCATCGACATGACAGAGCTCGTCCGCAACCTCATCGCCGACAAGACGGGCTACCCGCCGGAAATGCTCGAAGACGATATGGACCTTGAGGGTGAGCTTGGCGTCGACTCCATCAAACAGGTCGAGATACTCTCGGCCCTGCGCGAGCAGATGCCGAACCTGCCAGAGGTCGAACCGGAACAGATCGCAGAGCTGCGCTCCATCCGGAAGATCGCCGATTTTTTTGGCTAAGGGGCGCGCCGGCGTCACCTGACGCTGCTCGCCCCGCTTCGCGCGATGCTGGATCCGTTTCTGGTCCAGCGCCGCTGGCCTTGAAAGCCGTGGCCTATGTCAGCCAGTCTGCCATCGGGCGGGTCACGCCCGGCCTGCGCGAAGCATTGCTCATCGAATGGGTCACGCCAAACCTCGCCGCCGCTGAGCCTTTCATCGCTGCGCTTGGCGCATCAGGCTTTCAGGTCCGCGCCGTCAGCGAACCGAGCGGAGCAGCCAACGCTCTGATCCTCGCGCACGGTCTTTCCAGCCCGCGTGAGGCCCTGCACACAGACGCCGTCGCGGCGCTCAAATCCGCTGCTCCACAGCTCGAAACCCAGGGCGGCGCCGTCATCCTGCTGCAGGACACCGGCGGGCTTTTTCAGCCGCAGGATCACCGCGCCTGGCGCGGCGGCCTCTCCGGCCTCGCCCGCACTGCCGCCCGCGAGTTCACAGCCACCACTGTCCGCCTCATCGATATCGACATGGCTGGCTTCGGCCCGTCGCTCGCCGCCAGCCACCTCGTCGAGGAACTCCTCACCGGCGGCACCGCGCCGACGACAGGCCTCAGCCCGGCTGGCCGTTATGTGCCGCAGGACACAGACTTCACCCTGCCCCGCAACCAGCCCGGCCGCCTTGGGCCACAGGATGTGATCCTCGTCACCGGCGGCGCACGCGGCGTGACGGCAGATTGCGTCATAGAGCTCGCCCGCCGCACCGGCGCGCGCTTTGCGCTCCTCGGCCGCTCCCCCGTGACGCCTTGGCCAGACGATTTACCAACCACAACCGACGAGAAGACCCTGCGCGGCGCGCTCGCCAAAGCCGCCAAGGATGCAGGCGAAAAGATCACCCCCGCCGCCCTCAACACCCGCGCCCGCGCGCTGCTCTCTGGCGCTGAGATCCGCGAAACCCTCACCGCAATCGGTCAGGCAGGCGGCGAAGCGCGCTACATCCCGGCAGACGTCTCAGACCCCGCCGCGCTCACCCAGGCGCTTGCCGATATCCGCGCCGACCTCGGAGAGATCACAGGTCTCGTCCACGGCGCAGGCGTCCTCGCCGACAAGCTCATCCGCGAGAAGACACCAGAGCAGATCGCCCGCGTTTTCGGTCCCAAGATCGGTGGCCTCGATGCTCTGCTCACCCAGCTCGACACCTCCAGGCTGAAGACAATCGCCTTCTTCTCATCGGTCGCGGCCCGTTACGGAAATGCAGGCCAGGCCGACTACGCCATGGCTAACGAGATCCTGAACCGCATGGCCTGGTGGCTGAAATCGACCAATCCAGATGCCGCCGTCACCTCCATCAATTGGGGGCCATGGGATGGCGGCATGGTGGATGATGGCCTGCGCGCCAAATTCGCCGAGCTTGGCGTCGCCCTCATCTCAAAACCCGCAGGTGCCAACGCCTTTGCCGACGCCGTGCTCGCAGGCCCCGCCTGCCCGGTCGAAATCGTTGCAGGCGCGGAGATCGCCCATGGCTAAGCCGACGTTCGAACCTATCGCTATTATCGGCCGCGGCTGCGTCCTTCCGGGCGCGCTTTCCCCGGCTGAGCTCTGGCAGGCCGTGCTCGAGGAAAAGACCCTCATCACCGACGCCCCGCCCGGCAAATGGGGCGTCACCGAAGCCGAGCAACAGGCCCTCGGCTACAAGGGCGCCTTCGTCACCGGCTTCGACAAGGTCTTCGACGCCGCCGCCCATGACCTCGGCGACACCGACGCCGTAGACCTCGACCCGGTCTTCCAGTGGCTGCTCCATGCGGGCCGCGAGGCCTGGCGTGAAGCCGGACAGCCCAAGGCCCGCAAATCCCGTATCGGCGTCATTGCTGGCAATCTCGGCTATCCGAGCCGCGCCCTCTCTGACTTTTCCGCAGACATCTGGCTGGACGGCACCTCCGACATCCACCCCCAGAACCGTTTCAACACAGGCGGGCCGGCGCAGCTTCTGGCCCGCGCCCTTGGCGCCGCTGGCCCAGCCTTCGCCGTCGATGCGGCCTGCGCCTCCTCGCTCTATGCCATCAAGCTCGCCTGTGACCGCCTGCAGGATCATAGCCTCGATGTCGTCATTGCAGCGGCCGTCAACGGCGCTGATAATCTCATCCTGCATCAGGGGTTTTCCGCCCTCAACGCGCTCTCGCCAACCGGCCGTTCACGCCCCTTCGTCGATGGCGCAGACGGGCTCATCCCGGCAGAAGGCGCCGCCGCGATCGTGCTCAAACGTCTCAGCGACTGCGATCTCGCCGACCGCGTCTTCGGCGTCATTCGCGGCATCGGCCTCTCCAATGACGGGCGCCGCAAGTCCCTGCTCGCCCCGGACAGCGACGGCCAGCGCGAAGCCATGGCTGCGGCCTGGGCAGGCTCAGGCCTCGACCCCGCCCGCGACATCGGGCTCCTCGAAGCCCATGCCACAGGCACGCGCACCGGCGACGCTGTCGAGCTTGCCGCCACCGCCGCGCATTTTGCCGGAACAGATCAGCTCCCCATCGGCTCGCTAAAAGGCAATCTCGGCCATCTCATTACCGCCGCCGGCATGGCGAGCCTCATCAAGCTGACTTTCGCCGTCAATGAAGGCACCATCCCGCCGACCCGGCTTGAAGGCGAAGCCATTTCCGGCTTCGAAGGCAGCGGTCTGACACCTGCCCGGCAGGGCAAGTGGCCGGACGACCGTCCCCGCGTCGCCGCCCTCTCGAACTTCGGATTTGGCGGCAACAATGCGCACCTCATCCTCGCTGCCGATGACGGCCAGCGCGCCCGCCGCAAAACCGCCAAGCCAGTTCGCAAGCCGCCGCACATCGCCGTCACTGCAACTGGACTTTCGCTTGGCCCGGATCGCGGTGTCGCCCGCGTGCTCCAACGCCTGATGCGCCCGCCCATGGATGCGCGCGGCCCGATGCTCGAGACGCATGCCGACCCGAAAGCGCTGCGCGCGCCGCCATCCGATCTTTCGTCCGCGCAAGGCCAGCAAGTTGCGCTCTGGGACGCGGTCGATGAGGCGCTCGCTCGCACCTCGCTTGCCGATGGTGCGCGGGTCGGCGTCTACACAGGCTTTTCCTGCTCGCCCGAAGCGACCCGCTGGATGCTCCGTGCACGGATTGCGCAGCGCCTCGGTCTCGCACCAAACTCACCGGAGGCAGACGACGCCCGCAACGCCATCGCCGCCCCGCTAAAGGCTGGTGACGTGCTCGGGGCCATGCCGAACGTCTTTGCAAACCGGTTGAATGTGCGCGGCGACTGGCGCGCGCTTGGCTTTGCGGTGATG